>ERZ1292623.2240-Hain-H51-01um-R1-2240-length-17610-cov-22_pt1 | contig 17610 bp, 16 predicted proteins | sample MGYA00564398_ERZ1292623 | MGnify/ENA primary metagenome ERZ1292623 (study PRJEB36523, sample SAMEA6512633) | groundwater metagenome | collected 2019-01-07 | study: AquaDiva: Metagenomics assemblies of 32 groundwater samples | reverse complement strand
AAGAACTCTTTAATCTTATCTTCAAATTCTTCAGTGCATGACGTCCCAGAGAATTTCCCATAAAAACTTCCACCTTTGAATATGGCGAAACACGGCGTCGAAATAACTCCAAATTTCTTTGCGGCCTCTTTATTGTCTTCAACATTAATCTTTGCAAATTTTATTCTTCCATAAAATTTCTCGCTTATTTCCTCAACAATAGGATCCATCACCAAGCAATTCATGCACCAGTCCTTAAAGAAACTTACGACGACAAAGTTACCATGAATAAACCTTTCAAATTCCCCGTTCGTCAACTCCGGTACAAGTTCTTGCTGTAGCATTTTCCAAACCATCCTTCATGTTACTTTTCACCACTACCATGTTTATAAAGATTTTGAAGATTAATAATGTCTGACTTCCCAGAACATTGTGTTTCTATGAGGCATTTGCCCGACATTTACAGAATAAATGCTCAATTCAATAGCAGCGTCGGGCCAAGTACTTCTAAGAAAATCAAAATCATCCCAACTTGCAGAAGTCATTAAATTTTTTAATATTAACAAACTTGTTAGCCCTTTGCTAACTTTCATATCTTTAATCATTGCATCCCTCAAATGCAATCCTTTAGTATTATTATATTCTAAAACATCCGTATTGCCAAATGGATCAACTCCGAGGTAATTGCCTTGCAAGAGTGCAAGGTCTTTTGGAAAGACAGCATTTACCCATAAATCTTCTTGTTTAATCTTAGGATTATTTTCTAAATATTTTCTAACACCATCAATGTCCGTTTCAGCAACATATATCCCGCCACCTATTTTGCTTTTAGATCTTATCATAACTATTCCTGAATAACCAGAATCAAAATATTCTTGCGCGGAATTCCATGTCTGTTCTAAATTCCCAAAAACTCCGTCGAGATACAGTTTTGTAGAAGTTTCTTTTCTCAGAATTTTATTTGGCAATTCTATCATTTCTTTTCACTAAACAGTTTTAAATAAGTCAATTATAAACAATTGTTATACTGCGAAATATACTTTGTATTTCAGTTTGATTTAAATAAAAGTATTTTATTGGAAGTTCATGAAATATAATCTAATAAAACAAGAAAGAGAGGATTGGTGTGTGCCCGCGTGTTTGCAAATGATTCTTCCAAAGTTATCTCAAGAAGAAATTGCTAAAGGTTTTCCCAAAAAATCGTCTGGACTTGAATTTAATTTAGAATTACTAAATAAGTTTCTACACTCTTTTAATCTTTCCTCGTCGTACTACAATCCTTTTTTAGATCTAGTAGAAGCGGATTTATTTTTAAGAGATTCAAAAGGCCATATTTTGGCTGCTTACGATTTCACAAGATTATCTAACAATGGAAAGAAGGATGGAGACCATATTTCTATTGTTGAAGATTATAATCCTGTTAGTGATTTCGTAAGAATGGTTGATCCATCAAAACCAAATTTAATCGCCGTTAATTTGGATTTGTTAGTTCGTTCAATGCATCCTGACTTGAATAATTCTTATGGTTTTTATAATATTAGATAATCATCTTTTTCTTTCATAACTTAAAAAAGAATAATCAATTCCATTATGGCTTGTATTTCTTTCTTGGTTTACTAAACTCCACTCGTTCCAATCTACATCAGGAAAGAAAGCGTCACCTTCATAATCTTCATGAACTCTTGTTAATTCTATCTTACTTGTAAAAGGAAGAAATATTTTATAAATACTAGCTCCCCCAATTATAAAGGAATCTGCATAATCAGTTAAATCAAGTGCTTCTTCTAGGCCTCTTGCAACATAAATTTCCCCTTCAGATACAAAATTCTTAGAAAGAACAATATTTTTTCTTTTTTCTAAAGGCCTGAATCTATTTGGAATTGATTGATATGTTTTTCTCCCCATAATTACTGGATGATTTAAAGTGAGTTCCTTGAATCTCTTAATGTCTTCAGGAATATACCATGGAACTTTTCCATCAATACCAATAACATTATTTTCAGAAACCGCAGCAATTAAAGTTAAATTCATTTTAAACCGCCATTTTTCTTTTTATTACAGAGTGTGGTTCGTAACCTTCAATCTTAAAATCCCCTATCGTGAGTTTATCAAAATCTTTTCGTGCAATTTGCAATCTAGGCAGCGCTTTTGGTTCTCTCGACAATTGTTCAAGTATCGCAGTAACATGATCATATTCTTCTTCTATTTGTTCTCTTGGAGAGTTTGTATTAATCCAGTCAAGAACTCCTAAATGTCCTTCCCTATCTGAAACATTTCTCACTCTATTTTTCAATTCAGATAAATTTTCTCTATACCAAGCACTTCTTTTTTCCAATCCAGAATAAAAATGTGAGTCGCCAAAAGTATGAATAAATCTTCTCGGTTCTAAATCTAATTCTTGCGCAATTATTTGAGTAAGCATTGAGTAGCTTGCAATATTGAAAGGAACTCCTAAGAACATGTCACAGCTTCTTTGATATAATTGCAAATCAAGTTGCCCTTCTTCATTCGCAGTCATTTGATAGAGAACATGACATGGTGGAAGCGACATTTTAGGAACATCTCCGGGGTTCCATGCATTAATTAAATGTTTTTTTCCTACCGGCTTCTTTCTCATATTATCCAAAACTCTTCCCAATTGATCTATTTCACTTGTTTTTCCATTTTTATCGGTATATTTCCATTTTCTCCATTGTCTTCCATAAATCGGCCCGGCATCACCAAATCTGCCAGCAAATTCTTCATCTTCTCTGATTCTTTGGCCATACTCTTTCATTGCTTCATTCCAATCATGAGAATATTTTTTCATCCCTTCAGAAAAGATTCCTTCTTTTATCATTCCAGACAAATTATGCTGAAAAGCATCTGCTCTCCAAATCGAAACTTTATGGTCTTCAAGATATTTTATATTTGTATCTCCTTTTAAAAACCATATTAATTCATGAACAATTGGATCTATAGACATTTTCTTTGTAGTCAAAAGGGGAAAGCCATCTCTTAAGTCATACTCATTTTGATATCCAAATAAAGAGATAAGTCCTGCCTCTTTACTCCCTCCTTTGAATCCAGAATAATCTGAAGTAAGAATATCTTTAGAATGTTCTAAATATTGTTCCACCATTTTTTCTCAGAAATGTTTTTCTTTTTTAAAGATAATTGCATTCTATCAATTATATTTGTTTTTCAAAACCTTCGATACTTGCCCTGTTTCCACCTTGCCACTGCCCCTCATAACTTCTTTTTAATTCTCCATCAACAACATGAAAAACTATATTGAACATTCTTGCTCCCAGCTCAAAAACAAAGTCCCTTTTCCCGTGATTTGCCAGCCCAAATCTTAATTGTCCTGAATATCCTGGGTCTGTTTTTGTGCAATAAAGTGCAACCCCACAATTTTGTAAAGTGCTTCGTGGATAAACATGAGGCATAAGATATTTAGGTGTTTCATTCTCTGAATATTTAACTTTTTCCGACGGAGCAGTAATTTTCTCAATTGTCTTTACTAAAATAAATTCTCCTGGTTTTAAAGTAATTTTTTTATTTCCATCTTCTTTAATGTCTGCAATTTTTATTGCATTTGGCGTTGTTCTTTCATCCACCCCAAGAAAACCATCTTTTTCTTCTAAAGAATAAACTTCTCCCACTCGAATATCAAGCCCGCATCCTTCTGGATTTTCTAAGTCCCTTTTATCAAGCCCTTCAACTAGATTATGTTCTTTATTTAATTCCAGAATTTTAACAGCAGATAATATCATTTTAAATCAATAATTTTAACCTTCTTACTTTTTTCAATTGCTTGCGCAAAGGTCTCGTAAGGAAGGAATTTACCTGGCCTCATAAGGTTTTTTGGAACTGGTGGCTCTGCGGTCTGATCTGCATAGTCCCCATCGTAAAGATTTTCTGGCTGGCTAAGAATTTGTTCAAAATATACTTGTGCAATTTTCATACCAGCATATATTTTTGTTGTTTGTTGAACGCTTATTTCAAGAGTCCAATTTCTTTTGAAGCCAACACTTCCTTTCGACGCGGTCTGATGAACTACAATACCATATCTTCCAACAGTACTTGTACCATCAATTGAAGGAACATAAAAGTCAGAGCCAGCTCTTTCCCAAGTTGAGCCCAAGTAAAGTCGTCCTGGATGAAGCTCTAAGCCCTCTTCCGGAATAACAAAATTAATTGATTCAGGGTCTTTTCTTACATCAAGGGCATAATCTCTATATGTTTTTAAAAAAGGGCCTAAATGCATGTCAACAGAATTTTGGCCAACATCATTCTCATTGTAAGGGTCAATAATAATTCTCCCCGCTTTTACTTCTCTTTTTATAATATAATCTGGCAGATATGCCATAAAAATTACATAGAAAATATCTTTTTAAATAATTCTATACAAAAACCTTCATATCAAACCCTCACACCCACACTTTCAAAATAATTATCTGCAACTTTCTTTAATTTTCCTAAATAATCCTCATAAACATCCGGCTCGCTTTTGAAAGTATTATCCAGCAATTTTCCTTTATTTACAAAGCCCTGCAAGAAATATCTCTTTGGTTTAACTCCGCGTGTCAAACCCAAAATCCATTTGAACATCTTTTCCAAGTCATCTTCATTATGGAACCTTTTCAAAATCGTTGTTCTAAATTCATAATCACCGCCATAAGAAACCATTATTTTTATTGTCTCTTCAAGTTTTTCCAAAGGAACTTGCGCGTTCACAACTTCTACATACTTTTCCGGAGAGGCCTTAAGGTCCATAGCAATATAATCAACTAAATTTTCATTAATTAATTCTTTAAGTTTTTCTGGATTGCTTCCATTAGTATCAATTTTAATTGCATAACCAATTTCTTTTACTCTTTTAACAAACTCTTTTCTCAAACTCAACAATGGCTCTCCCCCAGTAAAGCAAACCCCATCAAGTTGCGCTTTTCTTTTTTCCAAAAATTTTAAAATTTCTTCTTCAGAATATCGTTCTTCCGTAGGTGTCAACACAAGTTCCGGATTGTGGCAAAATCCACATCTGAAATTACATCCGTAAAGAAAAATCGTGCACGCCAGTTTCCCTGGATAATCAATCAAAGTTAATTTCTGCAAACCTTTTATCATAAAGAACAAAATGAGTTAAACTATTTATTAATTTCGTAAGGTTTAGGTATAATTAACCAAATTGGTATCTTGAAGAAAAAATCCTTCTACTCGGGCCGCGAACAATTGTGTGGATTCCTTTTCTTCCTAACCTTGATGACTCTCTTTCAATTTCACTCTGTAATTCTGGTCCTGTCAATTCAGAATGTCCGCAAACCCTTATTCCATCCCAAGTTGCTACATAAGAACTTTTCATATCTCCGCCCCTGTATTGGCTTGGAGGCATAATTTCTATTATTACTGGTTCGCCGTCTTTTTTTAATTTATTATACCTTCTTTTTTGATTTTCTGCCAAATCTTGAACAAATCCTAGAAATTGATACTCCATAAAAAATAACAACTTCCTTATTATTTAAAGATAATTATCTTAGGAAATATATTATTCCCTTTTCATCTCTTTTCTTAAGAATTTATCAACTGTTCCAGAATGAACTCTTGCAAAATGTTCAATTTCACTTGCTGACCTATGAGCTGATTTCTTTATCTTTCCTGGCTTATTATTTCTTACGCGAATTGGCGACTTTAAATCATAAGGCCATCCATGCGCCATCAAATTTCTTTCGTGCATTTCGTGCAGGAGAATGAACTTCATTTCTTTTTCAGACAAATCGTCATCCAGCCATATTTCATTTTTTGGAATAAAACTATAAACCATGTCATGTCCACCCTCGGTAAAATCTATAAAAAACATGGAGCGAACTAAATCTCCCTTTACAACCCAGACATTTATCTTGTTGCTGTATTTTTTAAGAAGTTTTTTATGAATTCTTTTTATTACATTTTCTTTGTGTGATTTTTTTAAATTTTTTATAAATCGAACTGTAGAGCGTTCTCTTTTTTCTATTTTGTCCGCCATTTTAAGGGCGTAGTAATAATCCTTGCCTTCTGACATCATACGGTTCTCGGCAATCATATGATCAATATAAAATTGTTCTTCTCCACCTTGCCGTGTTTTGTCAATCCAGAATTCATTTTTTGGAACAAACCTGAATCTGAAATGCTGGCCGAAATTTGTGAATTCTTCATCTATATTCTCTCGGATGTATTTTCCATCGACAATCCAGACAGAAAAACCAGCCACCTCGCAATATTTTTTTATATATGGTTTTTTCACATTAAATAAATGTCTAGCAAGTTTAAAAATCTCACTTATTAACATGCTTGTTAAGAACCACAATCTTTTTAACAAGTTCCGAGATTAAGTTTTATGGCACGTAATCTTGATATGTTTTGGTATGATTCGAAAACCGGAAATGTTGTTGATCTTTTTGGAAAACCAATTAAGATTGTTCATGTTGGTGAAAAGGTAAATATAGAATATTCTTTAAACGAAGATTTGTCTGAAGTGGCCTCAAGAAACTCCCATTCCACAGCGACGGCATTTGTTAAATATGGATTTGGAAAGTACAAAAATAACGGCACAGGAACTACTATCACTGAAGAGATATTATATGCAACAAGAGATAGAGGTTTTTAAGCAGCACACTCTACCACTTGCGCTTTCGCTTTTCCGTCCACGACAAATGTCTTTCTATCAGCCCATTCTGCTTGCTTCCCTTCATTCCATTGTTGTACAGGTCTTATGTAGCCGACTACTCTTGAATACACCTCGCATTTTGTTCGTTCCATTTTTCCTCCTTTCAAATTTTTATTATTCTAATTTATTTCTTTGTTTAATTGGCAAACCCGTCTCATTACTTATCCCCTGTTCTTCATCACACTTAGGGCAATACTCATGCTCCCCTGCAAGATAGCCATGAATCGGGCAAACTGAAAATGTGGGGGTTATAGTAAAATAAGGAAGGTGATAATTCTCCGCAATCTTTTTAACAAGAATCTTTACGGCATCTTTATTTATTTTCTCTCCAATGAATCCATGCAAAACAGTCCCCCCAGTGTATTGAACTTGCAACTCATCTTGTAAATCAAGCGCTTCAAAAAGATCGTCGGTAAAACTAACTGGGATATGAGTTGAATTTGTATAGTATGGTTTTGCCTTACCATCTTTGACAACTTTTTCATTTGCAACAATAATTCTCCCAAATCTTTTTTTGTCCTCTCGCGCAAATCTGTAACTCGTCCCTTCCCCTGGAGTCGCTTCAAGATTGTAAATATTTTCTGTCTCAATTTGATATTCTTCTAATTTAGATCTCATAAAATGCAAAACCTTCAAAGCAAATTTACTTCCTCTTTCTGTAGTTATATTTTCACCAGGCATAAAATTAACAATACATTCGTTCATTCCCAATAATCCTATAGTAGAAAAATGATTTTTCCAATACTGTCCAAACCTTTGATGAACGCTCCGAAGGTAAAATTTAGAATAAGGATAAAGTCCCATTTCAGTATAACGCTCAAGTGTTTTTCTTTTAATCTCCAAACTTTCTTTTGCAAGTTCCATTAAATTATTTAATTTTAAGAAAAATTCTTCTTCAGTAACGCATGTAAATCCAAGACGTGGCATATTAATTGTCACAACACCGACGCTGCCGGTTTGTGGATTTGCTCCAAAAAGTCCTCCACCTCTTTTTCTTAATTCTGTTTGATCAAGTCGGAGGCGACAATTATGGGTTAATATTCCTGTTGTTCCAACAGTAAACATCGGTTCATCATCTTTAACCTCGAAACAATAGGCGGTGCTGTTATTTATTGATTCAATACTTTTTATTTTCACCCATAACTTTCCATTTTCTTTGAACCAAACATCGCCATATTTTTCTCTGTTTAATTTATAAATTAAAACGGAATAATTAATTTCTTTTCCAAATCTTCCGTCTCTTTTATCCTGATAAATGCTTGTTGTTGTTCCAAGAGTGGCTGCAAGCATATTAATCGTTTCAACCATTTTTTTTGAAGAAGTATATATTCTATTTCGATTACCTCCATCTGTTGCGTAATGTCCATCCAATACTCCTTCACGAAATTCTTGACTCATGTTGTAAATTCTTGCATCGTAACATTTTTCTCTTTCTTTTCCTTTAACAAAATCTTTGCATAATCCCACAGCCGCCTTAGAGTGTATTTTTAAAGTAACCAATTTTGTTTTCTTATCTTCCGTTATTGAATTATGCGCCCCAAAATATTTTTCTCCAATACCTTTTAATTTAGCGATTAATTCTTTTTTAAAACTATTTTCTAAAGAGAAAACTACACTGGTATCGGCATCAAAACTCCCGTCTCCCGCATAAGCCCCTACAAAAAATCCTAACTCCCTATTTCCTCCAATACCTTTTAAGATATTTAAAGAATAAGGAAGATAATGACTAGAATTCAATTCACTTCCTTTTACAATTCTTTCCTTTTTATTATTATAAATAAAATTCAAATGTTCTTCGGACATTTTTATTTCATGACCATTTTCTAAAATAACCTTCAACATTCTTTGATTTTTGAAAGAATTAAATCTACCTTTTACAAATTTTCCGTTAGAATAAATTTCGTATTCGTCGTTTTTCCTTTTGCTTTTATATATGTTTCTGATTTCGCCGTATTCAATTCCTCTGCCTCTTGAAGAGTTAATCAAAACTTTCTCGTCTCCTGCAAGGGGACACATGCTTCGTGCATCTTCAGGATTCATGTCAGAATTTATGAAATTGCTAAAATAAGGAATTCCATATTTTGCAGTCATTTCCCATATTAAATTATAATTCTCATTGTCCCAATCAAAATCTTTCGTGATGTTATAAGTGGGTATTGGAAAAGTGAAGACCCTTCCTTGTGAATCACCTTCGAGCATGCATTCTGCAAAGGCATTGTTAATCATATCCATTTCTTCCTGGAATTCTTTGTACGTTTCATTCATTGGTTGGCCTCCTATAATCACTTGCTCTTCTTTCATATAAGAAGGAACTTTCAAATCCATTGTGATGTTTGTAAATGGAGTGTTTCCAGTAATGAATACTTTTCCCTTTCTCTTAGCTATTACAGTTTCATTTTCTGTATTAGGACACCAAATAACACCATTATAATCTACTTTTTTTATATCTTGAATATATGTCTCCTTATGCTTAATCAATCTTAATACATAAATTGGCTTTGTTCCGATTGTAGGATTTCGTTTTAAAACAGTAAAACCATATTCTGCATTGACAGCAATTTGTTGTAGTCCATGCAAAATTTCTTTATTTGTTGTAGCAATCTTATATCCTTCAAATCCATCTGCCTTAAGATATGTTTCTAAGAATAATTTTGATTGTCTTGAACTCATATTTAATAATTTCTCGGGAATGAAATTTACATTTTTCTTCATTTCAAACAAAGCATGTACAAATCTGGAAGATTCAGCATTCATCCTCATCATTTTTACTGAACTTCCTAAAGCAGGTGTAGAATCGTTTTCAGAATAATTTAAATTGAAACCTTGTAATAAAGAAGTTATTTCTTGATATTTAGAGGGGTTTTTTATTGCGGATTGATATATAGTAACTCTGCCTGAATGCCTATGTGAAGTATAGTTTTCTATTGTGCCTTCAGCAATAATCCAAGCCATTAATTTTATTTGCTCATCTGATAAATTAATATCTTCACAAGAATTCTTTGCAGCAATTGGAATTATAAATGGCGATTTCATTTTTCCCACTTTTTCTATTTCTTCAAGAATATACTCATCAGATTGGAATTTTTTTCTTACAACCCTATGGCCTGGGGAAATTAATTGATCTTGAATTCTGTTTTTTAAGTTATACATAACCCCATTATATTCTCGTGCAAATAATCGTTTTATGGGTTTGTCTTCTATAATTTTATTATTAACATTGAATGTCTTTATAATATCCCCTTCTTTTAATTCATTGTATCCTTTCCATCCATTTGGAGTTAAAATTTGTGTATCTTCCGACATACACTGGAACCCCACCCTCGTCGGAACAGCAAGGTTAAACAAAAATTCTTGCATTGCTTGTTTGACTTCTTTGTAGTTCAGCCCGTCATACCTTACAAAAGGAGCAAGCAAACTGTCAAAGTTTGAAAATGCCTGCGCGCCAGCCGTCTCACCTTGCAAAGTATAAAAAAAATTAACCATCTGCCCTAATGCGGTTCTGAAGTGTTTTGGGGGTCTTGACGAAACCTTTCCTGCAACTCCAGTAAATCCTGTCATTAACAAATCCTTCAAATCCCATCCGACGCAGTTTCCTGAAACGACTATTTTGCCCTCTCTCATAACAACTAAGGTTTTGTTTTTGACAGAAAAATCATAAACCTTTCCAGAATATTTTTTTTTCATAACTTTATTTCTGTAAATAGGAGTCAGATGAATATATTCAACACTTACACTATACATTTCACTATTTTTTCTCTTTCCGATTGTGCCGCATAAACCAATTTTTAACAGGCACTCTGTTACATCTTCGGCCAATCTCTTAGATTTAGTAAAATATTTTCTAAACTTATTATCTTTAGTTAAAGAACCATCTCCCTTAAATAATGCAAGCAAAAATATTTTAATCAATTCAGGCTCCAATTCTTTAATATGTTTTGGAATATACTTATCTTTGGAGATTCCAAAATCTTTTAGATGATAAAATAAATCCTTGGAATGGATATGTATATTGAATTTGGAAGAATTATTGTATTTAATATTCATTTTGTCCAATAATCTCAAAATTTCTCCTCGATATTTTTTATCTGATTGCGCGATGCTTATTCTAAAATCTCCTTTGGCTGGTTCGTAAACACTTCCTTCAGAAAGATACCATCCCATAAATTCCAAATAATCTTTAATATCTAATAATCCTAAATTCTTTTTTCGATTGCCGCCAGTAACTTCTGTTACATAAAATTCTCTTGCGTTTTTCCCCTTCCATTCAACTCTTTTATCAAATTCCATTCCATATTTAAACTCGGGAGGGTTTACAAATTCCCATACTTTCTTATGTTTTCTTCTAACTAAAAGACGATGCTCAGGGGTTACTAATAAAGAAACACCTCTTCCTTCAAATGAATACATTTCCCCAGAATAATTATAAATTTGTTTATCATAAGGCACCTGAAATTCTAATTCTCCTGTTTCTATATTTTTTGTTGCAACTTTTTCACCTTCTTTAACTTCTTTGAAAAATTTCCATCCATCTTCTGTTAATATTTTTGTTTGTTCATCAAAACAATACGCGCCTAAAGTTCCCAAATCATGAATATGAATCTCCGCATTTTCATGTGCGGCCCTTATTGCTTCAGGATAAACTCGCCTGTTCCAATAATTTGTAATTATCTTAGTTGCAATATAATTATTTAATCCTTGAAGCGAAAAACCCATATTTGAATTTTCCTTAATCATCCAATCATTTAGACCTAAATAATCATCAACAACTTCAATCGTGTCGAATAATCCTTTAACTTCTCTTAATTCTTCATGACTTTTTCTGTAAAGAATGTACGCCTTAGCCGTTTTTGCGCGCCCCTCTTCAATTAAAGTTTTTTCAACAATATCCTGCACGTTCTCCACACTAGGTATTGCATTATCTCCAAACTTTTCATTTAAGTCCTTAACAACTAAATCAGAAATGTGTTTTGCCATTTCTTTATCATGTCCGCCGACAGCTTTTGCAGCTTTCCAAATTGCTTCCGTTACTTTTTCCTGATCGAACGGAACAACACTCCCATCACGTTTCCTTACTTTTGTTATCATTTTAATCCCTAAAACATCTATTGATGTTTTTGTCCTCCATTAATCCCTAAAACACCGCAGTGTTTTTGTCCTCCATTGTTATTAATCCCAAGTTAAATTTCCTGCGGTCTGATATTCTGTGACGCGCGTTTCAAAAAAGTTTTTCTCCTTCGATAAATCTGTTGATTGCGACATCCATGGAAAAGGATTTTCTGTATTGTAAACTCTTAATAATCCTATTCGTTCAAGTCGCCTGTCAGCAATGTATTCAACATAATTGCAAAATTGCTCGGCATTAATTCCTAAAATTCCTTGAGGGCATGCGTCATAAGCATATTTCTTCTCAAGTTCTACAGCTTTTTTTATCAGTTGAATCGCTTCATTTTTGAAATCTTCACTCCATATTTCAGGATTTTCCGTTTTTATTGTATTAATTAAATCACAACCAAAAGCCAAATGAATTGATTCGTCCCTCATAATAAATTCAAACTGCTCTCCTATTCCGACCATCTTGTGTTGTCTTTTCAATGCAAGCATCATGGCAAATCCTGCGTAAAAGAAAATTCCTTCCATTATAACGTAATATCCTATTAAATCATGCAAAAATTTTCTTACATTTTCTTTTCCTTTCGTGGAGAAATTAGGGTCGAACACACTTTTAGTAAGATCAATTACAAAATTATCTTTTTCTTTTATTGAAGGAATTGTATTATACATATTATATATTGTATCAGGATTCAAACCAAGAGTATCACAGCAATAAATGAAAGTGTCAGTATGAATTGCCTCTTCAAATGCCTGCCTTAACAAATACTGTCTGCATTCAGGATTTGTGACATGATTGTAAATTGCCAGAACAATATTGTTTGCTGTCAGCGATTCTGCCGTCGAGAAAAATCCCAAATTCCAAATAATCATTCTTCTTTCTGTTTCGTTCAAAAACCGGTCTGATTTCCATTGCTCGACGTCGTCCTGCATTGGAATTTCTTCAGGAACCCAGTTGTTCGCAACTCCTGTTTTGTAATGTTCTCTTGCCCACAAATATCTCATAGGCAGAATTTTATTCGGATCAGTTTTTGAATTATTTATTATACCTACTTTATTGTAATTTTCATTATATCTATCTTCAGATTTATTTTCTTTATCTTCTAACGTCGGTCTTTCTAAGTTCAGCATTAAAAGTTTTATATTAGAAAGTTCATCATTAAGTTCCATAATTTGAGAATTCATTTTTTCTATTTTCAATTGATTAACTTCCAAAAGTCTTTTTATCTGTTCAATTTCCATTTTTATTTAATTATATTTATTGACACGCTTCGCAGTCCGGATCAAGCAAAGAGCAAACTTTCCCATTTGTAAATTCTGTCGCTGACATCCCATTGCTAATTTCAAGATCAAAATTTGAAGCGGTAGCTTTTTGTTTTGTAGTAATTTCTTTAAGTCGTTCAACTTCCTGAATTTTTTCTGACACATCAAAATTTTTATATTCTCTTTTTTGCGTGAACCCGTATTTTTCTGCATTCAGAGTCGATTTTTCAATTTGTGATGCTGCCAGACTTCTTAAATAATAAGTTGTTTTCAATCCCTTTTCCCAGGCATATAAATATGTCTCGCTTAATTTAGTTCCTGAAACTCCTTTTATGAACAAATTGAAACTTTGTGATTGATCAATCCATTTTCCCCTTGCTGCAGTAATATCAATTAAATGTTTTGCATCTATGTCAAAAACTTCTTTGTATTTTCTTTTAAGTTCTTCTGGAATTCCTGCAATCAAACTAACATTGCCGTCGTAATATTTCAATTGCTCAAGCATTTCCTGATTCCACAATCCCATTTTCTTTAAGTCCTCAATTAAGTATGGATTAACAACTGTAAATTCCCCGCTCATGTTCGCCTTGACATAAATGTTTTTATAAATTGGTTCGATGCATGGATAACATCCAGAAATTGTGGATATCGTCGCTGTCGGCGCAATTGCCATGACATTTGAATTTCTCATTCCGTATTGTTTAACATGCATTCTTACTGGTGTCCAATCCAAACTCTCATCGCGCGAAACATTTATTTTCATTCCTCTTTCTTCTTCAACTAAATTTATTGTATCTAGTGGGAAAATTCCCTTATCCCATTTCGAGCCGGAATAACTCTCGTATTTTCCTCTTTCTTTTGCTAATTCAGACGATGCGAGAATTGCATAATAAGACACCAACTCCATGCTTTTGTCAGCAAAAGTTACTGCTTCTGGAGAACCAAAATCAATATCCAACATGTAAAGCGCATCCTGGAAACCCATTATTCCAAAACCAATTGGTCTGTGTTGCAAGTTTGATATCTCTGCTTCTATTGTTGGGTAAAAATTTATATCAATAACATTGTCAAGCATTCTGACGGCAGTTCTGACTGTTTTTGCAATTAGTTCCTTGTCTAGTTGATTATTGACTATATGTTTTCCAAAATTTATGGAACCAAGATTGCAAACAGCGGTCTCTTTTTCAGAAGTATTCAAGGTTATTTCAGTGCATAAGTTAGAATTATGTATAACACCAACGTGATCTTGAGGCGAGCGAATATTGCACGGGTCTTTGAATGTTATCCACGGATGCCCCGTCTCAAACAACATGCTTAGCATTTTCTTCCAGAGTTTCAGGGCCGAAACCGTTTTGTGTTTTTTTATCTTTCCGTTCCGTGCTGCCTCTTCATACTCTTCGTATTTTTTCTCGAATTTTCTTCCGTATAAGTGATGCAGTTCAGGGACTTCTTCCGGCGAGAATAAAGTCCATTCTTCATCGTTCAAAACTCTTTTTATAAATAAATCAGGAATCCAATTTGCTGTGTTCATGTCATGCGTTCTCCTTCTTTCATCGCCAGTGTTCTTTTTTAAATCCAAAAAGTCCTCAATATCAAGATGCCACGTTTCAAGATAAACACAAGTTGCGCCCCTTCTTTTTCCGCTTCGGTTTATTGCAACAGTAACGTCATTTGCAATTTTTAAAAAAGGAATGGTGCCTTGGCTTGAAACTCCATTTGTTTTTATAGTTGCTCCAGTTGCACGCACATTTGTCCAATCAGTTCCAATGCCTCCAGACCATTTTGATAATTGCGCATTATCTCCATAAACTTTGAAAATATGATGCAAATCATCCATTACAGTATTCAAATAACATGAGCTTAATTGTGGATGAAGTGTCCCGGAGTGAAACAGCGTCGGTGTTGATGAAACATATCTCAATGAAGAAAGCAAGTCATAAAATTCAATTGCTTTTTCATCTTTATTTTTTTCTTTAATTGACAATCCCATAGCGACTCTCATCCAGAAGCCTTGCGGCATTTCTATTCTTTTTTCTCCAACCTTAGCAAAATATCTTTCATATAATGTTTGAATTCCCATAAACTGCAAAAGTTCATCCCTTTCGGTCTTAAGGGCATTTCCCAATTTAATTAAATCAAAATTTAAAAGCCGCTTGTCAAATAAATTTTCCTCAACTCCTTTTTGTATACCATAAATAAATGCTTTTTTGTAATTCTCATTTTTGCCGGCTTTTAAAATTGATTCGCCTGTTGCCTCTTTGAAAAGTTTTTGTAAAAACAATCTCCCAGAAACATAATTATAAGCAGGGTCTTTTTCTATAAACGTTACCGATGCTAAAATTAATGACTTTTGAATATCTTCGGTTGTTATGCCATCGTAAATATTTTTGACAAGTTCTTTTATAACCGAATCAGCTGAGATGTCCTTTTCATAACCTCTGGCTGCAGCCAAGATACTTTCCTTTATCTTTCCAAGGTCAAAAAGAACTGCGGTTCCATCTAATTTTTTTACTTTTAATCTTCCAAGCTGGACTTTCTTCTGATTCTCAACTTTTTCTTTTTCCCTTTCAAGTTTTCTTTTTTCTCTATAAAGAATATAGGCCTTTGAGATTTCATACAATCCATTTTTTACAAGGTTTTTTTCAACAATGTCCTGCACATTCTCAACATTAGGATAAAAATCAATGAAGCGTGCTTCAATTTCTTGCTGAATATCAAAAATAAGTTTATCCATCAATTCATCTTCTATTTTGTTGTCCGTCGCTCTTACCGCTTTCATTACAGCATTTTTTATTTTATCAGAATCAAATCCTACGACATCACCATTTCTTTTTACAATCATTAACGAAATTGTTTCAGTCATGCAAAAACCTCTAAAACATTTCTGAAAGAAATGTTTTCGTCTTCATTTATTATCATGCGAATATCCTCAACTCTTCTTTGAAGTCCTTAATATCTTGGAAGTCCCTGTAAACAGAAGCAAATCTTATATACGCAATATTGTCAATTTTTTTTATTTTTTTTATTGCTATCTCTCCTATCGTAGAACTTTTTACTTCTTTTTTACCCATTTTTCTTATTTGCTCCTCAATTTCTTGAACTATTTTGTCTATCTTGTCTTTTGCTACTGGCCTTTTTTCAAACGCCCTGTAAATTCCGTTCTGCAACTTCTCTCTCAAAAATTGCTCTCTTCTTCCATCCTTTTTTATTACAAAAATGTCGTCTTTCTCTATTTTTTCTTGTGTAGTGAATCTTTTTCCACACTTTAAACACTCTCTTCTTCGTCTTATCCCCTCTTCAGAGTTGCGTTTGTTCGTTACTTTAAATCTTGTACTTGAACAGTATGGGCATTCCATATTCACCTCGCGTAATACAACATATTGTACTTATCACCTATTAACTTTACCATCTGTTGTATTTTGCATTTGTTTCAAACCAGACTTTTATTTAAAGATTTTGAACTATCCAAAAAAAGTAACACGAAAGTTCGCACAAGATTTACAAGAAAGAAAGTTATTTTTTGCAGGTTTTGTATTAACTACTAAAAGATAACAGGAAGAAAGATTTAAAAATATCCTATTTCTTTGAATTTCATGAAAGTTCAAGAAGGAAAAACATATTTGACAGTTCCGCATGAAGGAAAAGAACTTACTTTTCAACATCCTGCATTTAGAGGAACTTATGGAAATGTTGCAAAAGCAGTTGATAATGAAGCATTAGGAAGACCAATTTCTTCAGAAACAGCTTCTTTAGTTTATGATGCTTTTCAAAATCCTAAAGGAGATTACGAATCGAGAATAATTGATATTTCAAAAAATAATTTGTTTTGGGAATTTACAGGAAATCTTTATCTTCCAAAATCAAATGAAGAAGTAAGCAATGGAGTTATCTTAGAAAATAATCCTCAAATTGCTAATGGAAGATTAAATATGAACAGACAATCTTTGATAAAAAGATTGCAAGAAAGCGACCTATTAGTGAAATTCGTTCCATTCGGATATAAAACTGGAGAGCAAAATTTAATTGAATTGCAAAAAAATCCTTACATTGTTGCAAGATATGGCGAAGAAGGAGCTCAAAAAATTTCAGAAGTTGCGTCAAAATATAAAAAAAGTCCTGTGCTTTTCAGTTTTGAGTCGGTTGACGAAGAAAAAACAAGAACGTCTGCTTTGGACAGGTATTGGGACTTCGGCGACAGGTTGAGTGTCTTTGGCAACAACTGGGTCGGCGACAGGGACGGTCATGCTTTCGGGGTATGCGCTCCTAAGAAAAGCGAATAAGGTTTTGCTCACTAGCAGAAAAGTTGAACAAAGCTCTCGCGAAGATTTTTAAATCTATTTTTATTTTTCTTATTTGTCCTGAACTTTTATTTTTCCTTGAGCAAGAGAAATAAATGAGGACTACACGCCAATTAATAGCGCTTTCATGTAGAAGCCATAAAATTCAATCACAACAATTAGTAGTTATGATATGAATGCGAATATTGAAGTGATGGTGGTTTACTTTTAATTAATTGGCTACATGGCTCGTCTGCTTTGAACAGGAATTGGAACTTCGGCAACAGGTTGAATGTC
>ERZ1292623.1414-Hain-H51-01um-R1-1414-length-23183-cov-21_pt1 | contig 17610 bp, 20 predicted proteins | sample MGYA00564398_ERZ1292623 | MGnify/ENA primary metagenome ERZ1292623 (study PRJEB36523, sample SAMEA6512633) | groundwater metagenome | collected 2019-01-07 | study: AquaDiva: Metagenomics assemblies of 32 groundwater samples | reverse complement strand
CTTTTATATCACTCTTGATTTTTTCTATTTTTATAGTATCCCCAACAGCCACTCTATATTGCTTGCCTCCGGTCTCTATAATGGCAAAACCACCATTATTGACAGGTTTAACCTTTTTTGTTGTTTTTTTAACCTCTGCCATAGTGACACCACTTTACAGGATTTGCCTTATTTTTGCAACTTATTCTTCTTCCGGTTTTTCAATAAGAGGAGTTTCAATTTGGACAGAGGTGCCTGTTATTCTTGTTATGTCTTTATCCACTTTTTTAAACTCTTTACTAGAAGCATTAAAATGATTAACTACCGTTTCAAGAGAATTGCCGAGTTTGCCATGATACATTTCATATTTTTTTAAATGTTCTGAAAGCTCGCCAACTCGTTTTATAATATCTTTAGCCGTTTCTTCAATTTGCATAGCTTTTAATCCCTGCAAAACCGTTTGCAAATAAGCCAAAAAAGAAGTAGGAGAAACAATAATAACTTTATATTTACCAGCCGCTCTTTGTATCAAATTTTCTGTGTCTTCTGTCACCGCTCCTATTTTATTTATAAGCAAATCGTAATAAATGGCCTCGTGAGGAATAAACATAAAAGCAAAATCCATGGTGCCTTCTGCTGGCCTTATATATTTTGAAGTTTCTGTAATGCGTAATTTTAAATCATTTACAAAAGCTTTTTCTAACCTTTCTTTTTCAGAAGGATCTTTGACTTCTATAAGGCGGTTATAATTTTCAAGTGAAAATTTTGAGTCTATTGGTATTATTTTATCTTTGACAAAAACAACAGCATCAACTATTTCGCCATTTTGAAATGCGTATTGCATTTGATATTGAGCCGGTGCCAGAACATTTTTGAGCAAAGTTTCCAAATAATATTCGCCCAAAATACCCCTCTGTTTGGGATTTTTCAAAATATCCTGCAAGTCGCGAAGTTGTTCTGTAAAATTCATCACTTGTCTTTGTCCCTCTCCCACTTTAGTCAATTCAACATTCATTATTTTAGACAATTCAGAAACACTTCTGTTCATTTCATTAAATTGATTTTGGAGCAAAAGAAAAGAACTTTGGTTAGTATCTGGCTTTTCCTCCTTTTTTTTAAGTAACAGAAAAATTACAATGGCAAGACCAATTACTAAAATTATTAAAACAACATTTTGCATAAAAACATTATATACAATATAATTGTTTTATGCACGACCCCCCTTCGCTAAAGCTACGGCGGGGCAAGTAAAATACAAAATGAATATACATAATTTAATACAAGAACAGATACCAGTAGCCATGCGAGCCAAGGATCAGGTACGGCTTACTACTTTGCGTGGCATGATTGCCTCTTTTACAAATGAAGCTGTGGCACTTAAACGCAAGCCTCAAGACAAACTTTCTGACCAAGAAGCTGTTTCTGTCATCCGCCGACTAGTTAAACAGAGAAAAGATTCCATAGAGCAGTTTAAAAAGGGCAACAGAGAAGATTTAGTTAAAAATGAGGAGGCCGAACTTAAAATTTTGGAAGAATTTTTGCCGGCCCAAATGAGCGAAGAAAAAATAAGAGAAATTGTAATTAAGAAAAAAGAAGAAATGGGTGGGATAGACAAAACTAAAATAGGAATTTTTATGGGAGCAGTTATGAAAGAAACACAGGGACAAGCAGATGGCGCTTTGGTTAAAAAAATAGTGGAGGAAATATTAAAATAATTTTTAACCACATTTTCACGATCGTGAATTTTTGGTTAATTTTTTCATTTTATACTATCTTCAATTTTGTAATTCCCCGCTCGGGTTCTCTTGATTGAAAGAGTTGTAGCGCCACAGCCCAAAGTATTGCCCATGTCATTTACTAAACTGCGGATGTAGGTGCCGGAGGAGACATGGGCGGAGAATTTACCAATAACGCCCCCCAACCCCCTTCTTACAACAAGAGGGGGGCTTCCGGAACCAAAAAGAATCTGCTTCCACAAAGTTAAAATTTCGTGCTGTCTAAAATCTCCTTTTACTTTTGAAATATCCATAAGTAGTCTGCCAAATAATTCTTTATTGTTTAGAGTTTCCAGTTTATGAAATTGAAGTTTGTGGATTGTGATTTTTTTCTTTTCCAGAGGGTGACCCTTGAACTGCCCCTGCCCCAAAGGGTCACCCTCAAGTTTTCTTTTTGCAATCATTTTAGAAGAATATTTTGGATATTCTTGATCTCTTTCTCCTTCATAAATTTTTGCTATCTTGATTAAATCCATTTCATTTATATTTTTCACTTTCTCAACACGCATAATTTTACCCATCACATCATAAGTATCAGTAGCAAAACCAAAAAGAGAAACAAAATCATATTCTTTATCTAACCCCAAAAATTCTTCTTTTCTTTTTACATCCTCACCGCTAGCCATAAGTAAAACTCCTTCCGCCAAAGGATCAAGCCGTCCCATATAAGTCATTTTTTGCCCTTTTAGCTCAGGATTACCTCTGGCAAACCTTTGTATACACTCAAGTGGCGTCTCTCCTCGTTGTTTGTATAAGTTGTAGATCATAATTTTATATTATCATAACTCACCCCAACCCCTCTCTTACAACAAGAGAGGGGCTTCCCAGAGGGTGACCCTTGAAGACCCTGCCCCAAAGGGTCACCCTCAAATTCCCCTTATTTTGAGCCATATTTTGTAATTATAAAAAAGAAAATAATTTTTCCTCTATTTTTGCTTGACAAATTTTTTGAGTATGCTATACTTTTTACATGATGCTCTTTCGAAATTTTCCGTCAGGGTTTATTTTAGTCAGGTAGGCTATTGCCTCCCTGGCTACCGAGGCAAAACGGCAACCGTACAAACGAAGTGGACGGACCGGTTGCCGTGTGTGGACGGTCCAAGGTTGAGAGTAAATTCTAGATAGAATAAACTATCGGGATTCTCTCAAAAGGGACAGCTCCAAGGAGGAGCAACGCACCATGAGAAATAATTGGAATTAGAGGGACCCGAATCTCAGGAAAAACGGGCCGGTTGACAACCGTGGAACTGAACAGTCACAAGCTGCAGCTGTCGTGAGACACCTGCAGTTTTTATTTATACAAAAACTCACGATCGTGAAAAAGTGTATAACTCAACAAACTATGCTATCGCTGAATTTGTTAAGTGCTTAAATATGCTTTTAGAAATTTATTTTTGAATTTGGAAAAAATGCCATCCAAAATAGATTGACGGATTTGGGACATAAAATGGTTGAGAAAATAAAGATTATGAATGGAGGCAAGAGTAGAGGCAAGCATTTCCTTGGAACGAAAAAGATGTGAGACATAGGCAGAAGTATAATTTTGACAAGTATAGCATTTACAATTTTCTTCAACTGGTTTCAAATCATTTTTATGTTTGGCATTCAAAATATTTATTTTGCCCTTGCTTGTATAAAGAGTGCCATTGCGAGCCATTCGAGTAGCAGAGACACAATCAAATGTATCACAACCGTTTTCAACTCCCAAAATTAAATCAACCGGCTCCCCCACCCCCAAAAGATGCCGTGGCTTTTCTTCAGGTAAAATCTCATTTACCCATCTAACCGCTGTCGCCATATCTTCTTTTATAAAAGAACCGCCTATGCCAAAACCGGCAAAGTTTATACTACCTATAAATTTTGCACTCTCTTTGCGCAAATCTTCATAACGCCCGCCCTGGACAATACCAAACAAAGTCTGCAACTTTGAATTTTCAATTTTCAATTTAGAATTTTCAATTAAGCAACGCTGCGCCCAGCGATGCGTTCTCTCCATTGCCTTTTGCAAATATTCTTTTGAAGCATGTGGCGATGTGCACTCGTCAAAAGCAAAAATAATGTCTGCCCCTAAATCTTTTTGAATTTGTATTGACTTTTCTGGTGTAAAAAAATGCTTACTTCCATCTATGATTGATCTAAACTCTACTCCGTCTTCTGTAATTTTGGCTTTTTTTTCTTTTTCCTCGTCATAAGCTTCATCTATTTCTTTTTGAGCTGGTGATTCAGCTCCTATAAATTTGCTCAGTTTATTTCCATAAGCCACACCCAAAGAAAAAGCCTGAAAGCCACCGGAGTCGGTCATTATGGGCCCTTGCCAATTCATAAAATTATGTAAGCCACCTGCTTTTTTTATTATTTTTTCACCTGGCTCTAAATATAAATGATAAGTGTTAGCTAAAACAACTTGCGAGCCGGTTTCTTTTATTTGTTCCGGTGTCAAAGATTTAACAGTTGCTTTGGTGCCAACAGTAACGAAAGCTGGTGTTTGGATTTCGCCATGCGAAGTGGCTAAGACACCCGCCCGACCAAGAGAGTTTTTAATTTTACCTTCTATTTTAAACATAAAATTCTAACCCCCTAAATCCCCCTTAATTTAAGGGGGAATTTATGGAGGGGTTCCACCCCCTCTTAATTTAAGAGGGGGAAAGGGGGAGTTATTAATTTGGAACATCCGTAGCATCTATCAATTCAATTGTAAAAATCAAAGTAGAATTTGGAGGAATGGGACCAGCTTGTTGAGAACCATACGCCAATTCAGGAGGAATGACAATAGTTCGCACTCCGCCAATTTTCATACCGGCAAAACCTTGTTCCCAGCCCGGTATAACTTGACCGGCCCCGAGAGTAAATTTAAATGGCTGACCAAAATCTTTTGAATTTTGAATAACAGTGCCGTCGGAAAGAGAGAGAATATAGTGAACCGAAACTGATTGACCATTTTTAACTTCAGCCCCCTGTCCAACAACCACATCATTTATAATAACCCCATTATTATTAATTGATTGAGAATTAGCGACCGAGGCTGTTGAATTTTGATTTATTAAATTTTTTTGAAATAGGCTCATAATATTTCCGCCGAACAAAGTGTAACCGACAAAAACTACGGCTACTGCCACCGCCACCCACTCTTTTTTAGATAATTTTCTCATATATTTGTTAATAATTTATAATGGTTAAAATATAGCATATTGCCTTTTTATTTAAAACAATTAAAATGTGTATATGAGTCCCGTAGTGAATTTTGGCAATAATTCCTACGGAATTGTGTTATTAATAACATTGCCAAAATCTACTACGGGATGAAAAACAAAACTAAGCCCTTGACTTTGTCTGAAATAAGTGAGGCGACCGACAAACGGGTGGCCCTCATTACAAGAGAATTTATAAATGGATTTGAATTTATAAAAAATTACCCGCGCTCGGTCACTTTCTTTGGCTCTGCCAGAATAAAGTCGGGGGAACATTATTATGAAAAAGCCAGAATTTTGGCTGAAAAAATTGTTAAAGAGCTTCATTATTCCATAACTACTGGAGGCGGTCCTGGCATAATGGAGGCAGCTAATAAGGGGGCTTTTGAGGCTGGAGGTAATTCATTGGGTTTGACCATTAATTTGCCCAACGAGCAGATAGCTAATAAATATTTAACTGACAAAGAAGATTTTCATTATTTTTTTAGCCGCAAGGTTTGTCTTTCATTTTCGGCCGAAGCTTATATTTTCTTACCCGGTGGCTTTGGTACTTTGAACGAATTTTTGGAAATTTTGACTTTGGTTCAGACAAATAAAATTTCCAAAGCGCCCATGATACTTGTTGGAAAATCATTTTGGACTCCTCTTGAACACTTTTTTAAAGAGGTTTTATTGAAGGAAGGAAAAATAGAAGAAAAAGATCTTTCTTTATACGCTATTACAGACAATGAAGATGAAATATTAAAAATAATAAAATCAGCCCCCATCCGCCTCGGACTTAAATATGACGAAAATTCCGAAAAGTCACTCAAAAACAATAACTCTCAAAAAAACCATGAACCCCTGAGCAATCTTTTCAGAAAAATTTGGAAGTAATTTTATCCCAATTTAAGCTTTTTAAGTTCTTCTCTGGCTACTACAGCATCGTCCCATTCTTGTTTTGTCCCCCTTGGACCCATAATATAAGGGTCAGTGCCTTTGCCGGTAATCAAAACAGCATTGCCGTTTTTGGCCAAAGAAATAGATTTATTTATTGCTTGTCTTCTATCCATAATCATTTCCACCGGTTTATTTTTAATACCCTTTTTAATATCTTCAACAATTTTTATAGGATCTTCATCATAAGGATCTTCGTTGGTCAAAATTATTTGACTGCAATATTCATCGGCAATTTTACCCATCTCGAGCCTTTTCCATGTATCTCTGCCTCCACCCGTGTTTCCCAAAACACAAATCGTTTTGTGGTTCTTATAAGTTTCGTAAACGGCTTTTAGTGAATCGGGGGTATGGGCATAATCAACCACCACATCAAATTCTTGTCCCTCATTTATTTTTTCCATCCTGCCTCTGATAAAATTTATTTTTTCCAGTCCTTCTTTTATCTTCTCGTCAGAAATCCCAGTAAATTTAGCATAGGCGATAGCCCCAAGCATATTGGATACATTAAAAATACCCGGCAGTTTGCTGTGAATTATCATTTTACCAACCTGAAAAGAAGAACTATTTTCGTTTGTTTTTATATTCATAGCATCGCTGAGAGAATAGGGAATTTTGTTTTTTATATTAAGTGCCAAAAATTTTTGTCCTTCTTTATCATCTATATTTACAACAATAACTTTTTCTTTTTTATTTTCTAATTCCTTAGCAATAGCCAGTTTTGCTTTCAAATAATTTTCGTAAGAGCCATGAGATTCAATATGTTCGGGGGCTAGATTGGTAAAAATCAGAGCGTCTGGATAAATAAACTTGTGACGAAACTGCTTAGCTCCCTCGCTGGTCATTTCTAATATGGCGTGAGAGCATCCGGAATTAACTGCTTGTCTTAAAAAATTTTGAATAAAAAACCTACCTGGCATGCTCATTTTAAACAAATTTCTTTTTTCTTTATCTGCTATTTTGAATCGCAAAGTACTTTGCATAGCTGTTTTATATCCAACCGACTCCAAAATGGCATTTACCAATTCTGTTGTTGTCGTTTTGCCTTTTGTTCCTGTTACCCCTATAACTACTAAATTTTTGGAGGGAAAACGATAAATTAAAGCCCCCAATAAAGATAGCCCGTAATGGTATATCGGTTGAAAAAACTCAAACACCGATTTGGGTATTATTTTTTTTAAAATTCTTAGCATATATTTTATACTATCATTTATTGATAAAAAACAAAAAAGCCAACGGGGTTAGTCGTGGCTTTTGAATAGTTTTGACCAATGTGGGAAAAGAAGATACAGGAGTATTTCTTCTACTTTGGTATCAAAATTTTCAGTATCTTTGTGTGGTTTTGAGGCTCCTTTTTGTTTCCCAGAGTCATCAAAAAGAGAAAAGGAAAAAAAGGTGGATGACACAATTTCAACCCTAAAAAACTCAAACCCCTTCCTATTACATTCCTTGAATAAACTTTTCCCCGAAGAATCCAACCTAAAAACACTAATTCTATATATTTCGCCGGGAAAAGAAACAACCTTAAACCGGTCGGTCATACCAGTATGATATACCACGTGTTGCAATACTCTTGCCAATCGTTGGCCAAAAGATATCCGCCAATATTTCAGGTCTGTTTTCACCGTACACCTCCGTTATTATCTTATAGAAATCTTGTTAAAATACAAGGGGAAAAATATTTGTGGACTTCCTAGGACTCTATTGGAACCAAATTGTAGCAGAATTGTGTGAATGGTACCAACTAAAGGAGTATGAAAAGAACTTAGTAATTTAATTTAAAGCGAAATGTGATAAGATAATTTCATGCAAAAAGATTTTGATTCTTGGAACAGAGAGAAGAAAAATATCCATCAAGATGGCAGTAATAAATTTTATAAAGCAAAAGAAATCTGGTGGTGCTCACTTGGATTAAATGTTGGCTTTGAACAAGATGGGACAAGCAAATCTTATCAAAGACCTGTTTTAGTGTTGAAAGGATTTAGTCGACAAGTTTGCTGGGTGCTTGCTCTTACAACTTCAAAAAAGAAAAATCCTTATCATATTTCAGTGGGAATGATTGAAGGAGAAGAATCTTTTGCTATTTTATCTCAAATTAGGTTGATTGATACTAAAAGATTTACAGATAGATTATCAGTTTTAGATACAAAAACTTTTGATAAAATAAGAAAAGCTGTCAAGGATTTAATTTGACAGCTTTTCTTTTTTCTCCCCCTTGCGGGGGCGGGGCCTTGCGGCCATTTGTACCTATAGTATATACCTATCAAAATTTCTGTCAAGTAAAAATCCGCCCTTTATTATCCTGAATTAAAGACATTAAATTTGAGGCATCAATATCTGGTGTGTGAGTATTTTCGTAAATAATACCCGGCCAATTAACAATCTTATCTCTGTCTTCCTGATCTCTTTCTAAATCAATTAAAGAATGTGGCCCTCTTTCTCGCAATCTTTTCTCTCTTAAAGAGAAAGGGGTGTTTAAATGATAAAGATAAATGGGATATTTTGTTTTTAATTCAAATAAGAATTTCTCTACATCATTTATTGTTAAAAACCTCTCTCCTATAACAATTACAATAAAATTTTCTAGAAGATATTTTTCAATATCTCTAACAATATTTTTTCTGGCATTTAATTGGTCTTTTTCTTTTTGCTCGCTACTATCCCATATCCATTTTGGATTATATCCCTCAACATAAAAATCTAAATCCAATAAAATTGCTTTTTCACCAAAATTTTTCAATTTTGAAACTACCAATTCACCGAGAGTATTTTTCCCAGAAGCTGGACCACCATCTATAAGGATTAATTTCATTAATTTATAATATCATTTTTGGAATAAAAATAATTAAAAGGTTTGAAAAGTTAAATAAGTAGCCAAAAAATATGTTGCAAACACTAGCTATTTTTCGTTGTGGACTTCCTAGGACTCTATTGGAACCAAATTGTAGAGGAATTATATGAGTGGCACAAAGTTATGCAAATGGAAAAAAATTAAATAATAGTTTTACAAAATAAAAAGAAAGGTGGGCAATCGGAGATTCCGACCACCCATCCGTAAACTTAATAGTGCCAAGCTCCGCATGAGCAAGGCCCACGCAAGACGTCGCAGGGTTGCCCGCCGTTATAGCCGAAGCGTCCCTCGAGTTCTTGCATTTTGGAAAGATCAATTGCTCCCTCGGGAGTAGCCGCATACCGAACAACACTTGCGAAATCGTCGCCGATAGCAAGCCGAGGGTCTTTGTGTTCTGTGGGGTCGCCATCGTTGAGAGCGACATGAGCAAATTTCTCCACGAACTTGATGGCCTCTTCTCCGTCGGGAATGATTCTGAATTCCCTGCGGTCATCCGATACAACCCACCCTTTCGGAGGATGAACTTCGGCTCTTCGAAAGTCTTCCATTTCCAGAGTGATGTTCGTTCGGAGGTTTTTGAGCAAGTGTTGGGCAACCTGAATACCGAACAGCATTACACACTGGAATCCAGTAATCGGGTTCAGTCCACCGTTATTGCAAGTTTGGAAGTGCGGGCATAATTGACGACCCAATTTTCCCGCCTCCGCATAGGTTTGAGGCCCGTCTGCGTAAAAATTGCAATCACAGAAAGACCCATTAAGAACAAGATGTTTTTCTCTCACTTCAATCACCTCACTTTCTGTTTATCAGATTACCATACATGATATCAAAAAGTCAATTGCACTCGTAATTTTTAAAAAATGGTTTGAAAAGTGAAATAAGTAGCCAAAAAATACATTGCAAACACTAGATCAATCTTTTGTTTCTAAAAGCAAAACCAGAACTAGATTTTAGGTACATTTCAAAATTTATAGCTTTTTCTTTTGTTAAAAATGCAGAGTACCAAACTAATTTAAATGGAGCTTTTGTAGATGAATACTTCACAGATTTTTTATTGTGTTTTTCCAAACGCTTTTTTAAATCCTGAGTTGAACCAATGTAATGACTTCCGTCTTTGAGACTTTTTAGAATATAGCAGTAATACATATTGAAATTATCCCATAATCTGAATAACAATCCCACGCCGCTCTGATTTCATCAGAGCTTTGCGGGACACTTCGCACTAAAGTCATAAGAAAAATTGTGCGAAAGTAGTGGTGTTTACACCGCGAAGCTCCCGAATGTAACGAGGGAGCGAAGTGGTGGACCTAGCCGGGATCGAACCGGCGACTAGCCCATGCCATGGGCTCGTATTACCACTATACTATAGGCCCTATATTTCAAATATAACAAAAAAACCGCTCCGAGTCTACGAAGCGATTTTTTTATTTTTTATTACATCTGTGTGGTAGGAGCAGACGTGTTGGATTTTTTGCTAAAAACATACAGATACAGAATGTCCAAAATGCCGACTGTATTAACGAGAAGCAAAACAACAAACCAAACTTTGCTTCCCTTTTGGGCTGATTTCCAAAGAGCCATACCTTTCCAAACCAAAGACCACAAAACTACAACCGCTAACACCAACCCCACGGCTCCTGCAAAAAAAGGAGGAGTTGCTGGTGTCACAAAACTTTGCCAATCCATAATATTAATTATTATTAATAATAAAACTACATGATCATTTTATACTAAACGCTCAGCGTCTAATAGTAAGTTATCCCCAACTGCATTTGATTTGACAGAAAAAGTGAGTATGGTATAATAAAGATAGAGAGGAGATTATATGAGAAACAGTCCTTCTTTGCATATTTTTGCCGACCGTGTCGGTGAGAAAATGAGAAGAGAGAAAATGAAGTTTGGTTTGGCTTTTTCTTTTTGTTTTGCTAACTCCACTTATTTTGAAAACGAGTGGGGGCTCGTTAAGTCAAGTGTGGGCAAAATATTAAACCAAAAGAAACAAGCCCACCGAAAAGAAGAGGGGGAAAGAAGAATTAATTTTCTTCTTGCTGGAGCAAGAGAAATGGCCAAACAGGCCAACGAGCACATTCGTCCCGTTAGTTAGCGTCCCGCCAAGATTTATCGGCGGGCGCTTTTGTTTTTATATTTTATATTTCTGCATTATCAATGCTTCAACTTCTTCTCTCGGTTTGCCGTATTTGAGATATGACATTTCTTTTAATTTTTCTATTTGTTCTTTGTCCCCCGCTGGTGGCGGAAAAGAAATTTGAATATTGAATGGTTTGGCTGGTTTGCCATTTACCAAAAGGCGTATATAAGCACTACCTGTATCTATATTCATAAGATCGCTACTAGAAAAAGTAGGTATAAATTGACTTTCTAAAGCTTCAGAATCATCAGCGCCAACTCGGAAGGCGCAGATGGTTCCGACATTGCCAAAAACAGAATTTTTTATATTTTCTTCAAGTTGAGCTATAAATTGGTGGGCGATGTTAAGAGAAAGTTTGTATTTTCTGGCTTCTGAAAGAATGGTTGATATAGAGTCAGTGGTTATATTATGAAATTCATCTATGTATAAATAAAAAGGTGGAAAATCTTTACCAAAAGAATCAGAGCGGGATAGAGCGGCAATCAAAATTTTGCCAACCAAAATTAGGCCTATTAAATTGGCGTTAATATCTCCCAATCTACCTTTGGAAAGATTAACTAAAAGTATTTTTTTGTTATCCATAACATCGCGAAAATTGAAGGAAGATTTTTCTTGGGCAATTACCGGTCGCATAATATCGTTAGCCAAAAATACATCGAATTTGTTGGTGACATATTGGACATAATTAGCTAAGCCCTGCTCACCGGTTGTTTTTTCTGCATTGACCCAAAATTGTTTAACCAGAGGATTTTTGCATTTTGATATTTTAACATCTCTGTACGATTTATCCGAAAGAACTCGCGACATATCAACCAAAGTATTACCTAGTTCAGGACTATCCATAACCAAAAGAGCTGAGTTTCTAAAATATTGTTCAAAAGCGGGACCCATTGATTCGGGAACATTGCCATAAAGCTTTCTAAAAATGCTAAAAAGTTCATTAACGACAAAAGTTTTTTGTTCGGGAAATTTTTCGTCATATTCAAGCATATTGAGAGCCATAGGCCGAGCTGTATAAGCCGGATCAAAATAGATAACATCATCAAAGCGTTCGGGTGGCACATTGGCCAAGACGCTTTGCAAATCAGAGCCGTGTGGGTCAATCATACAAACGCCATGACCCATTTTCATATCTTGTATAATCATCTCTTTAAGTAAAGTAGTTTTACCGGTGCCAGTTTGACCTATGCAATAAAAATGTCTCAAACGGTCTTCTTCTGCCATTTTTATTTCGGTGTCTATGTTACGATGTTTGTTTGTGCCGAGAAGTATTCCTTCTTTGCTAATATCCAATGGCGCAGGTGCAGTCGCCGATCTTGATTGTCTCAAACCCTCTGAGGCGCTAACCGCTTTGGTTTGAAAATGAATAAAAGAAGTAACCTCTCTTAAATTCATAGGCAAAGCATTATCATTATCAAAAATTCTAAAACTAAAATTTTTAACCAAATTTCGCAAGTCCCCTTTTTCTTTTTTATCCCACTTCAAACTATTCCCCAAAGTATTATCGAATTGATTAAAACTTGATTTGAGAGAATTTAATATTTCCTCTGATTCTTCTTTGGTAGTCGAGGAAGCCAATAATCGTAGATTACACAAAACTATAGGCGCCGAAATTTTTCTTTTTATTTCTTCCACAGCACCCTGATCGATCGGTTCTGGTTTTTTTTCTTCACCTTTTTCGTCTTTCTTTTTTGAAGAACCAAAAACATCTTTAAAAGTATGTAAAATTTCTCCCCCAACACTGTCGGGGATATCAATGGCTTCTTTGAGTGGTGTGCCTTTTAAAATTTTGTCCAGAGCACCTTTGTATCTTTTGACATATTTTTCTCCCACAGGCGACCAAATGAGCTGAATAGCTGCCCCCTCGCCATCTCTATTCACTTTTGAAAAAGAAGAAAGAATGGCGTTGAGAGGGTCGTGTATAAAACTCTCATAGGTTTTTAGGGGATAAATGGGGTTTTTAGAGAAAGAAGCCTGGACGCCAGCAGTGTGTCCAGTTTCATTGAAAATATTATAATCGTCCGGTTTTTCTATTATTTTGGCATTGTGAAAAATTGACAAAATTTGTTTTTCAAAAAGATTTTTACGGGCAGTCGGCACGGCCACATAAAAAACAATTTCTTGGGAAAAATTAGCGTTGGCAATTTCCAAAGACATCCAGTTTTCTTCATGTTTGTCTGGATCAGAAATAGAGAGCATGCCTGCATAAAATTGCTCCATGCCGGAAATTACTTCCTCTAGAGTATTCTTAATGTTATCTTTTTCATTTTCTTCGGGAATTAAAATTTCATACAAAGCCATATTGAGCCCCTTTGAAATTTTTTCTTTTATATCTGTGCCAGGAATAGTAAAACCCTCTTTCAAATATTCGGCAATAAAACGATGAAAATCGTCTGTAATATGAAAATTTTGCATTTTTTCTACCACCGAAAGAGCGTTTTTAATACCTTTTTCTTTGGCTAATCGGACTAATTCAGAAATTTGTTTGTCATGTTCTTCGGGAGAAATTTTTAAGACAATTTTTTCTACTTCTTCTTTTTTTATTTCATAACTTGGGTGTAACGCAATGCTAGCGGGTGTTACTTTGTATTCAGACAGAACCTCTTTGGTTGGTGTAAGAGTTTCTTTTTTAAGACCGAACTCTTGTAAATTTTTTTCTTTTTCAGCAATTAATTTTCGCAAATGAGAAATCTCATCTTCATTATTTTGAAAGGGCGTTTTTGGTAGGGGAAATTTGTATTCCATATTTTATATTATAGCACCCAGTAGTAGATTTTGGCATTGCACTTTGTGCATAAAATTAATTTTAATGCCAAAATTCACTACTGGGTAGCAAAACAAAAGCGTCAAAGCGGGCGCCGTTGTTAATATCAAAAATAACTCACCCCTGCCCCTCTCTTACAACAAGAGAAGGAAAAAAGAAAATTACATTTGAGGAGCGACTGGAGCAGACGACTTTGGCTTCAAAGCCATCAAAGCGGAAACACCAACCAAAACATAAATTATTCTGGAAACGAGAGCTGTCTGACCACCAAACAATTCTCCTACATCCCAACTCAAAAGACCGACTAGAAGCCAATTTAGGCCTCCGACAATTAATAACCAGTGTGCGACTTTTTGCATAAAATTATAATTCTTATTCTATTTATTAATTTAGTTCGACCCTGCCTGCGGCAGGCAGGCATTATTCCTGCCTCAAATTATACAATACCTTTTTTGAAATAAAATAGCATCTGTGTATAATTAAATTGGGGCCTCATCGTCTAACGGTTAGGACATTGCCTTCTCAAGGCAAGAATCAGAGTTCGATTCTCTGTGAGGTCATGGTATAATTTTTTGTAATGAACAGCTTGAAAAAAATTTTTATTTGGTTGGTGATTTTTGGATTGGGTTTTGTAATTGGTTGGCAAATGCAAAACAAACCAGATAGTGTTGCTCAAAATTTGGCTGTTTGTCAACAAACTCGTCTGGGCCAAAAAGAGGATGGGCTTATAAATCCCCTGCTTACTTGCGACACTCCTATATCTAAAAATTCCGGTAATTTGGAATTGCTTAAAAATAAATTAACTGAATTAGTCAGTGGTGAAATAAAAAATAAAAATTTGCAAAGAGCTTCGGTTTATTTTAGAGATTTGAATAGCGGTGATTGGATGGGAGTGAATGAAGACGATAAATATATCCCAGCCAGTTTGACTAAGGTGCCGATGTTGATTGCTTATTATAAACTGGCTGAAACAGACTCAAGCATTTTGGAAAAAAAGATAGAACAAAATTTAGAAACAGACGAAGATTCTGTTCAAGAAATAATTCAGCCACCAAATAAATTAGAACGGGGTAAGAAATATTCTGTTAACGAATTATTATTTAGAATGATTGCTTATTCTGGAAATAATTCGCATATTCTTTTGAGCCAAAATTTGGATGCCGATTTTCAACAAAAAATATTTAACGATTTGAGTATTAAATATGATTTGAAATTAAACACCGAAACCGACGACGCTATGTCGCCTAAAACAATGGCTTCTTTTTTTAGAATTTTATACAACGCCAGTTATTTGAGTAATAATTTTTCTGATATGGCCCTAAAACTTTTGTCTAATACTTCTTTTGCTGATGGTATTGTCGCCGGCGTGCCAAGTGATATGATGGTGGCTCACAAATTTGGCGAACGCATCGTTCACATTAATGAAACTGGTGAAGTTATTCTGAGAGAATTACACGATTGCGGTATTGTTTATTATCCTAAACAACCTTACATTTTGTGTGTTATGACCCAAGGTATGGACTTTGCCAAACTCAAATCCGCCATCTCCCAAATTTCCAATTTGACTTACCAAAGTGTCAAAGATGCCCTTTGACACTTTTCAGACCTCATCCCTAATGGGGGCTCATTTCCACCATTTGAGCCACCAGCCCAAATTGATTCATGTTATAATAAAAATATGAAAATAATCTTGTCAATTAAAAATTATTTGGGAAAAAATGTTGCTTTTGTGACTGATAATTTTAAAATTTTCCTGTTAGAGGAAATATTGGAATTAACAAAAAGAGACCAGATTGATGGTACGTATGTGGTAAAAACTGGCACCAGTTCATATTTGAGAAGTAAAAAAAGTGTCCCAAAAAATTTGCAGTTAGATAAAATTTCTGTTGGTAGTGATGGCATTGCGTCATTTATTGACAACAAGATTTCAGAAAGCACTCCGATGTTAAGTGCATATGTGGCACTACGCAACAAATCATTATCAGAAGGAGACTCTCCTATAATTAAACCTGTTGAAAATAATCTATATGCTTCTACTGCAATAGTAAAAGAAAAACTTCTATCAGTAAAAGAAACAATTTATGAGTCAGCAACACATTTTAATTTAGACCCTTTTTGGCTCGGAGCCATTTTGATTGATGAAATTGCTAGAATGTATAAAATTCCACATGCAAATCCTCAACCAAATGTGCGCGGAAATCAAATTGCAAGCGAATTTTATAATTTAGCAAAAACATGGCTATATTAAAAAAAATTAAAGTTGCGGTTGTTGTTGTTGGAATTTTTGCTGTTGGCTTGTTCCATAATCCTATTCACGATTTAAATTTGCTTAAAATGAGATTGGGTTTTATTAGTGTCGCCAGAATACAACCAACCGAAACACATTTTATTTGGCGAAAAAATTATATTGGAGGTTTAGGATCAAACGGAAGTTGGAAATGTAACTATATGGTTGGGGAACTTCGATCATTTGATGGACCAAGAGAAAAAGTGATTGAGCAATATCAAAAAGTATTAGATCGCAATGATGACATAAGTATTCGATTTATGGATGGTGATTCGTGGCCACTCGATTCCATCCTTTGGGATTGGCGGGGTGATTTTCTTGATGAAAATAATATAGAAAGAGGAAAGTATTATATTATCTATATTTCGCAAAAATTTCCTGCATTGTTAGATACTCGATGCAAAGTTTAATCACCTTCCTCCTCGCCAAAGTCATTAACTTTATAATCTCAAAATTAAAAAGACCAAATCCGCTTTTAACCTCATCCCCAACCCTTCTCTTACAACAAGAGAGGGGGGAAATTTGTGCTTGGAAAATGGGAGGAAAGGAGTATAATTAAATTAATTATGGGTGTGTATACATTCAAAAAGTTTTTAGGTCGTAATTGGTGGTTTTTACTTTTGGCGTTCTCCAAACTCTTTATTCAGTCAGAAAAGGAGAGTGCTTTCGGCTCTTTGTTTCTTGATACGTTTTTCTTTGGTTGTATATTATTAATAATAATGTTTGCTTATTGGTTTATTAGATATAGCCGAAAGCAAAATAAATAAAAAATTTATGAGCATATTTGACATGTTGAGTGGAAAAATTGGTTATTTTAATAGTATTACTGTACCTGTTTATAATGAAATTAGTCAAAACATTCAAAAAACATGTAGCGGAATAGAGGAATCTTTTTTTGGTGTAGTTGCTTTAGAAGGGGTAGCACAAAAAATGATTGATTTGTTTTTCAAACCTGGACCAAATTCACTCATCGGAACAATTAAAGAATATGGCCAGAATGATATGAGGAATCTATATTCTATTTTTATGATATGGACACTTCACGATCTGATAAATTCGGGGGTAGAAAATAAAGATGGGTTAAGAGATAAGTTAAAAAATATTTTAAATTTAGAAAATAATAAATTTGATTACTATTTTACAAATCTTCAACATGGCAAGGAAGTTCCTATTGGTTTAGAAAAATTATGGAAAGAATTGATTTTAATAATTCATAATTTACCAGACAATGAAGAAAATTTTTTAATTTTCAGACGAGAATTTTCTTCAAAACAAAACCAAGCACTTAAAGTTTTTGATAGCTTGAACCAATAGTTGGAAAAATAAAATATGGCAAATTTCGCAAAAATCAATACAACCCCAACAATTTTTGAAGAAAAAGAAGTCCGCAGAACTTGGCATAATGAAAAGTGGTATTTTTCTGTTTCTGATGTCGTACAAATATTGACTGATTCAAAAAATGTAAAACAATATATCAAAAAAATGAGAATGCGAGATTCAGAACTTTCTGTCAACTGGGGGACAATTTGTACCCCCCTTCAAACAACTTCAAAAGATGGCAAAAAACGTGAGGAAAATATGGCAGATCTGGAAGGCATTTTCCGCATCATTCAGTCCATCTCGTCTCCCAAAGCCGAACTTTTCAAGCGATGGCTAGCTAAGGTTGGACAAGAGCGTATTG
>ERZ1292623.2239-Hain-H51-01um-R1-2239-length-17612-cov-42_pt1 | contig 17612 bp, 16 predicted proteins | sample MGYA00564398_ERZ1292623 | MGnify/ENA primary metagenome ERZ1292623 (study PRJEB36523, sample SAMEA6512633) | groundwater metagenome | collected 2019-01-07 | study: AquaDiva: Metagenomics assemblies of 32 groundwater samples | reverse complement strand
TCTTATTCCTTTTCTGCCCGCCCACGCGCCAACGCCCTTGCCCGCGCCTTGCGCCAAATTTACGCCAATACTGCCGCCGGCAATGCCGAATTTATTGGCAACATAAATGCCGCCTATTAATAATGATAATATAACAATATTATTCATCATTTCGCCCCACATTCCTTCGCTCAATGGCACTGTATTTTTTAATGCCTCTTCTGCTGATGATGTCATTTCTGACGTAAACACACCTTCAATATTATTACGCGTTAAAACAGCCAAATATATAAAAAACATTACTGCCGGCGCGAAAACATTCCAGCGAATAAATTCACTCCACCATTGCCGCCAATATTTTTCCGTGGCCGGAAATATCCATAAAAGCCAAACAATCGGCGACAAAATTAAAAGAAAAATTAATACAATTGCTCTAATTAAAAGCATTACAATAAGCGTCAAAAAAGTTAATATTATTATAAAACTCATCAATGCTTGAAATATTAATCCTATAATAATTTTCAAAGCGCCGGAAAAAGTAAGCATACTTACCGCAGCTTTTGCTTTTTCATAGATTTTTTCAAACCAACCTTTGTTAACCGGCTTTATCGCTTTTTGCGGTTGCGCTAACGTACCCAAAACATCTCCCATTGAATATTGTCCGTTCTTTGTTATGGAATTATAAAAAATATCTGTGGATAATTTAGAAACTGAAAGAAACGCTCCGGCTATGACTAAACTGAAATTTATCAAAAGCGCCGCCACGACAAGTTTCCAAAGAATTTGCTTCATTCCGTAACTTTCCATCCTTAAAATCGTCGCGAAGGCGATAACAATAATCCCCAGCACAAAACCGAGATTTGTGATATTAAGCATTGCCTCCCATCCCGCCATAACGGCCGGCACTTTTAATATATTATTGCCAAAATAAATAGTAGTATTCGCGAGATAAGCTATTAACGTAATAATGCTCGCTAAAATATAATTTAAAATAAACAATAGTATGGCCACTGGTCCCGTTACGGGACTAATACTTACGCCTCCTATTACATCTGCTGCACCTTCTACTGATTGCGCCGCAACAGATTGAACCTCAAAAATTATTATCGCTATCAGCAAAACCCCCAAAACTATTTTTTTATTTTTTAGCCGTTTCATATAATTTTACAGTTAAGTTGATGTCGCGTTTAGCGGCAATTTCGGCAAAACGCATTCATTCCATTTCGTTTGAGTATCGGGAAGTTTGGCTTGATTGTCAGCCGCTTCTTTTTCAGCCGCTGACTTAAGACTGCCGTTATAAATACCGTTAATAAGCGATGTATTGTTCAAAGAAAACGCGCTGGATTTATTTTCTATCGCCAACACTTCGCTGGTTGTATATTTATCGGAGATATTATTGGCTTCCTCAATATTGGCATTAATTTCATCCGCAGCGCTTTGAAGCGAAGAAATTTCAGATGTCAAGCTGTCTATTGTTGTTTGCGTTCCGCTAATTTCACCGTCAGAAACCGAGGGTTGGCAACCATAAGTTTTCAAATCGTTCAAAAGCGTCAATTGTTTGTTGGCTGAGTCAAGAGATTGGTTTTTTGCGGCAATAATACTATTAAGCCCATTAAGCATTGTTTCATAATCGGAAATTATGTTAGCCACGTATATTTTTTTATTGCCCAAATCGGGGTCAATGCCCATATAAGGGTCAAAACTATAATCTTGCGTTTCTGAATTTGGTTGCGTATAGCTCAATCCTTCATCAATAACGCGCTTGGTAATGCTATTAATGACCGCGTTTATCAAAGACGATGTCCAAGATTTAATATTCGCCGCCCAAGTAATATCGGAAGTGATGGCTGACGCCGCTGCCTGACCGACTGTATCGCCCGGAGTCATAACTACTTCATTAAGACAAGGTTTCTTTGTCGATAAACTTGAACATTCAGTTGCGGTTCCTTCACCGCCATACAAACACTCTTCAAAAGGAGATCTGCCATATTCCACACATCTCTTTATTGACAAAAATCCTTTGCCTGCCAGAGCTTCGTTCCTGGCCGCTTCTTCTCTTTTTATCGCTTTTTCTTGCGCCTCGTCTTGATACATCAGCATTAGTCCGAAATAATTGTTCTGCGGCTGCCAGGCTTCGTTATAAGCCAGCCAACCGCCTTTTGAAAAATCAGCGTAAAAATCTTCAATATTTTCCACGATATCGTCAAGCGTACAAGTAATTCGCTGGGTGTATCTTTCCACCGGTAAAAGCGATAATCTTACTTGAAGCTTAAACGGCGAACAAAGCGGCGCCAATACTGTCGCGTTAATTGCTTCGCCAATGCCGGTATTAATGGCGTCTTGGCTGAATTTTCCCCAATTGCCGACAAATGCCGGATCGCCGCACTCCGCTCCTTTGGTTCCCTTACATTGAATCCACTGGACTGTTTCATCAACAATCCAATCTATCATTATTTTCGCCATCACATCTCTAATACATTCTTTTGATTGACCGAGAGCTTTCGTGGTTGCGTCTTTGGCGGATACTTCCGCGTTTCCCGTATTAAATGCAGGCACAACATACGCATTTATTCCGAGGTCTGATGCTTTTTCAGCTGTCGCCTCAACCTTAGCTGTCCAAGACGCGATATAGCTCTCAATTTTAGAAGCAAGAAAACAAGCGGATCCAGCGCCTACGGCTTTTCCAACAGCTTGGCCGGCAGTTAATCCCGCTTTCGCTTTATTGACAAAAACGCCGCCAAAAGAAACGGAGAAAATCGCCAAAATAATTATTAAAACGATAATTTTTCTGAAACTTCTCATTATTTTATTTCTTTGAGATGTTTATCTAACAAATTTTGCGCCTGTTGTCCTTCGCTCATAATAGTTTCAATTACTTCCAAAGCCAGATACCCCTTTAACGGGTCATCTAAATAATCCGCCATTGCCGAATAAACCGTTGCGGCGTTTTTAAAATGAATAATTACCGCCTTATGAAAATCAAGCCAGTCGCTGGGCGTTGAAACGCTTAAATAATCATCCGCCAAATTTTTGTAAATGCCGGCAATTTCTTTTGCCGAAGAAACGTCGAGTTTCTGGAAAACATCAACTACAATCTCAAGATACATCTTCTTAAAATCGCCAAAATCATCTTTATTAATTTCTCCGATTGTCCGCAAATAGAGTTTTTTTGCCTCAATTGAATTGTTTTGAGAAACTTTAAGTTCAACAACGCTGATATCGGAAACAAAATCCAACCCCAATTGTTTGTTTTTAAGAATATCGTTTATGTTTATTGTTTTTCCGGACGCCAAATCTATGCCATCGGAAGATTTTATTTGTTCAAAAATAGTTTCTCCCAAATTTTCCGTAAAATTTCCGTTAGAAGCGCCGAGAACGCTTGGAGAAACGCTGTCTTTCAACCATTTAATCGGATTTTGAGCCAGTTTTTCTTCGGTTTTAATTTTTTCTCCGGTATTTTGTTCAATAAACTTTTGGCCAAAATTGGAATTTTTCACGATAGAATACGAACCGACAACGCCGGCAATAAAAATAAAAATCGCGATTGCTGTTTTTGCTGATGGCTTCATTTTATACAAATAATTATAACAAAAATCTTAAGGAATCATATAGGCGTAAGGGACGAGCCGAAATATAAAATCATGGCGGTCCCAGCGGGATGCCCCCCGTCCACTCCGGCATAAGTGCACCATCCAGGTCCCCACATAGCCCTTCCAAGAACATAATAACTCGGGACCATCATGCTGTAGAGATAAGGATTAATAATCCAAGTGCCGTAATAAATCCATAAATTTCCGCCATGAGTTCCTATTATCGCGACTGCGACGCCGGTAAGACAGGTATCGGTATAACTGCCTACCAATCCGCCAAAATCATAAAACCCGGTGCCTTGAGCCATCGCCGGCTTAATAAAACTTTTAATAAAACTGAAAGTGTTTTCCATCGGCGCCAGCCCTTGAAATTTCGGCGCCTCGTTTTTAGCTTTTTCCTGATATTGGTCGGATAATATTTTTATTTCCGCCGAAGATAAATTTTCACTGCTTAATTTATCGGCTGTCTTAACATAAGAATCAAGCCATGGGGTTATTTTATTTGCTGTTTCCGAAGAAACATCGCCCGCCTTAAAATCTTTTAATGTTCTTTCGGCAAGAGATTTCCATGCGAAAAAAGAATTTTTTAATTCTTCCGAATTTCCGCCAGAAGCCGCTTTTTCCAAAAGCTCTTCAAAAGATAACGGCCTGCCGTTTTTATCTTTTCCCATTTTCTTAAATTCCGTTTCGCTGAATCCGCTCTTGCTTAAAATATTCGCGATTTCCGCCAAATAATTTTCGTCTGTTGCGCCACCGGACTGAAAATTATAAGAATTAAAACCGCTCCCGGAATTAAAAGATTTTTCTTCGGTTAAAGTCGGCGTTTCATTGAATAAATTTTCGTTTTTTGAATCATTGCTTAATTTTTCCAATCCAAGCGACTGCTCTATCCATTTAATGGGATTTTTAGCAATTTCTTTTTTTATTTCCTTAATCGCTCCGCTAATTTTATCGCCACCAATCTGATTTTCGGGAAACAAAGGCGCTGAATTTTTAATTGTGAAATAAGAGCCTGCCAAACCGGCAATAATAATCAAAACAATTGCCCCAATTTTAATAGGACTCATTAATTTAATTATACATAATAAAATCCATCAAAACAAAACAATATTGTGTATAATCGCGCTTTTAAGTGTTATAATATTATATATGCGTTATCTAAAAATTTTTCTGCTAATTTTTATTATTTTTTCTTTATTTCCGCTAATTATATTGGCCGATTTTCCCGGTCAATTCGGCCCTGAATGCGGAGACGATTCGGGAGATTGGAGTTTGTGCAACCAAGTTCGTTCAATGATGGAGCAAACACAAAAATTTTACAGCGAATATTTTTCCCAAAAACTTAATATTGGCACGGCGATATTCCCAAGCCAGCCGGCCGGCGCTATTTTGCCGTTTTATTCAATCGGCATTGGCATTCCGCCTTTTATTTCTTCCGTTGAAACAAAAGACGCCACCACTGATTCCGTTATTATTACATGGTCAACCGTAAACAGCTTATCAGATTCCTGGGTAGAATACGGGCCGACAACTTCTTATGGAACTTTAATAGGAAACGCTAATTTTGTTCTATATCACTTCCAAACCATAAAAGATTTACAACCGGGCACTACTTATCATTTTCATGTAATGTCTCAAGACGCTTCAAGAAATATTTCTGTTTCCAACGATTATACTTTTACAACTCAATCTCCGGATGATTATAAATTTCCATCGGCAATAACCGATCTTGCCGTGTCTTCAATAACGCCGACATCGGCGTCCTTAAAATGGTCAACGCCGCAAAGTTCAACCGGCATCATAAATTACGATATCAGATACAATAAATCTCCAATAGATGAATCCAATTTCTCTGTTTCTTCTTCCGCTCTTAGTTTCTTCAGCGGCTCTTCTAAAACAAATAATTACACCATCGTCGGTTTAAGCCCAAAAACAAAATATTATTTTGCCGTCAAAGCCAAAGATTCCCGCAATAATTTTTCACCTCTTTCAAATATTGCGTCAGCAACGACCCAATCGTTGACGGTGATTGATATTGAATCTCCTTCGCAACCGTCAAGCGTCAAAGCCTATGGCATAAATGGCCAAGTTGCCATATCGTGGAACAATCCTCTTAACTCGGATTTTGTTCGCGCTTTAATTATTAGAAAAGAAAATTCAAAACCGCAATTCGTGAACGATGGTTTCATTATCTACGATGGAACCGATGAAAAAATTACGGACCTTGATTTGGATAAAAATAAAATTTATTATTACGCCATTTATAGTTATGATAAAACTCAAAATTATTCCGAGCCGATAATTATTTCTATCAAGCCGATACCCGGAGAAAGCGTTAGTGGTCAAGAATCATTTTTAACAGGGCCGTTTAAATACGGCGAAAAATCAAACCAAACAAAACTGCTCCAGCAAATACTGGCTTCTGACCCGGATATTTATCCGGAAGGATTAATTACCGGTTTTTACGGGCCGCTTACGGCAAAAGCCGTTAAAAAGTTTCAAAAAAATTATGAAGTTTATCCAATAGACGGAAAAATCGGCCCAAAAACACTCGCCAAATTAAATGAAGTTTATAAAAAAGAAATTTTAACGGAAGAAGCTCTAATCGCTGAATTGAACAAGCAAATTTCTTCCATTCAGGAAAAAATTTACGATCTTCTCAAGCAGCAAGAAAATCAATAGCTGTTATTTTTGACAATTCTTTAATTTGCTCAATGCTCAAATTCTGCGGCCGGGCTTGAGGGTCAACGCCGATTTCTTGAAGTTTTTTTATTATTTTCTCTCGCGATGCTTGATATCCAGTACTTACTACTTGATGTTTGATACTTGCTACTAAATTATTGAGTATCGTCTTTCTCGGCTGTTTGAAAAGAATTTTGATGAATTTATAATATTTATCACTACTACAACTTGCGGTAGCAAATGGCTTTAATTTAATAATCGCGCTGTCCACTTTCGGCGCGGGCCGAAAATCTTTTTTTGGAACATAGCCGACGATTTTCGGCTCTGCCCAAAATTGCGCGCTGGCGGCCAATAAATTCATTTTCGGCGGTTTGGCGCAAATTCTTTGAGCCACTTCTTTTTGAATTGTTAAAACAATCAAAGAGGGTTTATTTTCCAATTCGCCTAAAATTCTAAAAAGATATCCGGTAATATAATATGGTATATTCCCAACGATTTTTAATTTTTGGACATCCGATGTCCAATGGACATCGGATGTCCTTAATGTTGAATTAACTAAATTCGGTAATATTTTCAACGCATCACCTTCAATGATTTCTATATTTTTATCTTGTGAAAATTTTTCTCTCAAAAAATCTGCAAGATTTTCATCTTTCTCAATCGCGATAATTTTGATACTTGATCCGCCAACTGGCGGATGATACTTGATACTCTCGGTTAGTTCCCCGTGCCCGGGCCCGATTTCAATCACAACATCGCCGGATTTCAAATCCAACGCCTCAACAATCTTTCCAATCTTTTTTTTATTGAGCAAAAAATGCTGCCCCAGCTTAGTCATTGGTTATTAGTTATCAATCAACGGTTATATAACGCTCCTCGTCTTCTAAATCTCTTTCGCCGGCAAATTCGCAAAATTCCGTTGGAATTTCCGATAAAAATCTTGACGGCAGATTGTAAAAATTCAAATATAATTCTTTTCTGGCGCGAGTCATCGCCACGTACATCAATCTTCTTTCTTCTTCAATTTCCAAATCGTCGGAATAAGACATTTGATGGGGCAAAAGCCCTTCATTGCAGCCGACAATAAACACCCGGTCAAATTCCAATCCCTTTGCCAAATGTATGGTCATTAAATTAACAAATGGCTTTTTTCCGGCCTTAACCGCATCATTGGCCTGCAACAGCGAAACCCGCTCCAAAAACTCCGCCAAATCGTTGAAACCAACGGCGTAATGAATCAATTCATTGATATTTTCAATTCTTTCTTCGGCGTTCAAATAATTTTTTTTCAAATAATTGAAATAATCGCCGGCTTCCAGAACATAACCGATTAATTCCGTTGGCTTGGCTTTTGCTTCTGAAATAATTTCCGGTATTTTTTCTTTGAGCGTTAAAAACGGCTTTTTCAAAAAATTTTTCTTCAAACGCTCCAAACTGACGGAATCGTTCTGATTGAATCCCCAGCGAAGCGCCGCCAAAATATCCTTGATTTCTTTCCGCTCGTAAAATTTCAATCCGCCGAAAACCGAATAATTGATTCCTTTTTCAATGAGAGCCGATTCAATCGCCCGCGACTGGGCGTTGGTGCGGTATAAAATCGCGATTGATTTATTTTTATCGGAAATCATGCCGGAAATATATTCCGCTTCCGCTGTTTCGTCCGAATGTTCAATTATTTTTATCGGCTCTCCGCCGCTGTTTTCCGTCCAAAGTTTTTTCGGCTTTTGAAATTTATTGTTGGCGATCATTTCCGACGACGCTCTGATGATATTGCCGCTGGAACGGTAATTTTGTTCCAATAAAACAATTTTGGCGTTCGGCCAGTCGTTCTCAAAATTAAGGAAATTCCGGAAATCAGAACCGCGAAATTTATAAATTGATTGCTGGTCGTCGCCGACAACGCTCAAATTCCGGTATTTTTGCGCCAGCGATTTGATAAAAGCGTATTGGGCCATATTGGTGTCCTGAAATTCGTCAACCAAAATATGCCGAAAGCGATTCTGGTATTTTTCTAAAATCAACGGGTGCCGCGAAAATATCCTAACCGGCTTTTCAATCAAATCGTCAAAATCAAAAGCATTGTTTTTGCAAAGCGCTTTTTCATATTCATCAAATAAAATCTTGATGATTTCTTCTTTGTTGTCGGAATTTTTAAGCTCGTTTTTTATTCGCGAAAATTCTTTTCTTAAAAACAACGGGTTGGCGTTTCTTTTGTTTTCTCCGCTAAAATTAAAATTTTTGACGATGCTTTTAATCAATCGCAATGAATCGTCGCCGTCAAAAATTGAAAAATTGGCTCCGCGCTTCAAAAGCCCGGCCTCTTTTTTCAAAATCCGCGCGCCCAAAGAATGAAAAGTGCCGATAAATGGTATTTGATATTTAGTATCTGGTATCTGGTGATTAAAAATGCGGTTGCGCATTTCTTCCGCGGCCTTATTGGTAAAAGTAATGGCAATAACGCTTTCTGGACTAACGCCAGAAGACAAAATCCGCGCCAGCCGATTCGTCAAGGTTCTGGTTTTGCCGCTGCCGGCGCCGGCTGCGATTAAAATCGGCCCGCCGAAATAATCCACAGCCTCTTGTTGCTTTTTGTTTAAATTCTGATGTATCATTAAAGTATCAGTACTACCATCTTAAACAAAACTGAAAATTTGGCAAAACGATTAAAAAAATTCACCCCCGTCTTTTCATGGGGAGTTTTCATTATTGGCTTTTCACTGCTTAATTTGATTTTAATCAACCGTTATTCTTTATTGGAAAGCGCTTCAAAAGGACAATTAGGCGGCCCGATAAGCGCGAAAGCTTTAGTAATGGAAATTTACAGCGATTCAATCGTCGCTGTTTCGCGCGCCGCCGAAGAAAACGGATTAATTGGCGGTACGGAAGAATTTTCCGGTGAAAATTCCGCCGCCCTAAACCAAAATAATCCGCTTGTCTATGAACCGCTCAATAAAAATATCGGAAATTATTTCAGCCCGCCGACTTACGGCTGGAATTGGGGAGTCATCCACGACAACAATGCCGTTGATATCGCCAATCGCTGCGGCACGCCGGTTTACGCGGCCAACGAAGGATTGGCTGTTCCGGATGAAAAACTCGGCAACGGCGACAGCGGCTTTAACAACGGCTACGGCATTTTTATCTTAATAGAACATCCCAATGGAACCAAAACCCGCTACGCCCATCTGTCAAAAACCGTCGTTGAACCCGGCGTCAGCGTGTCTAAGGGAGAACTAATCGCTTATATGGGCAATACCGGCAACACTCACGGCCCCAGCGGCTGCCATTTGCATTTTGAAGTTTTAGGAGCGGAAAATCCGCTGGCAAAAGAATAACATTATTCTTTCTCCCTTACTCTATATTGAAAAGCTTCCGCCAAATGGCGGCTTTTTATATTTTCTTCTTCCTCTAAATCGGCGATAGTTCTGGCGGTTTTCAAAATCCGGTAATAACCCCGCGCTGAAATAAAAGATTTTTCCAGAATATTTTTCAAGAAATTTTCCGCTTCTTCGGAAAAACTGATAATTTCATCAACGGCTTTGGAAGTCATTTCGGAATTCAATTTTATTTTCAAACCCGCTTTCTTAAAACGGTTTTCCTGAATTTCTCTGGCTTTTTTCACCTGATTTCTTAATGAATCGCTTGAATTCAAGCGCCGTTTTTGCCTTAAATCTTCTATTTTCACCCGCGGCACTCCAATTTGAATGTCTATCCGGTCAAGAAGCGGGCCGGAAATTTTCTTTTGATAACGAAAAATTTCATGGGCAGCGCAACGGCATTCTTTTTCCGGGTCATTAAAATATCCGCAAGGGCAGGGATTCATCGCCGCCACCAGCGAAAATCGGGCGGGAAAATTCAAAACGCCTCTGGCCCGGGAAACGCAGATGCGGCCGCTTTCCATGGGCTGACGCAAGGCTTCCAAAACATCGCGCCTAAATTCCGGAATCTCGTCCAAAAATAAAATTCCCCGATGCGCCAAACTGATTTCTCCGGGCCGGGGATTGGCTCCGCCGCCAATCACCGAAACCAGCGAAGCGCTTTGATGGGGCGAGCGAAAAGGCCGAAAATTGACAACCGAATGCTCGCCAAGAACGCCGGCGGCGCTGTAAATCCTCGTCATTTCAATCGCTTCTTCCAAAGAAGGAGGCGGCAAAATTGAAGCCAGCGCCTGCGCCAACATGGTTTTGCCGCTTCCGGGCGAACCGGACATCAAGATATTGTGTCCGCCTCCAGCCGCCACGGCCAAAGCTCTTTTGGCGCTTTCCTGCCCCTTAATTTCGGAAATATCAACCGCTGATAATTCTTGATTAACTTGAAAATCAATCGGCTTTTGAAAATCAATTTCTTTCCGATTTTCCAAAAAATCAATCAATTCTTCCAAATTAACAACTGGAACAATTTTTAAATTTTTAATTGCCGCGGCTTCAACAGCGTTGCCTTTCGGCAAAAACAAAAATTGAAAACCGGATTTTTCCGCCAGACAGGCGATATTTAAAGCGCCGTTAATCGGCCTAAGCGAACCGTCCAAAGAAAGTTCGCCGATGAAAATTTTGTCGGAAGTTTCAAAATCTTTGATTTGCTTGGTTGCTAGAAGATACCCCAAGGCCAATGCCAAATCGTATTGCGAGCCGGTTTTTTTTATGTCCGCCGGCGCCAAATTAATTGTGATTTTGCGATTTTCCTTGTTCGGCGGCTTAACGCCGGAATTTTTCAAAGCCGAACTGACGCGTTCTTTCGCTTCGTTCAAGGCCTTATCAGCTAAGCCGACTATATTAAAAGAATGGAGACCGACATTGATGTCGGTCTCCACTTCAATTAATTTCGCGTCAACGCCTTCAAGCTCGGCTGAATAAACTTTAGAAAGATTCTTCGCCATGTTTTTTTACGTTTTCTTTTTGCATTCCTTGCATAATCTTGATTCTGGATTGATTTTCAAAATATCGGCGGAAATTTCTTTCCCGCATTTTTCGCAAACTCCGTATTTGCCTTTTCCTATTTTTCTTAAAGCCGATTCAATATCCGCCAGCCAGCTCTTGAAAGTCTGATAAATTGAAAGTTGGTTGCCAAAAGCTTCTGATTCGTCGGTTTCCTGGTCCTGGTCAACGTCGCTGCCGAAATCCGGCACCTTGGAATGCCCCTTCAATTCTTTTTCAATTTCTTTTTTTTCTTTTTCCAGCTGTTTTTTCAATTGTTTGATATTCTTTTTCTTCATAGTATTTTCAACATTATATAATAACTCAAAAATCCGATTATCGCCGCCATAATAAAAATTCCGACAATCAAGAAAAACGTTTTTAAGGCCGGTTTTTTGCCGATAGCCGGTCGGCTTGACGCTTGATAAAACTCCACCGCGGACAAATCGCCGCCGCTCATTTTAACCTTCTCCATATCCGAAGCCATTGTCCGAATTTCAATCTCCGGCTCCGGCGGCGGAAGAACGGAATTTTCAACCTCCTGATTTTTTAAATTTTGCTCTCCGTTCATTGATTGTATTTTATAAAAATATTAATCAACGGTCAATGATTAAGGATTAAGGATTAAGGATTCGCCCGCGCCTTCTTCCGTGAAAAGCTTGATGAATTTCTTTCAATTCTTTGTCGGTCAAATGAGTGTAAATCTGGGTCGTGGAAATATTGGCATGGCCCAAAAGTTTTTGCACGGAACGCAAATCCGCGCCGCCCATCAAAAGGTCGGTGGCGAACTGATGCCGCAATTGATGCGCGGTAACATGTTCGGGAATGCCGGCTTTCCGGCTGTAATAATCAACCAATCTCTGCACCGCTCTCGGAATAATCCGGCCGATTACTTTCGGCATTTTTGCTTGCCCTGAACGCGCCGAAGATAATTTTGTTAAGCTGATAAAAAGCGCTTCCTCGGCGTCGGTTCTTTTTTCCAAATAATTTTTAATCGCTTTTTTCGCCCGTTCGGACAAAAAAACCACCCGCAATTTATCCCCTTTCCCACGGACCGTTATTTCGCCGCGAGCAATGTCAAAATAACGGCTTAATCCGCAAAGCTCGGAAATCCGCATCCCGGTTGAAAATAAAATTTCCAAAATCGCTTTGTCGCGCAAGCTTCTTAAATCGCCGCCTTTCGGCGCCTCAAGCAATCTTTCCATATCTTTATATTCTATGATTTTTATCTGCCGAGCGGGGATTTTCGGCAATTCAATTTTGTCCGGCGACAACGCTTCATAATCGTTTTTAATTAAATATTTTAAAAAATTCCGCAAGGCGATAATATAATAACTTTGAGTGTTTTTCTTTAATTCGCCTCCTTTTTGATTTTTTAATCTGGCCAAATGCAAACGAAAATTCTTCACCGCTTCCAAAGTAATGTCTTTTTCGGTTTTGATTTCGCTAAAATCAAAAAATACCTTAAGATAGCGCTCGTAATTTTGACGCGTTTTAATGGCTCGGTTTTTTTCAATCTCCAAATAATCAAGATAATTTTTAAGAAGAACGCTGATGTTCATTAAATTATTATATTAGAAACTGTCGCAAAAGAAAAATGGCTTTTTGAGCATTATTGTGATAAAATTTTTCCAGAAATTTTAAAAAAAAGGAGGTGATTCCATTGAAAATCGTTTTTATAGAGCCAAAAGCTCCGGATGTTCATGTTTATACCAGAATGCCTTTGCCAAGATTGGGAACATTACTGCTGGGAACAACTCTTCGGGATAAAGGGTACAAGATAAAAGTTCAAATTGAAGCGCTCGGCGATTTTGATATATCGGCCGTCGCGGAAGCGGACGTTATCGCTATATCAATCATTACCGACACGGCGCCGGCTGGTTATGAAATGGCGCGGCAATTACGGCCGCTTAAAAAACCGATTGTTTTCGGAGGACCGCACGCCACTTACATGCCGGAAGAAACGCTTCGGTATGGAGATTTCGTTCTTCGCGGAGAAGCGGATGAAACGATGTTGTCTTTTATCCGCGCCTTGGAAATCAATAAAGGATTTGAAGAAATCCCGGGTCTCTCGTTTTGGAAAAACGGCGCGATGATGCACAACGAACGGCCGGCTTATTGCCAAAATCTTGACATTTTGCCGACGCCGGATTTTAATCTGATAGCAAATCAGCAAAAGCGAATGAGCGTCACGCCGATTATGACAAGCCGCGGCTGTCCCTATGATTGCGAATTCTGCTCGGTTTCAAACATGTTCGGCCGACAATACCGCTTCCGCAGTCCAGAAAAAGTGCTGGCAGAGCTGGAAAACCACAAAAGAATCATAAAAGAAAACAAAGTTAAAGATCAAAACGACTGGGTTTTCTTTTATGATGACAATTTCTCCATCAATAAGAAGCGGACAAAAGAACTTCTTAGGGCAATGCTTGAAGCGAAATTAACGCCGAAATATTGGACAGCCCAGGCGAGCATAGATGTCGCCCGCGATGAAGAATTGCTTTATTTGATGAAAAAATCCGGCTGTTATTTATTGTATATTGGGATTGAATCCATCAATCCCAAGACCCTGAAAGAATACAATAAAAAACAGACAACGGAAGACATTGAAAAAGCGATTAAAATAATTCATCGCCACGGCATCAGGATTCACGGAATGTTTGTTTTCGGCGCCGATAATGACGATAAAAAAGTCATTGACGATACGATTAGATTCGCCAAAAAAAATAATTTGCACTCGGTTCAATTTTTAATCTTGACTCCGCTGCCCGGAACCAGAACTTTTGGCAAATTAAACAAACAGGGAAGAATTTTCAACAAGCAATGGAATCTTTACGACGCTCATCACTGCGTTTTTACTCCAAAAAACTTCTCGGCTTGGGGACTGCAATCAGGAACGATGAAGGCCATGCTGAAATTTTACAGCTGGCCCCATATTTTCAGAAGAGCGTTGCAACTTCTCCTCCGCTTCAAAAATTTCAAGGAAGCGATACTTGAGGCGTCTTTGAATATTTACGGACGCCGGAGCACGAAAGAATGGATTGGAAAAAAGAAAGAGTGGTTGAAATCCCTCCGGATTAAATTAGGTCATTAAAAGCCCAGCCCCACTTTAACAATAAAGTGGTGTTGGGCTTGCTTTTTTTTCTATATTCTATATTCTATATTCTATAATTCTTATTAAAATGTTAACCGCCCGCCAAAAACAAAATTTAATAAAAGAATTCAAGCTTCACGAAAACGACACCGGCTCAATTGAAGTGCAGATTTCTATTTTGACAAAACAGATTAACGAATTGACCGGCCATCTAAAAACTCACCCCAAAGACAACCACTCCCGAAGAGGATTGCTGAAAATGGTTGGCAAGAGAAAAAGATTGCTTGATTATTTGTCAAAAAACGACAACAAAAGCTACACAAACATCGTAAGAAAATTAGGGTTGAAAAAGTAATATGATTCACAAGGACCAGCGCGTCGGCATTTTTATTGACATCCAAAATCTTTATCATTCGGCCAAAAATCTTTATCACGGCCGAGTCAATTACAAAGAACTTCTTAAGTCGTTAATAGGCAACCGCCAATTAATCAGGGCAATCGGTTATGTGGTCAAAAGCGAAACCGCCGAAGGAGAAGCGGCTTTTTTTGACGCTTTAATCAAAGCCGGAATTGAATTGCGGAGCAAAGAACTCCAAATTTTCCCGGGCGGCGTAAAAAAGGCCGATTGGGACGTTGGTATGGCGGTTGACGCCATCAGGACGGCGAGTTTTCTTGATGTTGTTATTTTGGTTACAGGCGACGGCGATTTTGTGCCTTTAGTTGAATACTTAAAATGGGGCTTGGGGCGGGAAGTTGAAGTGGCGGCTTTTGGCCGAAGCTCTTCGGCCAAACTCAAAGAAGTGGCTGATTATTTCATAGATCTGGAAAGAGTGCCAAAAATAATCTTAAAAAGCAATCGCTGATAATTATGAATCTGAACAAACAACAATTCACAATTGATTTTGCCGGGCAAAAATTAACTCTTGAGGTTTCCGATTTAGCCGGCCAAGCCAATGCCGCTGTTTTGGGGACCATTGGAGAAACTTCGGTTTTGGCAACCGCGGTAATGGGCAAAGAAGACAGAAATATAGATTATTTCCCCCTTACCGTTGATTATGAAGAAAGATTTTACGCCGCCGGGAAAATCATCGGCAGCCGGTTTGTCAGGCGCGAAGGCCGACCCTCGGAAGCGGCAATTCTTTCCGGCCGATTGATTGACAGAAGCATTCGGCCGCTTTTTGACCACCGCTTGCGCCGCGACGTCCAGATTGTCATTACGGTTCTTTCTTACGACGAAGTGAATGACCCTGATTTTATTTCTCTTATTTCCGCTTCCGCGGCCCTGGCAATTTCTTCAATCCCCTGGAACGGGCCGATTGCCGGCGCGAGAATTGCCAGAACAATCAACGGCGAAACAATCATCAATCCGTTAAATTCGCTGTTTGTTGACCGTTCAAAAATTATTTTTGATTCTTTCGTGTCCGGCGGCGCGGATAAAATCAACATGATTGAACTTGGCGGCAATGAAGCCAAGGAAGGCGAGATTGTCGAAAGTTTTGAGCTGGCGCAAAAAGAAATCAAAAAACTGATTGATTTTCAAAAAGAAGTCGTTAAAAAAATAGGCAAGTTCAAAGCCGAAGTGTTTTTGGCGGAACCCGTTTCCGAACTTAAAGAAAAAGCAAGCTCTTTTTTGAAGGGGAAACTGGAAGAGGCGGTTTATGTGAAAGAAAAAACCGAGCGCGGAGATAAAATCGCTGAGCTTAAAAATGCCCTGAAAGCTCATTTGGCGCAAGAAGAAATCAACGATGAATCAATTGACGCCTTGTTTGAAAATGAACTTGACAAGCTGGTTCATCAAAATGTCATTGAATTTGAAAAACGGCCGGATGGAAGAAAACTTGACGAAGTTCGCGAACTTTATTCGGAAATCGGGCTGTTTAAGCGCCTTCACGGTTCGGCATTGTTCAGCCGAGGCAACACCCAATCTTTGGCCGTCACCACTTTGGCGGCTCCGGGCGCCGAACAGCTGATTGAAACAATGGAGGTGACGGCCAAGCGCCGTTTTATGCTTCATTATAATTTTCCGCCTTATTCAGTCGGCGAGATCGGCCGTTTGGGCGCGACCGGCAGGCGGGAAATCGGCCACGGCAATTTGGCGGATAAAGCGATAAGGCCTTTGATTCCGAACGCTGACGATTTCCCTTATACTATCCGCGTGGTTTCCGAGATTATGTCTTCAAACGGCTCGTCTTCAATGGCTTCGGTTTGCGCGGCTTCGCTGTCTTTAATGGATGCCGGCGTGCCCATTAAAAAACCGGCGGCCGGAATCGCGATGGGGCTTATGATTGACCAACGGCCAACGACAAACGACAAACGACAAAATTATAAAATCCTTACCGATATTCAGGGGCCGGAGGACCATTACGGCGATATGGATTGCAAAGTCGCCGGCACAGCCGACGGCGTTACCGCCATTCAAATGGACGTTAAAATTGAAGGCGTTACCTGCGAAATAATCAAAGAAGTTTTAGCGCAAACAAAAAAAGCCCGCTTGGAAATTTTGGAAGCGATGAGCAAAACAATTGAAAAGCCGAAGTCGCAAGTTTCTTCTTTTGCTCCGGTTATTATGTCCGTGGAAATCAATCCGGAACAAATCGGCGAAGTCATCGGCCCTGGCGGCAAAATGATTAAAAAAATCACCAAAGACACCGGCGTGGACGCGATTGACATTGAAGAAAGCGGGCGAATTTTCGTGGCTTCAATCGACCGCGAAAAAGTTCAAATGGCGATTGATTACATCAAATCAATTACCCGCGAATTTCATATAGGCGAAATCATAGAAGGCGAAGTTATAAAAATCTTGGACTTCGGCGCCATTGTTGATTTAGGAGGAGGAAAAGACGGGATGATTCATGTTTCGGAACTTAAACAAGGTTATGTTGAAAAAGTTCAAGATGTCGTAAAAATCGGCGATAAAGTAAAAGCGAAAATAGTTAAAATTGAAAACGGAAAAATCGGCTTATCGCTGAAAGCGATGAAATAATTTTATTTCAATAGTTTAGTCAATCTTGATTTTAATCTGCTGGCTTTGTTCTTTTTAATCAAATTCACTTTTGCGGATTTATCCAATTTTTTATAAACTTGCGCCAGATATTTTTTCGCTTCTTCCCGGATAGCAGAACTTCGTTCGCTACCGGGCTCCGCTTTTTTATATTCGGTAACCAATTTTTTGAATTGCTTAATAACCGATTTCAAATCGGTTTTTCTTTTGAGATTTATTTTCCGGCGCCGGACATTCTGGCGCAAAGCTTTTTCAGCTGATTTGGTAATCGGCATGTGTTTAGTATCTAGTATTTAGTATTTAGTATTTAGAAGTTAAATTAAAGAATATCGCAGAAAAATTTTAATGTCAATAAT
>ERZ1292623.2234-Hain-H51-01um-R1-2234-length-17633-cov-8_pt1 | contig 17633 bp, 23 predicted proteins | sample MGYA00564398_ERZ1292623 | MGnify/ENA primary metagenome ERZ1292623 (study PRJEB36523, sample SAMEA6512633) | groundwater metagenome | collected 2019-01-07 | study: AquaDiva: Metagenomics assemblies of 32 groundwater samples | reverse complement strand
AAACATACCATCCCGCTCCCAAGGTCGCGGCGGATGTCAGGGTAATCGTGATCGCCCCGGAGGCTTGGTAGAACTTGGCTTTATCCGCCAATACCAGCGTCGTATCCGTGCTAATAGCCGTTAGACTGGAAGCGGTCTCGGGATTGATGTTGTCTTCGTCGTAAATCGTCGTGGCACCGGTGCTGTCCTTGACGATGACGCGGTAATTCCCGTTCAGCCAGATATTCGCCCGGCCGGCGGAGTCCAATACCACGGGATTGGCGTTCGCCACCGAAATGGCGGACGTGGTGTAAGTGGTTTTGAGGGTGGTGGTGCCGGGTTCGTAGAAGTTACATTTACCGCCATTCAATGGCAGGCCGGCGCTGTCGGAAATCTGTTTGCCGCCGTCGAAGAAATTTTTTATTGACATTAATGTAGCCCTACTCCGCTGCGCTGCGTTCGTCTTGTCATAAGAATCGGGTGCTAACTGTCTCCCATGCTTAAATTGAGATCGGCCCCGATGATGACGGCTTTCACGGGGTCGGAAATGGATACTTCGTAAAGGCGGTCGCGCGCCGAGCCGAGCCGGCGCCAGATGGCGCGCGTCGCGTAATTTCCGAGCGCGCCGATGGTCGCGTGATGGTTATTGCTCCAGGTAAACCCGCCGTCATCCGACCAGCGCAGCATGGCGGTCGGATCGACGCCTTGACCCGTCACCGCGCCGACGCCGGACTCAAAATCCACTTGTAGGCTGTGGTGAAACACCCGCCGTTGATCCTTGTGCAGATGCTGGCAGGAGCGGGCGCGGACAACGTGCTTTTCGAGCGAGGCGGTGACGCTGCCGGTAGCGGGGGTCGCCGGCGCGGTGTCGATGTAATAATCGAACGTATTGGCGGCGACATTGGCGACGGTGAAGGTACCGTTATAGGCGGCCTGATTCGCGCCACGGATAGTCACGTCGTCGCCGGTAATGAATTCATGGGCCGTGACGGTCGCGGTGACGGTACCGCTGCTGCGGGACAAGGTCGCGGTCGTGGCCGGAACCAGCACTTCGTTGTATGTATCGAAATCGAGGTTGTAAACATGGCTGCTGGCGTAATCGCCGCACCAATGTTCGTTGTTGAAATAAACGATTCCGTTAATCCGATGCCGGCCGACCGAACCGGTCAGCTCGGTCCACTGCTTGGTCAGCGCGTCGTACAGCCAGGTTTTATTTTCCGTGGGGAAGGTAAGCTCATAGAATTCATGGCCGCCCTTCTTGTAGGTAAACGCCTCGGCGTTCGCGATGGTGCCGTAATTGGAAAACTCGAAATTGAGCGGTGGCGTCGAAACAATCGTCGGCGTGAAGCCGTTCGATTGCACCACGAACGGACCGCCGTTTTCCGTCTGCGCCAGCCAGATGAGATTGTTATCGAACTTGGCCACCGAGTAGGGCGCCGCGATGCCCCACTCGATGAAACCGCCCTGGATCGGCTCGAAGGGAAAATCGGCGTTGCCGGAGTTGTACCAGACTTCGGCGGTCAAGGGGCCGAACAGCCACAGCTCGCGGTGATTCACCGCCAAGGCCGTCAGATTGTCCGGGTTGCGAATCGCGGTGCCGAAATCCGTGCTGGTCCACGCGCTCGAATCGTTCAGCGCCGAAATATGAAACCGGCCGGTATCGACCTTGTTGACGATGGTATAGCCGTCCATGTAATCCACGTGGGTCGCGGTCGGGAAGTCCACGTCGGCAATCGAGGTCAACGCGGTCCCGTTCCAGATCGTGCCGGTCGCGGTGCCGTCCACGATGGTCAACTGCGTCCCGTTCTGGGACATCGCGATCCGTCCAGAGATCGACCCGATGGTCCCGGAAGAGGTCAGGGTTGAGCCATTGAACTTCCATAGCGTGTTGTTGATCAGGAAATAGGCGTTCGACAGAAAGACAATGCCATTGCCGCGATTCGGCCCCGAGCCGGAAAACGTCTTGCGCAGCAACCCCGGCGTGGGATAGAGCGCGACCAAATTTTTGCCGGTCGGGTCCGACTCCAGATAATAATTACGGCAGACTTGGTAGTTAACATCGCGCGAACGGCTTTGGTACGTCGGCCCGACGAAAGGAATTTTCATTTAAAACCGGGTCGGAATAACCTTCTGCGGGCTATCCTGATAGAAGCCCTTGATGTTGATGCCCAGCAGCTCGGCCTCGCGAAACAAGGCCGTGCGTTCGGCGACGCTCAGACCGTAATCCGGCGCGCGTCGCAGCGCCAAGCCGTAGACCAGCGGCTCATACCACTCTTGCGGAAAATCCGGGTTATCCGTGGCGGCATCGAAATCCTCGATGGGCCGGTGATAACTCAGCTCCAGGGTTTCGTTCATAACGAGCGGTTCGTAATTCGTATACAGCACGCCGTTGGTGAGTTGCGGGTCGTAGTAAATCCGCGTGGGGGCGGTATCGTTGGTCTTGTTGTAAATCTGAAAATAACTCGCGCGATCCTTCCAGATTTCCACCGGGATATCGGCGTTGGTCAGCACGTCGTGGGTCCAGGCATACAGCAGGCGCAGCGGCCGGTGCATTTTCGAGGTGTAAAAATAAACGCTGTTGCCGCTGGCGGCCGCCGTCGGCAAGGCGCTGGCGACGGTGAGCGTTGCGAGCGAGGAAATGGTGGTCCAATGCGATACCCCGCTGTCGAGCACGATGCCGATGTAATCGGCGACGGTCATGCCGGTTTCCGAAGTAACGCTGAGGATGGTCTGCCCCGCCGCCTCGTCGGCCGAGAGTGTCGTGCGGGTGTAACTGTGCGTGGCGTGATCGCCCGTAGGGCCGAGGTTGTATTGATGCTTGGCGCGTTCCAGAAACAACGTGGCGCGCTTCTGTATCCAGAGCTGCAACCCGTTGGCGTTCCAGGTCTTAATCATCCTGTTCAAGGCACGCGCGCTGTCGGCCACGTCGGCCGCCGCGGGGGTTTCATCGGCGGCAATTGCCCCGATTTTTACCAGCGCGTCCTTGATAATATCGTCGCGCGTGTCGCTGAAATTAACCGAGCCGCTGGTGGCCATGCTTCTCTTTCTCGTGCGTCTTCATGTGAAAGAACATTCCTTTCTTGATTTCCTTGCCGCAGATTCGGCATGGGCCGGACTTGTAATCCGGCGGGGGTGTCGGTTCCGGCTGGTTCGGCTCGATACGCGGCATCGATTGAGACGCGGCAACTACATTAGCGACAGGCGCAGGCGTCCCTGCCGCTTGCGCGGCATAAATCTGGCGGCGCCTCATTTAATGATTTTCAGTTTGTCGTCGAGGGATTCGGCGGAATGCAGCATCCGGCTTTTCTCCGTATGCCAATCGAGATGAAAATCGCAGTTGGCATACGATTGAAACCACGGCCCGCCCAGGGTGTAATGCACCAGCGAGGGATAGGCGGCCGGGTCTTGGACATCCGCCAGATGATTCCAGTGGGCCGGCAAATAGCCAATTTCCTCATCCGATCCCAGCCAGGTGAATTGATGCAATTGCAGGCCCGTGGCGGTATTCACGTATTCGGGAGTCAGGGACCGGCATTTCGCATTATTGAACAACATCACCGATGACCAGTTTTTCTTGCCATATCGCGTCTGCGGCTGATTCAAGAACTTGGTGGTTTGTACCGGAACGTGATCGTGATGAACGCACATCACGGCATATCGGTCGTCACGCCAGGCCCACAGCCGGGCGATGTCGTCGCGACATACCATGTCGCAATCCATGAAAATCGACCAGCCCTCGTATCCGGAAAGCCACGGGACCAGAAACCGGGATATCGAAAAATCGGTCGATTCCAGCTCGCCACGCTTGCGGGTGAAAATCCCACGCAAGTTGTCGCGGTTGATGGGGCTGATCGAGACGGGCATGGTCGATTGCCGGTGCAGGGAATGCGATAGCACATAGAACGCGACGGATTCGTCCGTATCGTAGCCGATAAAAATATGGATCATTTCTTTTTTACGATGACCATGAAGCATTTATTCTCGATGTTTTTGAGCGATTCAAGCTCAAAGCGTTGCGTCAATTTGGGTATCCACCATTCAATGGGTTGCACGATCAGATGCGCATTGCGCCCATCCGGCAGAAACTTCTTGGCCAGGTGCGTGGCGATGACGAATAGGCCGTGTTTCATTACCGCCCGCTGAAGGTCGTCCAGCACCGCCTCCAGGCATTCCGGCTCGATGTGCTCCAGCACATCGCTGCAAACGACGAATTCCTGCGGCGCCGGTGGCGCGCTGAATTCATCGAGAGCCGGGTCGTAATTGATAATGCGATAATGCTCTCCCAGCGCCTTCTCCAGTTCGCGTTTACCGCAACCGTAATCGAGGATATTTTTGGCGTGGCACTGACTGGCGAACCGGTCGATGACGCCGGCCCATTTCGCTACCGCTACGCCGTAACGCGGGTTGGTCCGATGAAGTTCTTTTTGCTGTTTTCGATAAGTTTCTGTAAGGAGCATTGGGCCTTTTCGATAACGGGGGTCCAGTCGTCGCCGACTTGACGAATCAATTCCACGGAGCGATACCAGGGTAAACCGCCCTCGTTGCCATAACGCCAGGAAGGTTTGGATGGCACCAGGACGATGGCGGGGACGCCCAGACCGCCGGCGACGTGCACGGCGGTCTGGCATACCGTGATCACCAGATCGAGCTGAGATATCAATGCCGCCTGATGGTCCATGTCGAGGCCTTGAGCCGCTTCCGGCCAGTGATGAATCATCACGCCTGACTCACGCGTGAATTCACCGATTTCCTTTTCGGCGGCAGCCGTGTATTGCAGGCTGATAAAATCGGCGTCCTGCGCCAGAATCGGCGCAAGTTGGGATAGCGATACCGAGCGCAGTTCAACGCGCGTCTTGATCACGCCGCCCTGCCAGGCAATGCCGATTTTGGGCCGTGGCCCCATGGCCTGTAGACGTTCGGCATAGTGCCGGCTCAGACGGGGGTCGGGAATAAGATAAGGCGCGCCCGGGAAATCCTTTTCGGCGCGCCGATAGAATTTCGCCAGCGTGCCGAACGCCAGTTTGTAATCGACCTGTCGATTTCCCAGCCAACCCTCCCCATGAAGTTGATGCGTGCCGACTACTTGGCATGTCGGGAAGGATCTAGCGAACAAGTCATATAATCGCGGCGCACATTCAATGACTATCTCGGCTCCCGTCTTCACGGCATCGGGAATGCAGGAGGCGAACATGATCTCATCGCCCAAGCCTTGTTCCCCGTGGATCGCCACCAGGCCGGGGCTTTTGCCATCCCACCACGGCGTCATGCCTTCCCCGGCATAATTGCGCACATCGATCTTGCAACCGGAATTCGGCGCCAGTCTGGCCTCGGCATAATCCCAGCCCGGATCGTAAAGCTTCTGTTCCAGCAGCCCGAGGGCCTTATGCCAGCGCGCTTGGACTACCCCGGCATGATCCTCCGGCCCCAGGGCGATGGCCTTATCGGCCCACTCGATGATCTTGTCCGGCTGGCCGTCGTTCACGAAACAACTGGAAATGTTCGAGAGAAAATCGACGTTCTCCGGCTCGCGTTCGATGGCCTGGCGAAACGCAAAATCGGCGGATTCGTTGTAGTGCAACAGCTTGAGCGAGATGCCCAGGTTGTTCCAGATTTTCCCGAGTTCCGGCCGTTCGTCGAGAATGTGCTTATACAGCACTATTGCCAGACCGTGCTCGCCGCGTTGGGCGTGGATCTGCGCGAGCTGTAACACAAAATCGGGATGATTGAGATTGTGGTTGAGTAATTGATGATAAACCCGCTCGGCCGCGTCCAGGTTGCCCTCGCGGTGCAACCGGCGTGCGTGCTCGAATAATTCGGTACCGCGGACTCGTTGCATTAACTCCTTACATCGTAACCGTATGGTAATCGGGAAAGTGCATTACCCATTCCCGAAAACTACACAAAAGATTCTCGGGAAAGTGCATGACCCATTCCCGAAAACTACACAAAACAAAAAACGGGGGCCCTGCGGCCCCCGGTGATTTACGTCAGCTCGTCCATCTGATAAACAACGGTGAAGTTCATGTTGGCGCTCGCGGAAATCGCCACCGTCGCCACGGCCTGAATCCAGGCCCAGCGTTGGATGACGTTATCCGAGATGCTGACACGATACGGCAGTTTCCCTCCGGCCGGCCGCAAGGTCGGCGCGAGGGTCGCGGCGGTTTCGGTCAGCAACGCCGACTCGGTGACGGTAAAGGTGTTGCTGCCACCGGCCTCCGCGTGCGGAAGCTGTAAACCGAGCTTCCAGGTGTTGTCGGCCCCGGCATCATCGATGAAGAACAGAAAATCGGTGATGGTCGCGCCGTCCGGCACCTTGGCGAGATAAAACACACTCGACGCGGTGCCGGTGACGGCCACGGTTAGCTTGGACGACTTGGCCTGGACGCCGGCATGCAACTCGCGCACGGTGGAGGTCAATTCTGATGCGGTAAAAGTAGCCATGATTGCCTCCTTATGGGGCTTCGGCGTGGGTGGATACGACGATGGTGCCGAAGTCGATACCGTTGAATATCGTTTTCTTCAGGCCCCAGATCATTCCCGCCGAGACGCCCAGTTGCGAACCATAATCGAAGCGTTCTTCAAACCAAGCCATGCGTTCCGGGGCGTTATCGCGCCCGGTACCGATGGCCGCCGCCTGCGCGCCGCAAAAAATAGCGCGGCGCACGGTGGTCATGGAGGTCGCCAGGGGTACGCGGGTGTTGACGAACAGCAACACGCCGTTGTACTCCCCGAGCGGGCCGCCGCCGAAGATCGAGTTGTCGAGTTCACCGCCCTGGACCTTGGCCTTATTGGCGTCGTACCAGGTGACACGGTTTGCGGTGGCGTCCGTTTTCAGGCTGTAGGCCTGATAGGGATGCAGGAACATCACGAACCGGCGGCGCCCGTCTGGCAATTTCGCCGGACGCAATACCGGTGTCGCTGTCTGCGCCAGCGTCATGGCCTCGTCGATCAGCGTGAGCTGAAAGTTATTCGAGGCCGAAGCGGCCGACAACGAATTCTCGGTGGTCTCGTCATCCGGACCGTAGATGATGCGGGTATTACCGCTGGTGGTGCTCGGGGCGACGGTCAAATTGGACCCGGAGTATTTAAGATCCGTCACCCCGGTATTGCCGGCGATGTGATTGAAAAATGCCGTGTCCATACGATCCGCCCACCAATCGCGTAAACCGCTCATCGCTTCCTCACGCACCGAAAACGGCACGCGCTGTTCGGACATTTTGCCGTCCGAGCGTACCGCGTGGCGCAATTGGTCGATGAACAGGTCGTCGCTGTAGGTGGTCAGCGACTCTTCCTGGCCTTCCAGGGTGCTGTCGCCGGAAACGCCGGCGCCGGTGAGCTGCATACGCAGCCCGACGCGCAGGCGGTCGCCCGCGCTTTTCTTGAAATCATCCTTGGACATGACCACGCTGTCGGAGTCGGTGCCGATGAACTGACCCACGTGGGTCGATTTCAGGGCCTCGTGATACAACATCTTGCTCCACAGCTTGACGGCCAAGGGATGATTCAAGGGGTAGGCAGTAGTTGCCATCTGTGAATCTCCTTGTAATAATTTGAGTAGTTCACGGGAATGGGTAATGCACTTTCCCGAGAATCGTACGAGTGGGTTTTTGCCGTTGTCGCTGGCGAGCGCAGTGAGGTTTTACGTCTCTCCGGACGCAGTTTTGTGTGAGGTTTAACGCCCCTCGGGCGCAGTTACTAAGGAAAACTAACCATGAAACTTTCGACGAAAAAACAGGCCATCGATATTCGGAGCGAATCCTTCGTGCGTGGGGTCAAAAAAAGTCCCTACGTCGTTCAATGCTTCATCAAGGAATTAGAAAAAGAGAACAGGCGGCTCAATAAGGAATTAGAAAAAGAGAACAGGCGGCTCAATTTCAAAATCGTTAAACTTGAAAGTATCGCTCGTTTGTTGCGTGAGAAAAATCCGTTATGGAAAAAATCATTCTTGAAATAGCCATCAAGAAACTCTCGGAGGCTTAAGCTGAAAGTCCTGGTCATCGGCGGCGGCGGTCGCGAGCATGCGCTGGCCTGGAAAATCGCGCAGTCACCCAGAGCCGAAAAGGTCTTCATCGCGCCCGGCAACGCCGGCACCGCGCGCGAGACCAAATGCGAAAACGTCGCCATCGCCGCCGAGGACGTGGACGGCCTGCTCAAGTTCGCGCAGCAGAATCAAATCGATCTCACCGTCGTCGGCCCTGAAACGCCGTTGGTGCTTGGTGTAGTCGATCGCTTCAACGCCGCCGGTCTACGCTGCTTCGGTCCCACGAAGGCGGCGGCACAACTCGAAGGGTCGAAGGCCTTCACCAAGGATTTTCTGGCACGCCACAAAATCCCCACCGCGGCTTACGGCAACTTCACCGAGATCGAGGCCGCTCTGGACTACATCGATAAAGTCGGCGCGCCCATCGTGGTCAAGGCCGACGGACTCGCGGCCGGCAAGGGCGTGATCATCGCGCACACCACGCAGGAAGCCTGCGCCGCGGTACGCGATATGCTCGCGGGCAACGCCTTTGGCGAGGCCGGCCACCGCGTGGTGGTGGAAGAATTTCTCAGCGGCGAGGAGGCCAGCTTCATCGTCATGGTGGACGGTGTACACATCCTGCCGCTCGCCACCTCGCAGGATCACAAGCGCGCCGGCGACGGCGACACCGGCGCCAACACCGGCGGCATGGGCGCCTATTCGCCGGCGCCGGTGGTGACGCCGGAAATCCACGCGCGCATCATGCGTGAAGTGATCGCGCCCTCCGTGCGCGGCATGGCCGCGGCGGGACATCCTTACACCGGCTTTTTGTACGCCGGTGTCATGATCGCCGCCGACGGCACCCCCAAGGTGCTCGAATACAACTGCCGCTTCGGCGACCCCGAGACCCAGCCGGTCATGCTGCGGCTGCAATCGGATTTCATCGAGCTCATCGAGGCCGCCCTCGACGGCAAACTCGATCGGGTTCAGGCGCAATGGGACAACCGTGCCGCGCTTGGCGTGGTCATGGCTGCGGGTGGTTACCCGGGCGCGTACCAGAAGGGCGATGTCATCACCGGCCTGCCTGAAACAGCGGCAGCCGATTGCAAGGTGTTCCATGCCGGCACGGCGCTGAAGGACGGCGCGGTGGTCACCGGCGGCGGGCGGGTGTTGTGCGTCACCGCGCTGGGCGCTACAGTGGGCGCGGCTTCGATCCGCGCCTACGAAGCCGCGGAAAAAATCCAATGGCGCGGCGCGCAGTACCGCCGCGACATCGGCTACCGGGCGATTGCACGGGAGAAAAATAGGAGAGAAAAATGGATGAAGAAAACTTAAAGCCTTACAACGACACCTTGATATCGACTGCTGACGGTCTTTATACCGAAAGCGGCGCTCTGGTTGTGAAAAGAAGAAAATCCAGCGCCGACGCCATGGATAAATACTGGCGTGATTTGCTGGACGATATTTACTACAAACATCTCATTAAAAAAGATTAGCCGCCCATCGCCTTCTTGAAATCGCCGTAGTTTAGTTTGTTGAAATCCTCTTCCGACATATCCGCCAGTGCCTCGGCCGTGAGCGGTGCGATGGACTTACCGCCCGCGGACCCGAGCGAGCTTGAGGCCTTAACGCCCTTCTCGATGTCTTCCATCCTCGCCGTCGGGGTCGGCTCGGTTTTCTTGAAGCCCAGTCGCTGGGCCATCTTGTAAACCGCCTCGGCCGGATTCTTGCCCTTGGCCAAGGCCTGCTGCACCACGCTGGATAGGCCCTGACGCACCTGCGCCTGGCGCTCGACTTCATCGACTTCGAGATCTTCCAGCGTCTCGGATTGAATTTTCACCAGGAACTGAAGCGCCTCGTCGTAGTCCGGATTTTTGGACTGGAAGTTGCGCTCCATGGAATCGATCTGGGTGCGCAGGCGCAGGTCTTCGACCTGCTGTTCCAGCTTTTTGGATTGCTCCGTGAGGCGGCCCTTCTCCGATTCCAGCTCCTTCTCGATCTTGCCGGTCTTCCAGCTCTGATAACCGAGCGGGTCTTCGTTCGGGTCGGGCGGCGTTTCTTCCTTCTTACTATTAAGGAGTATCTGGATGCGCTCATCGGCGCGTGCCCACTTTTCCTGCAAGGCCTGAAGCTCACGCTGCGCCTCCTTGCGCCGCTCACGTTCCTCATGAAACGCCTCGTGGGGCACGGTCTTGACCGGCTTGGCTTCCTTGATCTCAGCCTTAACCTCGGGCTTGATCTCATCCTTGATTTCATCCGGTTTGGTTTCCGGAACGACATCGGGCTTAACCTCTTCGGCCAGCGATTCCTGGCGATCTGCCTGGCGGATGGTTTCCAGCTCAGCGGTTTCTTCGGGGGTAAGGGCGTCTGCCATGGTTCCTTTAACCGATTGATTCGAGGTGGGTTTATTGCGGTTATCGATAAACGGAAGTTGTGATAGGATTTCGCTCGCCCCATTAACCATCGCAAGGAGCAAGCAATGAGAAGCAAAATCTGTTCGCTGTTACTGCCCCTATTCCTGATTCCGGCCCTGTCCTTTTGCAGCCAGTTGGTTTCCGCCGGGTTTTATGCCGGCGCCAGTGCCGGCCAAAGTCGGGCCGATGTCGATTGCGATCTGGACGTGGCCTGTAATGCCGATGACACCGGCCGCGCCATGAAGGCTTATATCGGCAATCGATTCAGCCCGAATCTCGGCGCGGAGTTCGGTTATGTCGATCTGGGAAAATTCAAGATCAGCGGCGCGGATAGCGTGTTGGGCACCGCCAACGGTTCCATCAAGGCCAAAGGCTTCCTGGCCGCCGGCACCGGTACTCTGCCTCTCGGCACCTTTGACCTATTCGGCAAGGTCGGCCTGTTCCGCTGGGACGCCGATGTCGATGTCAGTTCCAGCGTCGGCTCCGGTTCCAACAGCGCCTCCGGCACCGATCCGATGTTCGGCGTCGGCGCCGCGTTTAACTTGGGTCAGAATCTGGCTCTGCGCGCGGAGTGGGAGCGGTTCAAGGATATCGGCGACAAGAACAGTACCGGTCAGTCCGATGCCGATATGATCTCCGTGGGCCTGGCCTTCAAATTCTAAAGACTCCCCATAAGGAAAAAACATGAAATCAAAAGTGCTCAAAAATAACGGTTATGTTAGGATTTATCGGCTGGCGGCGGCGTGGAAGATGTCAAGGACACGCACCCGGACGCTGGTCTATGCGTAGTGAGTGGACCAAAGGGCTACGCAGTCGGTATCAATCCCGACCCGCCAGTCAATTTCATTTAAAAGACTAATTCGGCCGCGGCCGAGCCTTCGCCTGAACCGATTTGATTTCCTTATCGGCCGCGATCTTGGCCATTTCCAGCCTTACCTCGGCGTGGAATTTGCGGTTTTCCAATGCCAGAGTTTCAATCATCTCCTGCGTCTTGATGAATAGTTCGCCCTGCATTTGATCGCGTTCATTGGTCAGGCGCTGGGCGTCCATTTGATGCTGCACCTGCATGTCTTGCGCTTTCAGATCGTGCTTGGACTGAAGCTGCTGATTCTTTTCCGTCAGCTTCTGGACTTCTTCTTGCAACTGCTGCATCTGCTGTTGGACTTCTGGCGGCAGGTTCTGACCTTGCTTCACCTGTTCTTTCCACTTGCCGATGATAGCCTCGGGCAATGGCAGAATATCGACAATCTCTTTCGGAATCGGGAAGCCCGCGGCTTGCAGGATCGGCAGCACCTGAGTCAAGGCCACCCAGGCCTCGGTCTTGACGTTGGGTGAGTTAGGCGCCTGATCCACGATGATGTCGTAGTCCGCCACCAACTGGTCTTTCATCAGCTTGGCGGTCTGCGCCCCCTCTTCACCCACGATCCGTATCAAGCGCCCGTCGGCGATGTAGTCGCGAATGTACGAGAGTAATAGCCGCCCCTGATTCTTGCGATAACGCCGCAGGTTCGAGAAGATCGGCGCCAGCACCGCCAAAGCCTGGCGCTGGCGCTGAGCTTCCAGCACCCCCGCTTGATCGCGGTTTGTCAGTCCTAAGAGTTCCAAATTGACGCCCGGAACGTCGCGAATCGACGAGATGGCGAATTCCAACATGCGGTCGATGGAGGCCGGGAATTGGAACATCTGCCGCTCTTTGATCCGGGCGATACCTCCGGGGTTGAGTTCCACCATGCCCTCGGGCTTGGCCAGATCCTCTTCCGCTTTCTGCGGATCTTTCAGGGCGCCGGATTCGAAGAAAAACCCGCCCTTGGAATTCGAGTTGATGATGTGCAGGATCTGGGAGAAGAACTTATTCGCCCACTCCTGCGGCTCCTTGATGCCGCGCATCAGCCCGAACCAGGAATTCTCGTCGCGATCGCGTTTCCCGGTGATGCACTGGAACGACGATTGCTCCGGCACCGGGGCTATGCCCTTCTCCAACAGCGTCCCGCCCGCGATGAAGGCCTTATACCACCGCTTCTTCTGCTGCCGGACGTGACGGATGCCGGGGATACGTTCCTTCAGCTTCTTGAATTTCTCCGCCGGCAGCGACTCCACCGCGTTGGTCATGGGGTTGAGCACGCGGTAGAACGGCGCGCGCTCGCACCACACCGCGTGCAACACCCGCACCTGATTTTTCTTGCGGTCGTACCCCGAGGCCTCGCGCTCGTAGAATGGCGGGTCGGCGTTGCGCACGTCGCTGTCGAGTTCCGGGGCGGCGTCTTCGAGCGGGACAATGTCATCCGCCTCGGGCCACATGGCCTTCAGCTCGTCCTTGTCGATCCACTTCTCGCGGAAAAATACCTGCGAGTCTTCCAGGTTATGCTTGGACGACGAATAGTCCCAGTACATCTCCAATGGGTCCACCCGCTCCATGATAATGCGGCCATCGAGATCGTTGTCGTAATCGATACGGGTTTCGACCCAACCCATGCCACAGATCAATACATCCTCGAAGCTGTCCGACTCTTCATCTTCGGCGTTGCACTGATCCCTTACCCACCGCACCGCGTTGGTGGCGACTTCGTTGACCGCCGAATCCCCGAGGGTGCGCGGGAAGTAATGAATCTCCTGCCGATTGCCGATCTCGTTACCGACCACGGCATCGATGATCGTGCCGGCGCGATTGAACGTCACCGGCGGCCGGCGCTGCTGTTCCAGGTAAGCCAGCTCGTCGTCGGTCCACTGATGCCCGGCGCGGAAACGGTAAAGTTCCCGTGCCTCCTTGCGCCACCCGGCGGAATAGAGCCGCGCGTCCTTATAACGCTTGATCAGCGCGTCGATCAGTTCGTCGTCGTCGAGCTTGATGAGTTCGGTCATGGTGTTGGAAATTTTCCTTGCCGCGTTATTTCAACCAGGTCATCGAGCATGCCGACAAAGGCCAATAATTCTTCACGCGACATATCCTTGGCCGCGTGCCCCCACAGCGAGCATTTCAGACCGCGCTCGGTGTAAGGCAGAATGTCCCGTTGCCAGGTATCTTTAGGCGTCACGCCGTCTTCCAGCTCCGGGTCTCATGCCGGCGTTTGTAGCGTTGATGGCTGACATGCTCCTGCTGAAGTCGCAGGGACGGCCCGAACAGACGGGTGCCGATGTACTGCAACGCATCGTGCGGATGTGAATACTGGTTCTTGTCCGGGACTTCGGTGTACCGCTCCTGCGAGGTCTGAAGCCGGCGAAACTGATACCCGCCCTGAAAGCCCTTGCGCAGCTCACGACACTTCGGCGAGATCACCAGCCCCGGCTTGCCGTTGATCAAACTGTTCAACGGCTTCTTCACCGACTCCATGCGCAAGGTGAGATCCTGCTCTCCCGGCTGGATCTGGATGTTCTTCGACTGAAGGATCTGAAAGCAGGTCTTCTCATCGGTCTGAGCACGTTGTACCCCCGCGGGATCGCCATAGTCCTCGAATTGAAACCCCTTGTAGTATTGATTTGCGTGCAGGATTGCCTGGTCCGAAAACCGGTCGATGCCCATGTCGTCGGCCACCAGTTCATCCAGGATCAACCACTGCCCCGTCGGTGAAATCTGGGTGTAGACACAAGCCGGCGTCAGACCGAAGTCCCAACCCCGATGGATCGACAGCCCCAAGATCGGTTGAATCTCCTGACAATGAACCTGATCGCTGTACTCGGGATAGATCGGCTTGCCGTCGATGACGAAACCATATTCCCCGTGCACGTAGACCTTGACGAATTCCGGGTCTTTCCCGAGCATCAGGTTTTCGTAGTAGCTGAGCCTGCCGACCTTCTGAAGATGGGTGGTGTTCTCCGCTTGCGCACAGACTCCCGAGGGTTGCTTGAACAGCTCGGCGTTCTCCGGGCACTTTTCCTCGAACATCTTGTACCACCACGAATCGGCGTCAGGGGGGTTGGTGTCCATGACGATCCCGGACCAAGTACAACCGCCATCCATCACCGCGGGGTAACGATTTACACGGCCCTGAAGCGCCTCGAAGATGATCTTAGGAACCTCACGGGCCTCGTTGATCCAGGCGCCGGTGAGTTCGAGCGATAACAGGTTCGAGACCTGCTCGGGTCGATCCAAGGCGCGGAACATCACCTCGATCTCCACGTCCTTGAAGCCGGTGATCAGAAAGTCGTGCGACTGCTCCTTCCAGTTGCCGAAGAACTTGGGCGGCACCCAGGTATGGAAGGTCTTGATCGTGGTGTCACGGAGCTGCGGGTAAGTATTACGAATCACCGCCCAGCGCGAACGCCGAATGCCATCTTTCCCCACTGCCTGTTGATGCGCCCGGCGAACAATCTCAATGACACAACCGGAAGACTTCCCCGACCCGAACGGCCCCATGAGGCCACGAATAAATTTATCGCTTAACGCGAACCGCTTGATGGTGGGTACGTCGGCATAGTCGTAATGGATCTCGATCAATCACGAACCTATCCGTTCAACAACAACTTCTTCGGGTCGATACCCTGATCGTTAAGCCAGTCCTCAAAGGACTTGGGCGACTCGTCAGTGGATTCCGTCTCGGTGCGGTAATCGGTGTATTTCTTGCGGTACCGCAGGATCTTCACCGGGCGTGTCTCGCGGCCCAGCGATTCCAGCAAATCGGTCAACGGCATTAAGGTAGCCCTGCTTGCGTTCGTCTTGTCATAAGATTATTTCTTCTTGGCCTTGACCGGCTTCGATCCTTTCATCGTCTCCATCTCCGTCTTCTCTTTCATGGCGTAGGATTTGGCGGCCTTAACGCCTTTGGGGCTATAGGAAAAGTGCTTGTTTCCGACTTTGGGCATAAAATCTCCAGGCATAAAAAAACCCGCTCGCGCAGGTAGGGGTGTCCCGTGACGTGGGACATACGGTGGTTTCACACGGCGAAAATAACTTGTGAAAAATTCCGCGCATCCACGGCCGGTGTTATTCAGGCGCCACCGCCGGCTGGGCGCCGCAAAAGGGTGCCGGTTTGTCCGCGTAGCGTTGGGTGTACCGGCTAACCCGCCGATCGAGGCGAATAACTAGAGGGGCTTTTTAAAAGTCCACTTACAAAAAGACCGGTGTTGCTGCCGACGGACATGCCCGCAACTGACGGTCTGACCCCCGACCAGTTTAGCGGTATGCACGGTTTTTTTACGGCCGCAATCGCATGTGACATCGACCGAACGGAAGCCTTTTTTCCGGTAGGCCTCGCTCACGACGGTTAATTGTCCGTAGCGTTGGCCGATGAGCACGGGGGTTTTCAAAGTGCCACCATGAAGTTCGGTGGCGTGGGTATAGTTTCCGTTTGCGGTCGCCATAAATGCAGGCAAAACGGATGGCAGTTTTTATATTGCGACTTTGCCGGATGCAACTGCATGACGACATCTTCCGGACCGAAGAAAAGATCCTTGACGTAGTTCATCTCATCCCAGGTGGGGACGCCGGTCTGGGTGGACACCGAAACATGATCCCACCCATCGCCGTCGCTGGATATCACAGCCAATGGACGCTGTCCGTGACGAGAAATCATAAAACAGCCGTCGTTCCCATCGCCAAATCCCAGCGTCGGGTGGTTAAAGCGCCATTTCTCCGTCGATGGGTCGCGCTGCATCTATCGCCCTAGAAATCATCATCGTCCAAAAACTCATGCAGGGCAAAAGCAGCGCAAACGATTTTCCAGAAGCCCCAGAAAATCATGCCAAGGCCCAGGGCAATGAAAAAATAATTCCAGAAGCCAAGAGAGATCATTTCCAATAATCCGCCAGCTTGATCTGACCCACGGTCAACAGGGAAACATGATCTTCAATCCTTCCCCCGGACCAACTATAACGATGATGCCGTTTCATTTTGTCAATCCAATGGATCGCCATGTACTTGGGCTTGAATTCACCCGAGCGTACCCGCTCCAAGGTGTCCACTAAGGCGTCTTCCGGTGTCCAGTGACAGGCATTCTGGCTGCGTTCAACCAGTTTTACTATGCGGTTTTTTTCCAACGGATCTCCTGTACGCCTTTCTGCCTGGCATGGCAAGCCAACTGAAAAGCCATGCGTTTGCCGTATTTTTTCACGGAAAAACTATCGATCTGCTGCGATCCTTTTTTCCCAGACACGGCGCGGTAGCTTACGTCCCAAAAATAACCGCCGTTCGCATAGGGCCGCTTCCGTTTGAAAAGCGACACGCCGACCACGCCGGTTTTGCAACGGCTGTCGCGTCGATGGGAGGCGGAAGGATGGTAGTGTTTTTTGTCATGACCGAAAACCTCAACCTCGGTTTTATCCCGCCACAGCCGGGCCAGCCGGAGCGCCTGACCCTTCCCCCCGTTTTTCAGGTCGGAGAAAAGTTTGCATTTTCTCGCCACATTTTCGTCTACCCTTACCCACCAGCCATGACCGTGCCGATAGTCCAGGCGGGTAATGAAGCGGTTTTTGTAGCTATTGAGCCTCGGCATGGTTCATGACCGTCACCTGCTTCTTATGGCGGCCAGGGTGAACCCATACGATCCGGGACATAACCATCGTCCCCGAAGTCCTCATAGTTCAAGATTGGTTTGGTGAAGGCCTCGTTCATCCGGGCAAGCACCGCCTTCAAGCTCTCGATGTCCTCGGCGTTCGGCGGCGGCTCAATCGTTGTGACTTCCTTTGGATCTCCGTTCTCGGAGTAGATCGCACGATAGATCCAGAAGGCTTCATCCAGCCCTTTCCCGTCTCCAGATGGAAACTTGCGGCGAATAACACGGTAATCCCAAGTCATATTCTCTCCCTGTTGAGAATATGAGCCGACCGCCAACATCAGAAGGCTAGCTTTCTCTCTGGCGGCCGGCTCACCCACCAATGCTGCTTGCTAAACAGAGCAACACTGGATTTCGGGAGCGAACTTATCTGAAAAAATAACAGAAGGCAATAGTGCTTGTGAAATTCGACTGCCTATTTTTTAGGCAGTGGCCCCGTGGACGATGGAGACTAACTCGTTGATCTGATTTCTATATTAGACATCTCCGATATACGGAGAATTGCCTATTTTTTAGGCAGGTTTTTTTTAGAAATCGTTCACGAAGAGGGCGGTTAAAAGGGCGTTCAGGACAAGCAGGCAGAAGGCCAGCCATAACAGATCGGAAAAGATCAGGGCGCCGACTAATAATCCACCGCAGAGGCCGAGAAGCCAGGACTCGAATTTCATTTTTGAGGGTCTGATTTTTTTTTGGGGAAGATGCACAGGAGTCCCCTCCCCATCATCGGTCCACCCCCCCGGGGGTCGTTCCGGGCATACCGGGGTCGGCCAGGCCGTAAGCATGCTTATATTCTAA
>ERZ1292623.2232-Hain-H51-01um-R1-2232-length-17636-cov-5_pt1 | contig 17636 bp, 17 predicted proteins | sample MGYA00564398_ERZ1292623 | MGnify/ENA primary metagenome ERZ1292623 (study PRJEB36523, sample SAMEA6512633) | groundwater metagenome | collected 2019-01-07 | study: AquaDiva: Metagenomics assemblies of 32 groundwater samples | reverse complement strand
GGTAGCTCTTGTCTCTATTCCACGAGATTTATGGGTGCCGGACCTAGAGCCAGCCAATAAAAAAATAAACGCCACTTATGCATACGGAGAGGAAAAAAGAAAAGGTGGCGGACTTCTTCTGGCAAAAGCAGTTGTTGAAAAAATTTTCAATCAGCCTGTTGACTATATTCTGCGTATTGATTTTAAAGGATTTGTAAAAGCAATAGATATGATCGGAGGGGTCGATGTAAACGTAGAGAGGAGCCTTGAAGATCTTGAATATCCAATTTCCGGAAAAGAAACCGACACATGTGGATTTAAAGGTTCGGAGTTTGAGAAACGAGCAACATCATCAGCTATTTTTGAGGCATTTCCATGTCGGTACGAACGTCTAGCTTTTCAACAGGGCATGCAACATATGGATGGAGAAAATGCTCTTAAATTTGTCCGCTCACGGCATGCAAAGGGGATAGAAGGTACAGATTTTGCACGAACTAAACGACAAGAAATAGTTATAGAAGCATTTAAACAGAAAGTGTTCTCCGTCAATACTCTTCTAAATCCGGTAAGGCTAATGAATTTATATGATGTTTTCCAAGATAGTCTTCATACCAATATACAACAAAATGAATACGATGATTTTGTAAGGCTTGCGCAAAAAATGAAAGATGCTCAAACTAATAGTGTAGTTTTTTCCTATACAGATCCTTACTCGGGGCAACAAGGAATTTTAATTAACCCGCTAGATTCCGAAGCATACGATAACCAATGGGTTTTAATTCCCCGCGCGGGTAATGGAAATTTTTCAGAAATTCAAAAATATGTTGATTGTGAAATAAGAATAGGCGATTGTTCTATAAGCTCCAAATATTAAAAAAGGAAATCATTAATACTCCCCACAAATTTATTAATATACTTATGAATATTAAGATTATAACAAACCATTTTGGGCTGTTATTAATTCCTGACGCTGTGAGAATTAGTAAAAATGGGTATAAGTCTAAAATAAAACGGTAGCCAAATTGGGTAAAACCATTACTGCCATGGATTAAGATAGGAAAAAGAATTGCAATTGCCGTTATAAGTGATGCTCGTTCCAGGAGTTTATTAAAATTTGCTTTAAGTATTAATAAAAATGCAGGAGTAGTAAACCATATTGCCATTACATTGAGAGATGGCAAAACATAAGGAAACGTTGGTATAAATTTTGGTAGGGAGGTAAAAAGTTCTATAAGATGCGTTGGAATGTAGTTTACGCTAACAATCCCGAACCTATACCAAGGTTCATTTAAAACGTTTGGTATAAGCCAATAACCTAGATTATAAAAAGCCCCAAAAGATAAATAATTATATAAGACACTTATTAAAACTCCAATGGAAGCTCCCAAGCCATATTTCAATAAATTTTGGAAATTAAATTTTCTAAATAGATAAATGAGAGGAAAAAATAATGCGAAAATTGCCGGCTCGCGGCTCAAGAAAGCAAGGCTTATAAAAAATCCTATGAGATAAAACCTTCTTTTTGTTTCTAGTTCAAGAAGTGAAAGCCAGAGGAAAAACATCGCAATAATATGCGCTATGTACCAGGATGATCCAACTTCTGCGTGATACCATTGAATTGTTCCAAAAGCGTATAAAAGACTTATCCATAATGCTAATTTTTCGTTTTTAAAAAACTTAAGAATTACTATAAAGCAAAGAGGGACATTCAAAGCTGCGATTAATATAGATAGAATTGGCTGGGGAAATGATGCCCCGAATAAAAAGACAAAAGGGGTAAGCATTATGGCAGGCATTGGAGGAAATGGTACATAAAAATGATTATTGATGTTCACTAGCTCGTTAAGCCATGGCGGGTTGGTTGTTAAATATAGACGTCCGTGTAAAAAACTATCTGCCAAAAGTACAAAATGATTGTAATTTTTCCCCTCACCTTTATAAGAAAGTAAATAAACAATAAGTGCTAAGAAAAATAGAATAAGGGATATACTTAAGGTTCTTTTATCGTGTAAAATGTGAAGGAAGTTCATTGGCTATGTTAAAAATTATTTTCTTCTTTATTTTAGCACTTCGCATAATTCTTTTTAATCTCCAAAGTTTCCATATAGATATGAGCACTTGGGAGGCTTGGTCTTATAGACTGGTTAGTTTGGGACCATCTAATTTTTATTCATATAATTATTTTTCAGACTATTTTCCAGGTTACTTATATATTTTATGGATTGCCGGAGGATTCTATCACTTAGTCTTTCCAAATCTTTCGTTTGCCGATTTAAAGTTTGAATTAATGATAAAGTTTATAACTTTAGGATTCGATATAGCAACGTCATATTACATTTATAAAATTGTAAATAAATATTCAAAAAAACTTTCAAAATTATCAGCATTGCTTTATATGTCTAATCCTGCAGTTATTTTTAACAGTTCCATTTGGGGACAAATAGACGGAATTTTCACTTTTTTTATTGTTTATTCATCGCACCTTTTAATAGAGGTTAAAAGACCTTTAAGAGCCTCTTTTTTTTCTTCCATTGCCTTTCTAATAAAGCCCCAGTCTATAGCGTTATATCCATTGGTTGCATTGGAGATTTTCAAATCATTCAGGAAAAATCTGCTCTCGTCTCTTTTAATTATTCTTATAACTCCAATTATTTTCTCACTGCCCTTTTTTATTAGCAATCCAATTTTTGGTCTTATTAATCTTTTTCAAAACTCCACGGGTGTCTACCCTCACATTTCATTATTTGCGTTTAATTTTTGGGGAATTTTTGGATGGTGGAAACCAGACAAAGATATCTTTTTGTTTTTTTCGTATCAAGCGTGGGGAATTATTTTGTACATTTTATCTATGATTATTGTTTTGTATCCCGCTTGGAAAAATAAATTAAAACCCAGTCAATTTTACCTTGCTTGTGCCTTATCCTCTATGGTTTTCTTTATTTTTCTAACAAGAATCCACGAAAGATATTTGTTTCCTTTCTTAGCATTTATTTTGATAGCCTCTTTTGTTAACAAATCAAAAATACTAACTGGTTTTTATTTTTTAATATCCCTAACTCACTTTGTAAATTTATGGTACGTTTATTATTTTTATAATTTTGTTTACAATAATATAAAACCGGATAATAATTTATTATTCAAATTTGTAAGTGACAATCATATTATTTTTTCCCTGATTTTAATTATAAGTTTTTTCTCAATTACTTTTTTTTATTATCGGTTATTCTATGAAAAGCTTAATAAGTAAATTTTATTTAGAAATTATAATCTTTATCTTCGCAATATTAACAAGATTTATTAGGCTTGATTATCCTAAAAATCATATTTTTGATGAGGTTTACCACGCTTTTACGGCCCAAGCTATTGCAAGATGGGATCCAAAGGCATGGGAATGGTGGAATTCTAATCCTCAAGGATTTGCATATGAATGGACACACCCCCCGCTTGCTAAAGAATTTATGGCGTTGTCTATTCTTATTTTTGGCGACGGAAGTTTTGCATGGAGGTTTTTTTCAGCAGTATTCGGTACAGGAATAATAGTGCTAATTTATCTGATTTCTCTTGAGTTATTTAAAAACAGAAAAGTTGCAATTTTTGCTTCTCTGATTGCTTCTTTGGATGGTTTGTTGTTGGTTATGTCAAGAATTGCAATGAACGATACTTATTTCTTATTCTTTTCACTTTTAGCTATATTTTTATTTCTTAAAAATAAAAACTTATTAATGGGAATAGCATTGGGTTTGGCAATTGCATCAAAATGGACAGGAGTTTTTACGATTGGAATTATTGGGTATCTTTATGTTTTTAAATCAATAAAAATTAAAGGGTGGAATTGGTTAATCTACTTAATTATTCCTCCTATGATTTTGCTTTTAACAAAGAAAAAGTTCATTTTACTTTTACAGCTTTTTGTAATTCCACTTATAATTTATTTTGCCGCATACCTTCCATTTTTCTTACAACACCACAGCCCTCCCGGGCAGAACTCCTCTAATCTGCAAACTTTTATTGGACTTCAACAGCAAATGTATTGGTATCACACAAATTTAAAAGCAAGTCATTCTTATCAATCAACTCCTTATGATTGGGTTTTTGATCTTCGCCCTGTATGGTTGTTTGTAGATTACCCGCCACAAGGCGAGGCAGGTCAAAAAAATACAATTGCGAATATTTACACTTTAGATAATCCTCTTATTGTTTGGTTTGGATTATTTTCGGTAATTTATTTGCTTTTTGAATATCTTAAAAAAAAGACAAGGTCTTATTTAATAATTTTGGTATGCTATTTTGTTTTTTTCATCCCCTGGATTTTTTCTCCTAGAATAATGTTTAATTACCACTATCTTCCCTCCACAGCATTTTTAACAATTGTAGTTGGGTTTATTCTCAATAAATTATCGAACAATAAAAGGGGAAAGATTTTAGCTTTTTCTTTTTTAATTCTTACGTTTTCATTTTTTATTTACTTCTATCCATTATGGACCGGAATTCATGTACCAATGGATTTAAACAATAGTTATTTCTGGCTAAAAAGCTGGAAATAAATTATAAAAGCACGCGGGTTAAGAAGAAGAAAAATACTCCAACAACCGCAAGTGAAATTCCCATTAAACCTGTTGAAAGTTCGGATGTCCCTGTTGGTAAAAGAGTAGGTCCAGGTGCTGCAAAAACTATTGGTGTAGGTATTGGTGTAGAAATTACAACTGGTGTTGGGCTTGGCGAAAGTGTTGGAAAAGAAGACGGAGATGGTTGCGGAGTACCAGATGACAGTGGAGAAGATGTCGGCGTTAGCAAAGGATTAAGGGTGGGCGTGGGCGTCGGACTTGCTGCCTGTGCAGTTTGAATAGTGAAGGTTTGAGTTATTGTTCGCAAGATTCCTGAAGCGTCCCTTGCGGTAATTGTAATAGTATGCTGTCCTGCAGAGAGCGGAGTCGCTGGAATAAAAGTCCAATTACCATTAGCATCAACAGTAACCTGCCCTTGAATTTCATGAGAAGACTGAATAGTTATTGTAACTGTGCCGTTTGGAATTCCTTTTCCTTTAAAAACAGGTTTTTGACTGGGGAAAATCTGGTCTTTTACGGGAGAAGTTATTTGAAAATTTCCTTGAGAATTATTTGTAGCAACAACTGGGAATTCTCCGGTCGTTGCTGACGAAGAAGCAACCTCGGGACTTTCTTGTGTAAAATCGTAATTTTTAGAAATAACAATTATCGGAATATAATTTATATCTTTTGCGGAAACAATAGCATTAGACGATCCTAAGTCGCTTAAAACAAGCATTTTTATTACCGATCCTGAATTAAATTTAAAAAATGAAGACAAATTATCTGCTCTTATTCCTTCCAAAGGAATCGTATAGCTTCCATCTGGCTTAATAACGCCTGACAAAGCTTGTGCTCCATTTGTTTGCGTATATACTATTCCTTCTTTTGGAGCTAGGCCGACTATTGTAACTACTTTCCCGATAATAAACCCGCTATTTCCTTTGGCAGAAAGCTTAGGAGCAGTTAGCACTTCGTATGGAACGCTATTATTTAGAAAAGTATCCTGGCCGCTTGTTATAGAAAAGAAATATTTAGTGGATGGACTAAGATTATTTATAGTAAAACTATGTATCTTATGTTCTATTAGTTTATTTTTATCTTTCTCATCGGTTATTGTAAGGCCAAGTTTTTGATCTTTCCCAAAATTAATAGACCCCAAAACATAAGAAGCTGTCGAATAAGAGACTGTAAATGATGAATCTGAAACATTGGTTATTCTTAGATCGATAGGATTTGAAGCTGGACTTGCTTGTCCGATAAAGAAAGTATTTTGTCCCACAAGAAGAGTTGTTATGCCAATAGCAGCAGTTATTATAAGAAGTCCTAGAAGAGTTGGTATCCTTTTATTCCATATTGTGTTTTTCATAATTGATCTCCACTTGATGTCGCAGTACTGCTTGCAGTTGGAGAAGGAGTTAAAACAAATTGACTTGGCGCTAATTGATAAGTTGGGCTAATGTTGTTTCTTTTTTTTAAATCAGAAATTGTTTTATCGTCGAAAGACGGCGCAATAGGCGATATTTGCATATTTGTACTGTCTGAAATAGTTGATACAGCAGAGTTATGATAGATACTAAAACCAATATAAATTAATATCAAAATAAAAAATGAAATTGCAACAAATAATAAATCTTTCTGTTTCATAGACTAAAGAAAGCTTTACCCTTTAATGTCAGCTGTAAGGAATTACTTGTACCACTTCTCTTGGTTAGAGATAAAATATCTATTCCTGCGATCCGTTGCATGTTAGAAAGATTAGACAAAAAATTACTTAAGTCATTATAAGTTCCTTCTGCAGTTAAAGCAAAGGTAAAGCTTGAATACTGTCTAGAATTAGGGTTTTTATTTATTTCAACCTCAAAAGTCTGAAAACTATCAATTGCCACGTTTGAACTATTTGCAACTGACTGGACTTGAGCGGCGAACAGAGGAACTTCTGGAGTTTTAGGTATTGCATTAAGGATAATCGGCAAATCAGGCTGTAAATTAGTATATTTTTGCTGCAGAGCTGTAAGATTGCTAATTTTCTGTCCAAGTTTTTGATCAACAAGTCTATTGTCTTCAAGTTCCTTGTTAAGCTCTGCTATTGTTGAAATAGTCGGATTTATTGCAAAAAGGCCAAAAAAAGATAAAGCTATTAATGTAAGAATAAGCGTTGTAAATTTTTGAGTTTTCTCCTCTTTAAAATCGGGTAAAAACTCGAAATATTTAATTTTTGTATTCTTGAATAGATTTTTGTCTACTATTTTCATAGTTGCTGTTTTAGTAATGCAGTAATACTTACGCTAATTGAAGCAGAAGATGATCTGTTTTCTATCTTTTCAATTATTATGCTTGAAACTCTCGAGTAATTTTTTAGAGAGTTTACGAATTCTGACAGAGAGGCGACAGAAGTCGAATTTGCATCTATTCTTGCTCTGTCTGCTTGCAATGCGACGTTATTAAAGGTAATCCCCGGAGGCGCAAAACCTATAATTTGTTTTAGAATATCAACTTTATCTTTCCCCTGCTTCGAAAAATTAGAGGCGAGCAGAAGTCTATTTTGCAAATTTCTATAAGTTTGTTCGTTATCTTTTAAATAGGTAATAACTAGCTGTTCCTGCCTTATTTTTGTGTGTATGTCTATTAATTGTCTGTCCAAAGAAAATCTGTATAAGAATGCACTTAAAGCTATTAATTCCGTTATTATAACTATAACTCTTCCGGCAGAAAGCGCCCAAGTTACAAATTTATCTATAAAATTTCCACTATTATCCCTTAGCAAATTGATCGATGGGGATTTCTTTGCCATAAATTTAGTCTAGGGATTTTTTTGGCCTTTGTCAAAAAAATTTGAGGTTTATTTAGCTTTGGACTTTCCCTTAGATTTCGCAGGTTTTGCTGTGGGTTTAGCTGCGCCCTTTATAAATTTCGAAAGGCCGGATTTTAGTCTGGCAGCTTTATTTTTGTGTATTAAGTTTTTCTTCGCCAGCTTATCTATTATTTTTGTAGCTTTTGAAATGTTTTCCCTAGTATGAGTTTTTCGTGCGGTTTTTAACACTTTTTTTAAAAGATCTCTCCACTTATTGTTGTTTTTTTCTCTTTTTTTATCGGCCCGCAACTTTTTTTTCGCTGATTTTATAACTGGCATGTGCGCATTTTAGCATGCTATACTGTAAAAGACAAATATGGGCAATATTTTCCAAAAGGGTCTTTCAATCCTTCTAACAAAACAAAGCAACATTCTCTCCGCTGCTTTTGTTATTGCAGCAACAGTCATAATCTCTCAAATATTAGGATTAATTAGACAAAGACTTCTTGTTAGTATTTTTGGAGCTTCGGATACTTTAGGAGTGTACCTTGCATCATCCCGTCTGCCTGATTTTTTGTTCCAGCTTGTAATAGCCGGTGCGTTAAGTTCGGCTTTTATCCCGGTTTTTTCCGAATATTTAGATAAAGAAAAGTATGAGGAAGCAAATAGACTCGGATCTTCTCTTTTAGCATTGGGACTCATTACGTTTTTTATTTTGGGAGTAATTCTTTTCGTTTTTGCACATCAATTCTCAACATTAATTGCCCCAGGATTTTCTAAGTCTCATGTAGATCTTATGGCCCACTTAACGAGAATAATAATTGCCGGAGAACTCGTCTTTATAATTGGAAGTTTTTTCTCGGTAATTTTACAGTCTTATAATCATTTTTTTATTCCGGGAATTGCATCTGCTTTATATAATCTTGGAATAATTTTGGGAATAAAACTTCTTTCTCCTGTTTTTGGTATATCGTCGGCGGCTTACGGAGTAGTGTTCGGAGCGTCTATTTTTGCACTAATACAGCTGCCAATGATTAAAAGAGTAGGATTTTCTTTTAAACCCGTTTTATCCTTCAAGACAAAGGGAGTTATGGATGTTTTAAAACTGATGATTCCAAGAACTCTTTCTATAGGCGTTTTTCAATTGGGCACACTTTTAATTGTTACACTAATTTCTTTTTTGCCTGCACCCGGACGAAGTTATGTTATTTTTGATTATGCGCAAACCCTTGCTTTTGCACCGGTTGTTCTTTTCGGCCAGGCAATAGCACAAGCTGCCTTTCCCGTTCTTTCTCGAGAGAAAGATAAACTTGCGGAATTTAAAATAACTTTTATAACAAGTTTTAACCAAATGCTTTATTTGGTTTTACCAATCTCCGTGCTTTTTTTGGTTTTAAGAATTCCCATAGTTCGCTTAATTTACGGAGCAGCACAGTTTGATTGGCCCGCTACTGTTTTAACAGGAAGAACGCTTGCTTTTTTTAGCATTTCTATTTTTGCTTCGTCGCTGTCTTATCTTATTGCGCGCGGATTCTATGCTCTGCACGATACAAAAACCCCTCTTATTGTCGGAACTGTAACAACGATCTTAATGATTGTTTTAGGAGCTTTATTTACTTTTAGTTATGATATGGGCGTTGAAGGCATTGCAATTGCTTTCTCTATAGCGACAATAGCAAATGTTTTTATTTCCTTTGTTTTTTTAGATAGAAAGGTTGAAGGGTTCGACAAAAAAGTTTTATTTCTTTCCATAGGTAAAATTTCAATAGCGACAATTTTTACCGGTTTTGCTTTGTATATTCCTATAAAACTTTTAGATCAACTCGTCTTTGATACAACAAGGACTGTGGGACTTTTGCTATTAACAGGAATTTCTTCTTTTGTTGGTTTGTCTTTGTACCTTTTCCTAACGTGGTTATTTAATGTAAAAGAAGCAAGCATGTTTTTACTGCTTTTTAGAAAAATAGGAGACTGGAGACAGGTCCTTGGGAAATCGGACGAAGTAATAGATGGAACAAGACTCAACCCGTGATAGAATATCCCCATGACTAACATCCGAAATTTTGCGATTGTTGCGCATATTGATCACGGAAAATCAACCTTAGCGGATAGATTATTGGAAATAACAGAAACTGTTTCGGCAAGTAAAATGAAAGAACAGTTTCTTGACCAAAATCCTATTTCGAGAGAACGCGGAATCACAATTAAATTAGCTCCAGTTCGGATGAACTATGTTCACAATTCACAAAATTATATTCTCAACCTCATCGATACTCCGGGTCATATAGATTTTTCTTATGAAGTATCCCGTACTCTTGCTTGCTGTGAGGGAGTGGTGCTTTTGGTTGACGCCACTCAAGGCGTCCAAGCCCAAACAGTTGCACACTTTAATAGCGCTAGGGCGCAAAATCTCGCTATGATCCCCGTTATTAACAAAATAGATATGGATATAGCAAGAGTTGAAGAAACAGAAAATCAAATGGTTGAATTGTTTGGGCTTAAAAAAGAAGAAATATTAAAAATCTCCGCAAAAACAGGACAGGGCGTTACCGAATTGCTAGGTGAGATTGTTAAAAAGATTCCGGCTCCGAAAAGTTCGATAGAAAATGTGTTTAGAGCATTAATATTCGATGCTGTTTACGACGACCATAGGGGAGTTGTTGCTTTTGTAAGAGTTTTTGATGGGAAAATAAAAAGACACGAAAGAGTACAATTTTTTCAAAGTGATGGAAAGCCCGTTGTTTCTGAAGTAGGTTTTTTCTCTCCGTATCTAACTCCAAAGGAAGATTTGGCAGCTGGAGAAATAGGATATATTGTCACAGGAGTCAAAGATATAAAGCAGGCAAAAGTCGGAGATACTATTACACTCTCCCAGCCAAAGGCTGGTCGGCCTCTGGCCGAAAATGTTCAACCACTTCCGGGTTACAAGAGTCCAATACCGATGGTTTTTTTCGGAGTTTATCCCAAAGCTCCAAATGATTACGGTAAACTTAAAGAAGCCTTAAATAAGCTTTCTTTAAATGACGCGGCTTTGACAATAGACTCAGAATACTCGTCTTTTTTAGGGAGCGGTTTTAGGGTAGGATTTTTAGGTTTACTACATGCGGAAATTGTAAAAGAAAGATTAAAACAGGAAGAAGGGATAGATCCTCTTTTGACCCGTCCTCAAGTTTTATATAAAAAAGAAGGAGATAGAACGTTAGAACCCTATATGAAGTTAACAATTTATACTCCTAAGGATTACGTTGGGTCTTTAATGAATTTAGGGAAACAAAAAAGAGGCAATTTAATAAATATAATATATAAAGATAGAAACGCGATTATTTATTACGACATGCCATATAGTTGTCTTTTGACAAATCTTGTGTCTAACATAAAAAGTATATCTTCTGGTTTTGCGAGCATCGATTACGAAATAACGGATTACAGGTATGCAGATTTAGTTAATTTAGAAATTTTTGTAAACGATGTGCCAATAGACGTTTTATCCGAAACTGTTTATAAAGATGAAGCAAATTTTGTAGCGAGAGAAAAAACAGAAAAATTGAAAGAACTTCTGCCTCGACAGCAATATAGACAAATAATTCAAGCAAAAGTAATAGGAAAAATATTAGCTCGCACGGAAATATCCCCGTTTAGAAAAGATGTTCTTGCTAAGATGAGTGGTGGAGACCGAACCAGAAAAGATAAATTACTAAAAAAACAAAAAAAAGGAAAAGAAAGAATGCAATCTCAAGCAAAAATAGATATTCCTCAAAAAGCATTATTCTCTTTGATAGAGGGTTAGAGAGCAAAGAAAATCACAGCGCCGACTATAGAAAATATTATCCCTAAAGCTCCCAGCGATATAATCTTATCTCCGGGTCCTGTTGGTGCAAGAGTAGGTTGAGGCTGTGATGTTATTGGAGTAACAACAGTAATTGGTGTTGCCGAAGGTGTTGTTGTACCTCCACCAACTGTCACTGTTTGATTAGTGCTGTTTGGTCCGCCTGCCTGGGCATTGATAGTTATTGCTTGGGTGCAAAGACCGATCACGCTTACCCCACCCCCATTGTCCGTTAAAATAGCTGTTGCCGTGTAGCTACCTGGATTGTTGTAAATATGTACTAGTTGAGTATTAACTGATGCAGTTCCAATTCCGCCACCTGTTGTTGTATTTGTTACATCCTGTGTCGGCCCATCTCCCCAGTTAAATGTTACTTTTGTTATTGTTCCATCCGGATCATTTCCGATTGCAGTAAAGTTAATAGTATAAGGAGCTGTTCCTGTTGGGGATTTGTCTAAATTTAGAGCAGTACAAACAGGAACTTTATTTCCTGCTCCGGTTGCTCCTCCCGGGGTTGCTGTCGGCGTAGGCGTTGCTCCGGAAGAAGTTATTGTAACATTGGCAGGTTGAGGGTTGCCTGCCAGAACATTTTCATTAAATTGATCTCCGGATGCAATTGACAAAACTTGATTTAGGTCCCCAGGAGCAAAAGAAATTTGTGTTGGAGTAGTTGTCGCTTCTTTAGCTTTAAAGTTTACTGTAGCAATTTTAGTTGGAACAGTTGTCGAAATTTTAGCGGTAGGATTTGATCCAACAGATAGAGTTATAGAAATACTGTTGCCGCTTACAGTTGGTCCTTGAAGAGGAGGATTGGGAAAAAGAGCGCTGGGACAAATTACATATTCCGGATGGGCTGGGCACAAAGTTGCTCCAATTGCAGTTGGCTCTAGTTTTGCAGGATCAAAATTTATAGTCAGTTTTATAAAGGAAACCTCATTGCCGCCAGTTGTAATGTTTATATCTTCCGTAACTAGTTCTCCTACAGCTTTCGTAACAGTAGGCAGGCTAAAGGAAATATTTGTTTGGGGAGAAGCTCCTGCTCCAAGCTTTTGTTGCTGGCTCACCAAATAAACCGTGAGGGGAATTACTACCAAAAGTACGACAATAAATCCGAGCAGCAATAATCTTTTGCCGGACAGCATAATTTAATCGTATAGAAACACGGGTTTAGTGTCAAGTTCGTAATGTGCTTCTTGACAAAATTATCGAATTTGTAGTATAAATTCTAGCAGTCACTTTAAAAGAGTGATATTTTTTACAAAATATGGCTTCAAAAGATTCTATTAACATTAAACCACTTTCGGATGGAGTTCTTATTAAACCTTTTGAGGCAGAGGATCGTACAGCTTCGGGTATAATCCTTCCTGATAACGCAAAAGAAAAACCGCAAATAGGGAAAGTCATGGCTATAGGCGAAGGACGGGTAAATCCAGAGGGTAAATTGATTCCGGTTAAGGTAAAAGTAGGCCAAAAAGTTATGTACAAAAAATGGGGCGGAAATGAAGTAAAAGTTGGAAACGAAGAATGGACTATTGTTGAGGAAAAAGATATTTTAGCAATCGTAGAGTAGTATGGCAAAAGATATAAAATACGCAGAAGAAGCGAGACAGAAACTACAAAGCGGAGTCGATCAGCTTGCTAAGGCTGTAGCGACTACTCTTGGACCAAAAGGTCGAAATGTCGCTTTAGATAAAAAGTGGGGTGGATCTCCTAGTGTAATTCACGATGGAGTTTCTGTCGCAAAAGAGATTGAGTTAAAAGATCCATTCGAAAACATGGGCGCGCAGCTTGTTAAAGAAGCTGCTTCTAAAACAGCTGATGTGGCTGGAGACGGAACAACAACAGCAATCGTGCTTGCTCAATCAATAGTAGATGAAGGAATTAAAAATATAACAGCAGGTGCTAATCCAATGCTTCTTAAAAAAGGATTAGAAGAAGCGAGTAATGCGGTAGTTAATTTTATTAAATCAAAAGCAAAGACAATAAATTTGAAAAATACTTCCGAGATTTCTCAAATTGCTAATATTTCAGGTGGAGATGAAATAATCGGAGCGTTAGTCGCTGAAGCACTTCAGAAAGTGGGTAAAGATGGGGTGGTTTCCGTTGAAGAAGGCAGGGGCTTGACAACAGAAGTTGAATATAAAGAAGGAATGGAATTCGACAAGGGTTATGCGTCAGCATATTTTGTAACAAATCCCGAGAAAATGGATGCAGAGATAGAAGATCCGTATATCTTAATAACAGACAAAAAAGTATCAAATATTCAGGAGATCGTTCCATTTATCGAAAACTTAGTTAAAGTATCCAAAAATCTAGTCATTATTGCAGACGAAATAGAAGGAGAAGCATTAGCTCTGCTGGTTGTAAATAAATTAAAAGGTACATTCAATTCCTTGGCGATTAAAGCTCCCGGATTTGGAGACAGACGAAAAGAAATGTTAGAAGATATAGCAATTTTAACTGGCGGAACAGTTGTTTCCGAGGACACGGGAATGAAGTTTGAATCTGTAACTTTAGAACACTGTGGAAGAGCGGACAAAGTTTGGTCAGACAAAGAAAATTCAAGAATAATAGGAGGAAAAGGATTGAGATCAAAAATTCAAGCAAGAATTGATCAAATAAGAAGGGCAATAGTAGAATCAACAAACGACTTTGATAAAGAAAAATTAGAGGAAAGATTAGCAAAACTTTCCGGGGGAGTGGCAGTTATAAATGTTGGTGCAGCAACAGAGATCGAGATGAAAGAAAAAAAGGAAAGAGTCATCGATGCTGTTGCCGCAACAAAAGCAGCGCTTCAGGAAGGTGTCGTTCCTGGTGGAGGAGTAGTTTTATTAGAAGCAATTAAAATTTTAGACCCTAAATTACTAAAACATATTCCTGGAGATAGTGATCAGGCAACTGGTGTAAATCTTTTGAGAAAAGCTCTAGAAGCTCCTACCAGAAAACTAGCCGAAAATGCTGGTATAAACGGTGACGTAGTTATTGATAATATCAATAAGCAAGAAGCAGGATATGGTTATAATGTTTTAACTAACAACTATGTTGATATGGTTAAAGAAGGAATTATTGATCCAGCAAAAGTAACTAGAACAGCGGTTGAGAATGCAGTTTCAGTTGCAACAATGATTTTAACAACAGAGGCTTTGATTACCGATATTCCAGAGAAAAAAGAATCTTCAATGCCTGGTGGTATGCCTTCAGGTGGTATGGACTACTAATTGTAAATTAGCCTCTGTTTTTGCTATCATTAACCTCTATGAAAAGAGTTTTTGCCTTCACCCTTCTTGGTTTAGCGACAATTATCGCATTTACTATAACAGTTTTTTTATATAGTAAGAATTTGGGAAAAGGAGCTCTCCAAGTAACAAGCGAACCAAACAGTAAAGTTTATTTAGACGGAAAGTTAATTGGCCAAACCCCACTTTCTAAAACCGAATCCCAGGATATGATAGAAGAAGGATTACATGCAATAAAACTTGTCCCGGTAGAAGGAAGTTTTTCTGCGTTTGAGCAGAAAATTCCTATTTCTCCAAAAGTTCTTACAGTTGTAGATAGAACTTTTGCTGATAATTCGGGTTCTTCGGGAAGTGTTATAAGTTTGTCAAAGCTTCCTGACAAAAATGACATTGCTCTTTCTGTTATTTCTTTTCCAGATAAAGCTAAAGTATTTTTAGATACCAATGAAATTGGTCAAACGCCTCTTGCCCTAAATAATATTACCGAATCGGATCACGAAATAAAATTAACAAAATCAGGATATAAAGATAAAACAGTCAGAATAAGAACAATCAAAAATTATAGACTTGAATCAATAATTTATCTCTCGGCAAACCCACAAGAAGCAAGCTCTTCGGCATCAGTCTCGGCAAAAATAGTCACGCCTTCTGTATCACAGGTTTTGATACTTCAAACCCCAACAGGATTTCTAAGAGTGAGAAGCGAACCGTCTCTGGCAGGGTTGGCAATAGGGCAAGTGTTGCCGGGAGAAAAATATGACTTACTCGATGAACGAAACAATTGGTTCAAAATAAAACTCTCAAACGGAAAAGAAGGATGGATCAGTGGTCAATACTCCCAAAAACAACCCTAGCCTATTACGTAAATTATTAGTATAACTAATAAAATCCAAATAATAACGGCTGTAAGAAGCGGCTTATCTGACAAAAGAACTTTTTCGGGACTTTCTCCTTCGTGCTTCTCGTAAATATCCTGAAGATATCTCATTAGTCCATAAACAACCGGAGGAATTGTTATCATAAGCCATTTTTTCGCAAAAAATGTAGGCAAAAAATCAGGAAGGAAAAAACTAAGAGATATTTTAAGTCCTTGAGGACTCTCCAAGAATGTAAAAAGAGAATAACTTATAAAAGTTGATGTAGCAAAGATAGATGCATAGACATCAAGCAGTCTATCACTATAATGAGACAGAGCTTTTCTGGTAGCTGCAATATTTGCTCCTTGAATTCTGGATACTAAAGTCAGTTCCGATCTTCTCTTACCAATAGCAAGAAAAAGCGAAATAGAAATTGTGGTAAGTAACAACCAAACAGATAAATGAAAACCGCTTGCAAATTCTCCTGCATAAACTCTTATGATATATCCTGCTGCAATTACCAAAATGTCTATAACAGCAATAGTTTTTAGAAAGCTTGAGTACAAAAATTGGATTACGAGATAGACTAGGCAAGTCAGTAAAAAAGCTGGTGTAACATACAGGCTTAGGAAAATCGATATAATTATTAAAATAACCGAAGTTATTAAACCAAAACTTATTGGAAGATCCCCATGCGCAAAAGGTCTAAATTTTTTAAACGGATGCTGCCTATCTTTATCTATGTCAAAAATGTCATTAAGAATATATGTTGCCGAAGAAAGCAGACAAAAAATTATAAATCCTAGAAAAACTTTTTGAAAAACAGGGGGATTAAACAGTTGTCCGGCAAATGTTATTGCTGCAAAAATCGCAAAATTTTTTATCCACTGCCTTGGTCTAAGTAACCTTATGGTGTTATAAATTAACTTTCCCATTCGCTTTTTTAATTAGATACTGTAAGAAAAGTATTCCACCAAAAACTATTATTAATAGCATTATTATTGCAAACAACTTGCCACGGCTATCCAAAATTAATGCAAGGAAGCCCAATATAGCAGAAAAAACCCAATAAGACAATGCGATGTGTCTTTGCGAGAATCCCATACTTAGGAGAAGATGGTGAAGGTGTTTTTTGTCATGCCAAAAAGGGGATTTGCCGCTCATTATTCTTCTAAGTACCGTAAAAATACCATCCATCATGGGAACTCCCATAACCAAAATTGCAGTTGCTAATTTTGCGCTAGAAAGAATCGAAACAGCTGCAAGCAAAAGATATATAGACGTTGCGCTATACCCCGGAAAAATTTTTGCCGGATAAAAATTAAATATCAAAAATCCCAGGGAACTTCCTGCTATTATAAAAGCAAGCTTTGCCGCTATAATGCTATTTGCATCAATTATCGGAAAACGAAGGCTTAAGATGCCAATTGCAACTCCCGATATCGCAACAATTCCCGGCATTTGCCCGTCTACGCCTTTACTCCAATTTAACATATTCATAACCCAAACCACCCAGACGGCTGCGACAATTTGTGGTAAAAAAGGAATTTGATTTAAGTAAAGAATTCCGCCAAAGGGGTTGGTTATAAAAGTAACCGCAACCCCGGCCGAGACTACTATTAAAGCCGAAATTATATTCATTGGAAAACGAATATAGGGAGATATATCAAACTTATCATCCAGAATGCCCACCAAAAGCGCTATGAAAGCTGCAATCAGTAAGCTTATTGTTACATGAGTCATCGGCAATAAAAAAAGACTGGAAATAAGTATTCCTGTAAAAATAGGTACTCCTCCTCCCCTTGGAATCGGTTTTTTATGGATAACAGCAGGATGTTTGTGGGTTTTGGGATCGTCAAGTATCTGAAATTTTTTTATGAGTTTTATACATAAGGGAGTTGCTAATGTGGTAGTGATAAATGCAATTATAAAGGGCAGCAAAATTGTAACATCAATGTTGGGTAGCATATTATAAAACAATATTGATTGTTCTAAAGATAAATAGAAAACCAAGAATAGAAATTAATAATGCTGTTATAGAAAATATTCTTGCCATGAGAGGTATTTTTTTGTAAATAAATTTTTCAAAAATTAGATTTATTGCAAAAATAATAAGTGCTATCCCAGGAACTATAAAAATCCATACAGTTTTTTGAATTCTCTCTTCTCCCCAGGGCATTTGATTAAAAAGGGGCAGAAAAGGAGGAAGTTTGCTATAAAAAAGACCGATAGAGATAAAGGATAAAAATACAACGGATAGAGTTAAGATTGAACCTCTTAACAATATTTTGTCCTCTTTTATATCTTTAAAGAACCCGTTCATAAATTGTTGCCTTATCTATTATGATTCTTTGGGAGTAATTGGAAAGATTGAATGGCAAAAATTTCATATAGGGCATA
>ERZ1292623.2231-Hain-H51-01um-R1-2231-length-17638-cov-13_pt1 | contig 17638 bp, 19 predicted proteins | sample MGYA00564398_ERZ1292623 | MGnify/ENA primary metagenome ERZ1292623 (study PRJEB36523, sample SAMEA6512633) | groundwater metagenome | collected 2019-01-07 | study: AquaDiva: Metagenomics assemblies of 32 groundwater samples | reverse complement strand
CGCCGTGGCGCGCATGAAGGTGGTGAAGCGGTGGCAGGAGCTGGAGGCCCAGGCCACCCCGGCGCTGCCTGATTTCTCCAACCCGGTGGCCGCCGCGCGTGCCTGGGCCGATGCCAAGGAATCCGAGCTGCGCACGGCAGAGGCGCTGGCCCTGGCCGCGCCCAAGGCCGAATACGTGGATCGCTACGTGGCCGCCAACGGCGCGAAGGGCTTCCGTCAGGTGGCCAAGCTGCTGGGCGCGAACGAGCACGCATTCCGGGCCTGGCTGCAGGACGAAAAGATCATGTACCGCCTGGGCGGCGAGTGGACTGCGCACCAGTGCCACATCGATGCCGGCCGCTTTGTCGTGAAGACGGGTGTGGCCCAGGCCAACGAGCATGCCTTCAACACCACGAAGTTCACCCCCAAGGGCGTGAACTGGGTAGCCGGCCTGTGGGGCCAGCACCAAGCCCGCCTGGCGCAAGGGGAGCGTGCATGAACCTCGCTTCCATGCTGGACCGTCCAATTGCCTTCCAGCGCTCATTCGTTCACCTTGGCGCTGGCATCACTGGCGCGCTGATGCTCTCCCAGGCTGTGTATTGGGCCAACCGTGGTTCTGACGACGATGGCTGGTTCTTCAAGACGCAGGTGGAGTGGGAGGATGAAACCGGCCTGAGCCGCACTGAGCAGGAGACCGCCCGCAAGAAGCTGCTGTCGCTGGGACTCATGGAAGAGGCTCGCCGGGGTATCCCCGCCAAGCTGTATTTCCGAGTCAGCATCGATGCGCTGGTGAGCCAGTTGGAAGGCCTGGACACCCCCTGCAAACAAGATTGCAGGAATCCTGCAATCAAGGATGCTGGAACCCCGCAAACAGGTTCGCAGAAAACCCGCAAACAGGTTCGCGGGAAAGCTGCAAACAGGTCTGCAGGAAACCCGCAATCTAAACTAAGTAAGACTACAACAGAGACTACTTCAGAGACTACAGCAGAGAGTATTGCGCCGGGGGCTGAAGCCCCCCACGCTGCTGCTGAGCCGATGCGTGTGACGGCACCCAACGGGACCATCCACGAGATCCCTGCTGAGCTGCGCTACCCCGGTCCGGATACCAAGTCCCACAAGACCTGGATCGCATACGCCATTGCCTACGAGGGCCGGTATCGCAGCTGGCCCGTCTGGAACCAGACGGTGGGCGGCCAGATCTGCAACTTCATCGACCGTGTTGGCGCCGAGGTCGCCCCCCGCATCGCCGTGCACTACGTGCGCCGTGTGCAGGAAGACTTCATCGTCCGGGAGATGCACCCCGTCCGCCTGCTGCAGCAGAACGCTGAGAAGTGGGCAACGCAGTGCCAGACCGGCGTTGGGATGACCAGCACACAGGCCCGCCAAGCCGACCAGACCAGCGCGAACGCTGGCGCCATCGAAGAAGCCAAGCGGCTGATGCGCGAGCGTGCAGGCGCTGCCCAGGCCGCAGGCGCGGGTGCCGAACCAGGCCAGGGGGAGGTGATCGATGTCTGACCCCCACGCCACCGACTGGCTGCTGGAGGAGCTGGGCGCCACGATGGAGCTGAGCGGCCAGCAGGTCCGGCCTGCAGCGCTGCTGCTGCTGGCGGAAGATCTGGCCCACATCGACAAGCCTGTGCTGCGCCTGGCCCTGGCCCGCATCCGCGCCGAGCATCGCGGTCCGATCCTGACCGGAACTGTCCTGCAGTACGTGGACCACGCCATGGGTCGCATGCTGCCGGCCGAGGCATACGCCTTGGCCCTGACCAGCGCAGACCAGCAGGCCACTGTGGTGTGGACCGATGAGATCGCCCAGGCCTGGGCCGTGGCCGCGCCGCTGCTGGATGCCGGCGACAAGTTCGGCGCCCGGCAGGCCTTCATCGAGGCCTACGGCCGGATCACCGGCGAGGCCCGTGCACTGCGCCGTCGTCCTGTGGTTCAGGTCAGCCTGGGGCACGATCCCGAAGCCCGCACGCGCGCCGTGCAGGAAGCCATCACGGCAGGCCGGTTGCCTGGCGGTCTGGAGGGCCTTACCGACGACCTGCGCGAGCAGTTGCAGCTGCCGGCCCCGCGCGCCGCCCTGGCGTTGCCAGCTCCGGACTCGGTGCCCACCGGTCCGAAGCGTGAGGTGCTGTCCAAGCTGGCCACCCTGCGCGAAGCCTTTGCGCTCAAGGCCTCGCGCTTCACGCCCGTGCAGGTCCAGGCCCGCTCCGGCCGCATGCGCCTGAGTCAGGCCAAGCGCCGCGCTGCTGCCGCCGTGGCGCAGCACCAGCAGGGGAGCCAGCCATGAGCGCCATCCATTCCGCCGTGAGCCGCGATTACCTGCGGCTGCCCTACACCTACACGGTGGCACAGGAGCTGTCGGCCAGCGAACGGCAGCCGCTGCACCAGCGCAAGCGCGAGCCCCTGGCTGCTGCAGTCCAGGCCGCCGTGCATGCCGTGGGCTATGCCGCTCCCACCGTCCAGCACTGGCGCGACCTGGCCGACGCCGCGAACCTGTCCGAAACGCTACTCGGCATGGGCGTCTTCACACAGCCGGGGGCTCAGAGCCTGTTTGCTGATGCGGTGGCGGCCGTCGTGGATCTGGGCCGCAAGCACGGCCATGGCCAGGAGATGCGCCTGAACGCAGTGCAACTGGGCCACCTGGTCGAGTTCGGCGAGGCCTACGGCCAGGTGCTGGAGGTGATCCCGGCACGCACCTTCATCCGCGCGCACCGCGCCACCGAACGCCGCCTGCGCGAGCTGCTGGTCAACAGCCACGGCAGCGACACCCATGAATTCATCGTCGTCTGAACATCAATGGCAGCAACACCAAATCAATCTCAGCGGGGCAGCCGTGGCGCACCTCGTCAAGCTGGCCCAGCAACCCGGATGGTGGGAGTACGTCAAGGCCAGGGCCAGGGAACTGGACAGGGACGAGTCCGGGCTGTTCGTGGACATCGAGCAGCAGGTGGTGCAGCAGCTGCAGGCGCTCGCCTGGCGCCCGCCGCCCCGCGAGTGACAGTGCCTGCTGGCCACCAGGGGCCGATCACGGTGCTGGGCATGGACCCAGGCAAGCACACGGGCCTGGCCTGGATCGTGGATGGCCAGCTGCAGGCGCTGGAGGAGATTGCGCCAGCGCAGATCCTGCAGACGCTGCAGGGCAGGGCGCCCACGCTGGTGATCTTCGAGGACAGCCGCAAGGCCCGGAAGACCTGGACCGGCCAGGGCAGCGCTGCGGCGCGTGCCAAGATGGCGCGCAACGTGGGTGAGATCGATGCTTGGTGCATGCTGATCGAGACCCTATGCGCCAGCCTCGGCATTGCCTGCTTCGGCATGCCGCCCAGCGCGAAGGCCGGCAGTGCCCACGGCGCCAAGATCGATGCCGCCACGTTCAGCCGCCTGACCGGCTGGGCCGGCCGCAGCAATCAGCACCAGCGTGATGCCGCAATGATCGCGTGGTCCTTCCGGAGGGCCCGGCCATGAAGCGCATCTACATCGCCGGCCCGATGACAGGCCTGCCCGAGTTCAACTACCCGGCCTTCCACCGCGCCGCCGCCACGCTGCGCGCCCAGGGCCACCACGTCGAGAACCCGGCCGAGAACCCCGCGCCAGCGTGCGGCAGCTGGGCCGGCTACATGCGATTGGCGCTGCCGCAGCTGTGCACCTGCGATGCCGTGCACCGGCTGCCGGGCTGGAAGCAATCGCGCGGCGCCCGGTTGGAGAGCTTTGTGGCGCGCGTGCTGGGTCTGGAGGTGCAGGACTTTGATGCCGGCGCAGGGGAGGGCGGCGCACATGCTTGATTTCCGCCCCGATCTTCCGCGCCGTGGCCAGCGCGGCCCCGTGCGCGCCGCGTCCCAACACCCGCCCCTGTGGCGGGGCGCCGCGATGCGTGAGCGCATCAAAGGCCCCGATGCCCTGGGCCGCTACCGCTTCTCCGTCTGGTCGGAAAACCGCTGCTGCCGCCTGGAGCAGTACGGCCCCACGCGCGTGTGCGTGATGAACGACCACGGCTTCCTGGTGCAGGTGGATGTGGAGGGCGACATCCGATGATCCAGAACCGGAGCACCTGGCCCCGCCGCAGCTTTGCCCGCCGGCAGCCATCCGCCGCCCAGGTTGAGGACCGCGAGGACCTTCTGGCGCAGCGCGCGGCCCGCGCCATGGACAGTGCCCGCGCCACTGCCGGCTTGGCATGCACCAGCATCGTGGTGATGGGTGCAGCCAGCACGGGCTTGGTCGTGCCCAAGGCCGAGATCCTGGAATGCGAAGCCTACCGCCGCGCCGTCGCCGCGCTGCCTTGCATCTGGTGCGGCATCAGCGACTACAGCCAGCACGCCCATCTGAACCTAGGCAAAGGTTTCGCGCTCAAGACGGACGACCGCACAGGCTTCCCGCTGTGTTGCACGCGCCCCGACATCGAGGGCTGCCACGTCGCATACGACCAATACCGCCTTGTTGACGGCGGCCGCGAAGCCCACCGCGACTACGGCCTCGAGTGGGGCCGCATCACCCGCCACACCATCCTCGAATCCGGCCAATGGCCACAACGCCTGCCACTCTGGAGCGAAACCGCATGAACCAAGCCACCAACAGCACCATCCACAAGACAGCCGGCGGCAACCCGGACACTGGCGCGGTCGAGGCCGTGCCCACGCTGACGCAGGTCTATGAGGCAATCCGCCAGTTGCACGAGGCCGGGGAGGAGCCCACGCGCGACCGCATCCATAAGATGACGGGCCTGAACCTCACCACAGTGGACGACCGAATCAAGGTGCTGCGCGGCGAGGGAATGATTTCGGCGGTGAAGCAGTGCTACCGCCCTGTGCACCAGCATGGCCCAGCGCGCGCTGTGACGGTCACACACCTGACCGATGGGCGCTCCATCCTGGAGATCGGAGAGCATGTCGTCCACTTCAGCAGGACCGAGGGCGGCATGGTGGGGCAGGCCTATGCTGGTATCGCTCTCGAGCACACCGCGCTGGCACGTGTCACTGAGCTACAGGACCAACTCCTAGAGGAGGCCTCAAAGCGGATGATGCTGGAGCGCAAAGTCCGGGCCCTTCAGGCAAGCAGCAAAGCAGACAGTAGGCAAGGCAGTCTTCTTGGAGAAGTTGAGCGGTGATCCGACTCCACTTACAGCTCGCCAACTGAGGCTATGGAACTCTGCAGCTCTTACAGAGAGAGCCTGCGGGGCTCAACGTCTACTATCGATCAGCTCTTTAATCTCTACCGCAATTTCATCTACAGTGTGAGTTGCAGTGCTTCGCGCAACCTTGTCGGCGAGGGAGGGGCTGAAATCAATAACCTGCTGCTTGGTGATGTCGTGCCATATGGGGAGCAAAATTTGCTCTCCAGAAACGGTGCGAGTAACGATGCCATCTAGCTCGTAGTTTGTCCACCCTTTTGCAATAAACGATGGAGAAAGCACTACCAGACCGACCCTGCTAGTAGCTAGACCTCGGTCAATTTTCTGTCTCAGGCTGTCACCTATGCGTAGCGTGAACTCGTCGTACCACACCTTCAGCCCTTGTGCAATCAAAGCATTTGCTAGCGGCCTTACGATATCGTCTTTGTCGTCGGAAGCATGCGAGATGAATACATCGTGATATTCACCACTTCCCTCTACTGAGGGAGGTGTATCACGAACCAATGACGGCACTGAAGACAGTGGGGCTTCTCTGATCTCTGGTAGCGGGCTTGGTAGAACTCGGACAGAGGCCCGCGTGCTTCCACGCAAGCCTTGCATGTCAATCGCAACATGCCAGTGACCTGTTCGTGGTATTTGTAGGTGCAGTGGCGATTTTTTTGCCAGCCCTCCAATATAACTATGCCGCCTACCATTTTTGTAGTTGGAGAAGTTCGCACTATCGAGGAGCCGCACATTGGCGCCAGCTGTTAAGGTGACTTCGACAACTTCGCCTCGCTGGCGGCTACCAAGGTCATTGTGAATGAATTGCACTTCTAACATCTCCTAGTTAAGGATTCAACCAGTCTGGAAAAATATTGAAGTTGTCGCTATTGGATGATGTTGCTGTAGCAGGCTCAATGTCGCAATCATAAGTGCGGCATTTGGAATTTTGCAAAAAGTACTTTCCCGTAGCCTGACTACTGGGTGCTAGCGCCTTCGCACGCTCCCACAGACTTCCCCCATTTCAGCCTTCTCCCCGTCCAGGGTTCGACGCCCGTCGGGCGATCTAGAAAACTTCCGGCTATGGCCCAACGTCCTGCCGGCAAGTCCGAGCCTCAAAAGAAACCTGCACCCAAGAAGCCTGCTGCTACGAAGAAGGCCGCAGGCTCTGCCGTTCCTGCGAAGCGCCCAGCGGCCAAGAAGCCTGCTCGCAGTGCGCCACCGGCTAGGACGCACGACAGCCAAGCCCTGACTCCGAAGCAGCAGCGTTTCGTGGATGAGTACCTCGTTGACCTCAATGGCGCCCAGGCCGCCGTCCGTGCCGGCTACAGCGTCCACACAGCCAAACAGATTGCTACGGAAAACCTAGCAAAACCTTACCTGCAGGCGGCAATCGCAGAGGCACGGAAGCAGCAGCAGGAGCGCACCCAGGTCAGTGCTGACCGTGTACTCACCGAGGCGCTGAATATCCTGGTCGCCGATCCCCGTGAACTGGTCGAGGTCAAGACCGGCTGCTGCCGCCATTGCTTCGGCGAAGGCAACCGGTACCAGCGCACCGTGGGCGAGATGAACGCTGACCGTGAGCTGTGGGCCGTGAAGGGCAATGCGCCGGCAGACTTCGATGAACAGGGCGGAATTGGCTTCAACCCTCTGCTGGAGCCAAACCCCGACTGCCCGCAGTGCGGTGGCGATGGCCATTCCCGCGTGGTGACGAAAGACACCCGCAAGCTCAGCACTCCGGCCCGTGCGCTGTATGCCGGCGCCAAGGAAGGCAAGTACGGCATCGAGGTCATGTTCCACGACAAGGTGGCCATCCTGGAGAAGCTGTTCAAGCACACCGGCCTGTATGAGAAGGATAACGAGCAGAAGAGCGACCCCTTCATGCTCAAGCAGATGACCGATGCAGAGCGGGCGGTGCGGCTCGCGGCTCTGCTCAATGGCGGCCCAGGCGCGGCCATGCTGCTGGCCACGCTCGCGGCGAAACGGGGTGAGAAATGACCACTCCAGCGCTGACCACTGCCGACATCCTGGATCTACTCAAAGGCCTGGACGCGGACACGCGCGCGGAGCTGGACTCCCTGCTGCTGTCTGGCGATGCGCCTATCTGGGTGCCGCAGCCCGGGCCCCAGACCGTGGCCTTCGAGTCCGATGCCGACATCGTCTTCTACGGCGGCGCGGCCGGCGGCGGAAAAACCGATCTGCTGCTGGGCCTGCCGCTGACCAAGCAGAAGCACAGCATCATCTTCCGGCGCCAGTCCGTGCAGCTGACCGGCATCGAAGAGCGCATGACCTCGATCCTGGGCACGCGCGACGGCTACAACAGCCAGGCCGGGATCTGGCGCCTGCCCCAGGGCAAGGTCCTGGAGCTGGGCAGCGTGAAGGAGCCGGGCGACTGGATCAAGTACCAGGGCCGCGCCCACGACTTCAAGGGCTTCGATGAGATCACCCACTTCACGGAGCTGCAGTTCCGCTCCCTGATCGGCTGGCTTCGCACCGATGACCCGACCATCCGCCAACGCGTGGTGTGTGCGGGCAATCCGCCGACCGAGCCCGAGGGCGAATGGGTCAAGCGCTTCTGGGCCCCGTGGCTGGAGCCTTCTCATCCGAACCCGGCCAAGCCGGGCGAGCTGCGCTGGTTCGTGACCAACGAGAAGGGCGAGGACCAGGAGGTTCCTGGCCCCGAGCCCGTCATGGTCGGGCCGGACCTGATGACGCCCAAGAGCCGGACGTTCATCCCCTCCAGCGTCAACGACAACCTGTTCCTGCTGTCCACGGGCTACAAGGCCACGCTGCAGTCCCTTCCCGAGCCACTGCGCAGCAAGATGCTGAACGGCGACTTCAATGCCGGCAGCGCGGACCCGGCCTGGCAGGTGATCCCCACCGAGTGGGTGAAGGCGGCGCAGGCGCGGTGGAAGCCACGCGAAGCCAAGGGCGGCATGACGGCTCTGGGCCTGGACCCGGCGCGCGGCGGCATCGACAAGACCTCGGCGGCGCGGCGCCACGGCGCATGGTTCGATGAGCTGATCACCGTGCCGGGCGCGGTCACCAAGGACGGCCCGACCACGGCGGGCTTTGTCACGCCTCTGGTGCGCGACGGTGCGTGCATCTGCGTGGACAGCATCGGTATCGGCTCCAGCGCGCTGGATTTCATCGTGGGCCTGAACCTGCTGGTGCTCGCAGTCAACGGCTCGGAAACGTCCAACGCCATGACCATGGCCGGCAATCTGCGCTTTCGCAACCGGCGCGCGGAAATGTACTGGCTGCTGCGCGAGGCCCTGGACCCGACGAACCCCAATCCCATCGCGCTGCCGCCAGACCCCGAGCTGCTGGCCGACCTGACGGCCGTTCGCTACAAGGTCGTGACCCTGGGCCGGGTCGCGGCGATCCAGATGCTGTCCAAGGACGACATCCGCAAGGCGCTGGGCCGCTCCCCTGACAAGGGCGACGCGGTGGCAATGACCTTTGTCCAGGGCATCCCTGAGCCCGGCAGCAAGCGCCATGAATACGAAGAACCCGAAGAGACCGATTGGAGGCTCAATTGATCAACACCAGCACGATGGACGTGGACTCGCCCGAAACCGAGAGCTCTCTGGACGACGGCGATGATGATCTGCGCATGGGTGAGGGCGAGGTATCGCTCCACGAATACACGGAATGGCTGCGCGAGATGGACGAGGAGCCGCCCTGGCGCATCGCGGCGGACAAGGAGATGGACTATGCCGACGGTAAGCAGCTGGACACCGAACTGCTGAACGCCATGAAGGAGCAGGGCATTCCGCCGGCCATTGAAGACCGCATCGGGCCCACACTGCGCGCGCTCACGGGCTACGAGCAGACCACGCGCACGGACTGGCGTGTCACGGCCAACGGCCAGACGGGCAGCAAGGATGTGGCAGACGCGCTCAACGTCGAACTGAACGAGGCCGAGCGCGAGTCCCATGCCGACGATGCCTGCAGCGATGCCTTCCGGCCCCAGGCTGCCGTGGGCTTTGGCTGCGTGGGCGTGCAGCGCGTGAGCGATCCGACGCAGTACCGCTATAAATGCGCGGTCGTGCGCCGCAGCGAGGTGCGCTGGGACTGGACGGCGGAAGAGTGGGACCTGAGCGACGCGCGGTATTTCAAGCGGGACAAATGGCTGCACCCCGAGCGCATCGCGCGCGCATTTCCGCAGGCGCGCGAACTGATCCTGTCCTGTGGCCGAAATGGCGCCACCTGGTGGCAGCAGGGCTACCCGGGGCGACTGGCCAACCAGGGCGGCAGTTCCACGGGCCTGACCAATGCCGGCCAGGACGCGCGCGGCTGGACGGTGGAGGAGGCGCGCTGGTACGACCGCACCAACAAGCAGCTGTGCCTGACCGAGCTTTGGTATCGGCGCTGGGTGGAGGTGGTGCTCATCGAGTCGCCGGACGGGCGCGTGGTCGAGTACGACGCGGGCAATCAGGCCCACAACTATGGTTTGGCCACGGGCATGACCAAGGCCTTCAAGGCCATCGTGGCCAAGGTGCGCCGCAGCTACTGGCTCGGGCCGCACAAGCTGCATGACAGTCCGTCGCCATATCCACACAGCCATTTCCCTTACGTGATTTTCTGGGGCTTCCGCGAGGATTCCACTCGCGTGCCCTATGGCTACGTGCGCGGGCTGATCTACCAGCAGGACAGCTTGAACAGCGGCACGGCGCTCATGCGCTGGGGGCTGTCAGCCTATCGAGTAGAAATCACCAAGGGCGCGACGGACATGCCGAACGCGGTCTTGCGGCGCACTATCGGCCGGCGCAATGCCTATGTGGAACTGAATCAGGAGCACATGAGCAAGCAGGGCGCTCGCTTCGAGGTGAAGCGAGATGTCCAGCTCACCGATCAGCAGCACCAGCTCATGAACGACTGCCGCGCGGTCTTTGAGCAGCTGTCCGCGGCGCCGGCTGCCTTCACCGGCCAGCGCGGCAACGCCACCAGCGGCCTGCAGGAACGCACGCAGCTGGAGCAGGCCAACCAGGCGCTGGGCGAGATCATGGGCAACTTTCGCCGCGCACGCACCCTCATGGGCGAGATGCTGCTGGCCATGATCGTCCAGGACCTGGGCGACAAGGAAAAGACGGTGATCATTGAGGGCGATGCCGTCACCGAGGATCGTTCGGTGGTGCTCAACAAGATCGAGACCGATCCGGCCGGCTACACCTACCTGAGCAACGACGTGCAGCGCACTCTGCTGAAGGTCCAGCTCGAGGACGTGCCCAGCACGCCCGGCTACCGCTCCCAGCAGCTGTATGCGATGCAGGAGGTCATCAAGACCATGCCGCCTCAGTTCCAGCAGGCCGCCATGCCCTACATGGTTGCGCTCATGGACACGCCATACAAGCGCGAGATCATCGAAGCCCTGCGCGCGGCCGGCTCCCAGGAGAGTCCGGAACAGGTCGAGCAGCGGATTCAGCAGGAGGTGCAGGCCGCATTGTCCAAGGCCGGGCACGACCTCAAGGCGCGCGAGCTGGAAATGAAGGAGCGCCTGACGGATGCCCAGATCAAGAAGGTGATGGCCGATGCCGTGCAGGTGGGTGTGCAGGCCGCCTTCTCGGCCATGCAGGGCGGGGCACAGGTTGCCATGAATCCTGCCATCGCACCCATTGCCGACGCCATCATGCAGGGCGCGGGCTATCAGAAGCCCAATCCGGGAGGCGACGATCCAGACTTCCCGGTGCCGGACGTGGCGGCCGGCGGCCCCGCGCCTCAGCCGGGCGGGCCGGGCGCGGCCGGCGACATCGGCCAGGTGCGCGAGAACACCAGCCCTGCATTCCCGCCCATCCCGCAGGAGCCGGCGCGCGGCATGCAGGGCATCGAGACCACCGCGCCCGATGACAACCTGCCGCAGGGCGGTTGATTCCATTGGCTTTGGACAGCGCCGCCTTCGGGCGGCGTTTTCATTGCCGCTCTGTCTAGGGTTGGCCTTTCCTCCCCCGCTTTTTGACACTGCTTCCAAGCCGTGGCGCATGTCGCCGTGGCGATGACTGCGGCGCTTCGGCGCTGCGGATTCAAGAGCAGATGGCGCGGCGCCCAGGCGCTGCTCCGGATTGCTGGCCCATGCGGCCACGGCGATATGTGGCGGGACAGGCATGACGACATCACAACAGGATTCTTTGGATAGCGCGGGCGGCGAACTGTCGGCCGATCAGTTGACCCGGATGCTCAACGCTGGGTTGCATGGCGATACCTCGGCAGTGTCCGAGGAACCCGGCGGCGCGCCAGCGACCGCCACTGATCCGGCAAACACTCCTGCCGCACCCGCTGCGGAAACGGTAGCGAAGCCCGGGGGCGATGCTGCGCCGGCCGAGCCGGACCCGGCATATGCCGTGGTCTTGGCCAAAGACGGCAAGCACACCATCCCCTACGAGAAGTTGGAACAGGCACGCCAGGGCGAACAGCGCTGGAAGTCTGAGGCCGAGCGCGAGACCGCCCGCGCTGCCGCAGCCGAGGCCGCCCTGGCCGAGCTGCAGGCGCAGGCGGGTCAGCGCGCCGCCGATGGCAAAGCCCCGACCGAGACGGACAAGCTGGCAGCGCAGGCAGGCGCGGCCATCGAGGCCGGCGCGGATCCGGAGCTGTTCGGCGACTACTCTGAAGAAGGGCTGCGCGCCGGCCTGCTGAAGCTGCATGCTGCCACCCGCGAGCAGCTCAAGGCAGAGCTGAAGGCGGAACTGCAGGCGGAGGTCGAGCGCGAGCTGGCCCCGCTGCGTCAGCACCGCCAGGCATCGGCCGAAGAAGTGCACTCGAACGCCATCTACGCGGCACACCCCGACGTGGATTCCATCGCCCAGAGCGCGGAGTTTGAAGCATGGCTCAAGGCCATGCCCAGCTATGCGCAAAGCGCCGCTCGCGGCGTGCTGGACGGAGGCACCACCGAGCAGGTGATCGAGCTCTTCAAGGACTACAAGGCCGCTGCTGCCGCTTCCGCCGCGCCCGCTCCAAAGGATCCCCCGAACGACCCGGCCAAGGCCGCCAAGGAAAAGTTGGCGGCCCTCGAAGTGCCCGTGCCCCACAGCCTCTCGGACATCCCGGGTGGCCGTCCGGGTGGCGGGTCACTGTTCGAACGGCTGGATTCGCTCCAAGGCGTGGAGCTCTTCAACGCGATGAACGACCTCACGGAAGAACAGCGCGAAGCGTTCCTGAGCCGAAAAACCTGAACTGAGCGAGGACTGACATGACCAAGACCGCAATGTCGGCCAGCGACAAGCAAAAACTTGTCCAGCAGGCCATGGGCGTTTTCACTGCAACGCAGAAACGCCATTCCAACATCAACCGTCTGACGGGCAAGTTCCCCAAGATCGATGCTGCCGCCAGCTCGATTGCCAATCAGACGAGCAACACTATGCCCATCGTCCAGACCATGGACCTGGGTAAGGGCAAGGGCGACGAGTTGAAGTTCAACTTCGTCAACCCCGTGGGCGGCATCCCCATCATGGGCGGCGAATACGCAGCCGGTCGCGGCGAGGGCGTGAGCCTGTCCGAAGACCGTCTGCGCGTGAACCAGGCCCGCTTCCCGCTGGACCTGGGCGGCGTGATGGACGAGGTGCGCAGCCCGGTGGACATCTACCGCCTTGCCAAGCCGCTGCTGCAAAGCGCCATGGACAACTACGAGGACCAACTGTCGCTGGTGCACATGGCCGGCGCGCGCGGCTTCGAAGACAACATCACATGGCGCATCCCTCTCGCGGCGGATCCGCGCTTCAACAAGGTGGTGGTCAACCGCGTGAAGGCTCCGACCAAGAACCGCCACTTCATCGTGGACGGGGATTCGGTCCAGCGCTTCAAGGTGAATGCCGGCGAGGTGGACCTGACCACGGCCGACATCATGAAGATGTCCAACGTGGACGCCATCCGCAGCTTCCTCGGCCAGATGGTGCTGCCGCCGCCGCCCGTGGAATTCGACGGCGACGAGATGGCCAAGGACAGCCCGTTCCGGGTGCTGCTGGTGTCGGATGCCCAGTACGAGAAGTTCTCCACCGATCCCAACTTCCGGAACTATCAGGCCCAGGCCATGGCCCGCGCGCGCAATGCGAAGGACCACCCGCTGTTCCGCAACCCCGAGGTGGCCCTGTGGGGCGGCGTGCTCATCGTGAAGATGCCCAAGCCCATCCGCTTCTTCGCAGGCGATGAGATCAAGTACTGCACGCAGTTCGACAGCGAGACCGAGGCCGGCGTGATCGTGCCCCAGTCCTTCGGCGAAACCTTCGCTGTGGACCGCGCCATTCTGCTGGGCGGCCAGGCCCTGGCCAAGGGCTACGCCAAGAGCCGCCACAACGGCCTGCCTTACTTCTGGAAGGAGCAGGACGACGACTTCGAGGACAAGCTCGAATCGCTGATCGGCGGCATTCTGGGCGCCTCCAAGATCCGCTTCGCCGTGGACATGGGTGATCGGGTCGAGTTCACCGACCACGGCGCCACCGTGATCGACACCGTGGTGCCGATCTTCGGCCGCCGCCTGTAAGGCCTGGGGCAGGGGGCGCGGCCCCCTGTCTCGCTTCTGAACTTCCAAAGGAGCCAATCATGGCAAAGATCAAAATCCTGGGCGCCGACCGCAATCAGTTCGGCGGCGCCCGTCCCTATGGCAATGTGACCACCATCCGCAGCGTGCTGGAAACGGGCGCCACGGGCATCCCGGTGAGTTCCAGCGCCATCGCGGCGCTGGCCGTCAATGATGTCGTGCAGATCAACACGCTGCAGCCGGGCTTCCTGGTCGAGGCGGTGTCGCTGATCGTGTCCAACGGCTTCGGCACGGGCGTCACGGCCTCGCTGGGCTTTGAATACACCGACGGCGTGGACCGGCCCGAGCTTCCCCAGGCCGCCAACTACTTCGGCGCGGGCATCGACCTGGCCACCGTGGCGAACCTGCGCCTGAACCTGACCAAGAAGCTGGCCAAGTTCCCCGCTGGCGTGACGCTGCTGCTGACCATCACCGGCGCGGCCGTGGCCGAAGCCGGCTATCTGGATCTCATCGTCCACGGCGAAGGCCTGGGCGCGGACTGACCCCGCCGCGCGGCCGAAAGGGGCGGCGACGCCTCTTCCCGCGCTGGCATGAACCGCAGAGGCTCATGATGAACCAAGAAACTAAAGTCGCGATCCAGTACATCGGGCGCCGCCCCTCGTACATCGACCGCCTGTATGGCACCGGCTTGTCGTTCGACGCAGAGCAGGTGCGCGATCTGCCCGCGTCCATCGCCAAGAACTTCCTGCGCCATGGCGACCTGTTCCAGCGCGCGGCCGTGGTCGAGGAGGCCGGCGCGGGCCAAGGTGGCCAGCAGGCCCCCAGCACGCCCCCGGACGATACGGCTGCTCAGCTTGCCGAGGCACAGCGCTTGCAGGACGAGCAGCGCGCGAAGGATTTGCGCCGGCAGGAGCTGCTGGACCAAGTCTCGAACATGGACAAGGAAGGGCTGCAGGTGTTCGCCAAGGACACCTACAACCAGGTGGTGCCCAAGACCATGACCCTGGAGAACATGCGCGCCAAGGTGTTCGCCTTCATTGACGAGTACGGCGCGGTATGAACGTTCAGCAGCTGGTGGAACAGTTCCGGGTGGACTCCCTCGATCGGGAGAAACCCTATCTGTGGGGCGAGCCCGAGGTGCTGGCTTGGCTCAATGAAGCCCAGGCTGAAGCAGCGGTGCGCGGCCGCCTGCTGCTGGACGATTCCACGCCTGCCGTGTGCGAAATCGCTGTCGCGGCCGGTGTGGTCAGCTACCAGCTGCATCCGAAGGTCTACGAGATATCGCATCTGCGGTTCGTGAGCGCGGCGACATCGCAAGCGTGCGGGCTGGATCTGGTGTCGCGCGAATTCCTGGATTCCAAACATCCGCGATGGCGCGATCACGGGCCGGGCGAGCCTCGCTTCGCCATCCAGACCGAGACGCGGCTGCGCCTGGTGCCTGCTCCGCGCGAGGCGGGCACGCTGCGGCTGGAGGCCTATCGGCTGCCCCTCAAGCAGCTGACCCACTGCAACGACAAACCCGAGATACATGAGGCTCACCACGCCTATCTCGTGCACTGGTCGCTGCATCGTGCTTTCGGTCTGCCTGATTCCGATGGTTTCGACCCCTCGCGGTCTGCCTCCTCCCTGGGTGAGTTCGAGGCCTACTTCGGCGCCCGGCCCGATTCCGACCTGCGTCGCGCGACACGCCACGATGAACCCCAAGTGACCGTCGTTCACACCCTGTGAAAGCAGGAGGAGAAGAGCATGCGAGGATTCGATCCCGAGAAAATGAAGCAGGCCAGGGCTGAAGCGCTGGCCAACCAGCCCCGCCTTGGGTTCCGGCCGCGCGGTAGCGGTGGGCAGCAGGAGGAGAGTCAACCGGGGCCCGGCCTCGGCTTTGGCCCCACATCGGTGATGGAGGCGCGAAAGGCACAGGCCCAGAACCAAGCGCCCGACTCCATCCCCGGCATGTTCAAGCCGGGCGAATTCGTCTTGCCGCCAGATACCGTGCATGCCATGGGCGGGGCGGATGCGTTGAAGGCCGTGGTCGATGCCACGCACACCCCCGTGTCCACCGAGCCCGTGATCCCTCGCGGGTTCAAGCCAAAGGTGTTCTTCGACAATGGCAAGCGCCCCGAAGACCAGATCCCGACGGACGGCTACCCCAAGGCGCCGGCTCCTGACGGCTCCCAGTCCAATCCCATGAACACGGAGTTGGGCCGCAATGTGTCGAACCTGGCCAATGCTGTGCCTGGTGCACTGGGCGGCAGTGCGTCTGCACTCGCGCGCACGGGCGGGGCCATCAGCGGTGCCATCAACTCCGGAACCAACGCCGCGCGCGGACTTGCGGTCGGCGCCGGGATCGGAGGCGGTGCCGCTGCAGCCGCAGCACCTGCTGCCGCCTCCACGATGGCGAGCCCCGCGCCCTCCACGGCTCCAGCAAGCTCAGTTGCAACGCCGCAGGCCACGCCACCCGCCGGCAGCACCATGGGCCCACCCAGCTCGGCCGCGCCGCAGGAAATCCAGCCCGGGATCTTCCGGCAGGGCAACAGCTTTGCCGACAGCGCACAGGGCTCGGCGCTCGGCGCCCAGCCGCGCGGCTTGCCCTCCCGGCAAAACGACCTGGCCGCCCAGAACCTGGCCGCGCAATCGACAGCGCGCGGCTTCACCCCCGGCCAGCGCACCGAGGGCGAACAGCCCCGCCTGGGCTTCCCCGGTTTCCGCGCACCAACCATCGCCCACTCTGGCAACGACTGGCAGGCCCGCAAGGACCTCCAGAACCTGGAGACCGGCGCGAGCAGCATCGCGAATCGGCCCGAGTGGAGCGGCACAGGCATGGCCCGCTTCCGTGGCGGTGGCGCTCAGTCCGGCCCGCCGCCGGCCGTGGCCGCCTACCAGGCCGCCCTGCAGACCGACTCGGCGCTGCGCCAGGCCCAGCCAGGACTGGATGCCGAGACCATGCGCCAGAACGCGGGCCTGGCGCGCGAAGGCATCCAGCAGGAAGGCGGTCTGCAGCGCGAAGCCATGCAACAGGCCGGGGAAACCGGGCGCACAGGCATGCGCGTGGGCATCGAGCAGCAGCGCCTGCAGGGCGAGGCCGAAGCGCGCGGCTTCAAGACCCGGGCTCAACGCCAGGAAGAGCGGCTGCGCGATACGCTGCTCGATCCCAATGCCACGCCCCAGCAGAAGCAGCAGGCCCAGCAGTCGATGCGCGCGATCCGTGGTGATGCAGATCCGTCGCCGTGGAAGGTCACGGTCACGCCGGCAGTCAAGAATGCCGATGGTTCCACCAGCCAGGGCAGCATCATCCGGCACAACTCCGTCACGGGCGAGGTGCAGCAGGTGGATGGTGGAGGGCAGCGTGCACAGCCTCCGGCCAAGGAAAGCTTGGTGGTCGGGCAGGTTTACACAACGCCATCGGGGCAGCTCCGATGGAATGGAAAAGCCTTCGAGAGGATGGGCTAGCCTCTACTTGTCAGAGGCTGCCGGAGGGAGGCCGTAGGCCTCCTCGTAGGTCATCGTTCTGGGGGATGGGCGGCTCTTGAAGTCGCTCATCGTCCGGATCACCGTGTCGGTCGAGCCCTTGATGATCGTGTTCTCCCGGCCCTTGTCCTGCGTCACCCAGGCCCAAAAGTCCTTGCGCCCAAACAGCGCATCGGCGTCCGGGTGCGCTGTGTAGATCCGCCTGTAGTGCGTCTCCAGCTTCAGCAGTTCGGCATCCGTCTTCACCAGCGGGTGCTGCGCGCGAATCTCCGCAGACAGCGGATACCGCTCGCACATGTCCGTCGGGCCGGCGCTCGGCGTGTACAGGCACCCGCACGCGCGCATGATCATCCCAGCTGCCGGCTGCCAGGATGTGTCGCGCGCCTTGTCCAGTGTGCACTGCTCTGGAGACTTCGGGCCCAGCAGGCCACGCCCCGAGCCGCGGCGGACCTCGAAGAAGCGATCAGGGTATTTCGAGCCACATAGGTTCAGCGCCGCAGCGTGTGCGGGCCCGTTCTTCACTCCGGGCAGGTTGTCCAGCAGGCACGTCGCGTAATCCGCTGCCAGGGCAGGCGTCCCGAGCGCGGCCAGCGCGGTGGCGATCAACAACCTCTTCA
>ERZ1292623.2230-Hain-H51-01um-R1-2230-length-17645-cov-7_pt1 | contig 17645 bp, 25 predicted proteins | sample MGYA00564398_ERZ1292623 | MGnify/ENA primary metagenome ERZ1292623 (study PRJEB36523, sample SAMEA6512633) | groundwater metagenome | collected 2019-01-07 | study: AquaDiva: Metagenomics assemblies of 32 groundwater samples | reverse complement strand
CCTTAAGAAGCCATCTAAACCGTATCCAACATCAATCCTCAATGCGCGGTCATCTGTCGCAACCATAAATAAAACACCGTTATCCTACCCCCTCTCACCAATACCCCACACTTAAAAAAGTTCTGACGCAAAATTTTCAATCGTGTCTCCGTCCAAAGACTTAACCGTGACAACCGCTATTTCATTGCCAGTAGAATTTTTAAAACTCTGGAGCTTATTCTCCAGCTCGCTTTTCTGGGTGGACTCAATAACGCCTGCAAAATCATTAACAAAGCCCGACGGTTTACCCGGACTAACATAAGCCAGAGTGACTATCGGTAAAAAGGCGCCAATTAAGATTAAGCGCTTTAACACGGATTTAAGTTTAAAGTTTTACTGCTGGAGCATCTTCCGCGCCTGCTGCTGCTTCAAAGTAGTTTTGCTCGCCGAAACCGAATACTTTTGCAAGCAAGTTACCCGGGAAACGTTTAACGGAAACATTCAAATCTCTTACGACATCGTTATATCTTTTTCTTTCAACGCTTACCCTGTTTTCCGTGCCTTCAAGCTGAACCATTAAAGTTTGGACAGTGTCGGATGATTTCAAAACCGGATAATTTTCGGCTACCGCCAAAAGCCGCCCCAAAGCGCTTTCAACTTGAGTTGCCGCCGCGGCTTTGTCGTTAATTGTGACCGCTCCGGCATATTTTGTTCTCGCATCAGCAAGAGCCGTGAATACCGTCTGTTCCTGCTTCATTACGCCCTTAACCGACTCCACTAGATTAGGAATCAAATCCAAACGCCTCTGATACTGCGTTTCCACCTGCGCCCATTGATTAGTGATTGCTTCACGTCTTGAAACAAGACCGTTATAGCCCATCCAAAGCCAGCCTACGACAACTACGACTACTGCGACTAAAATTATTGTTGATTTTTTCATAATTTGAATTATAACAGAAAACAGTAAAAACAAAACCGGCGAAAATCGCCGGTCAAGATAACTATGAACGCCTACCTCGCTTTTCGAAGCATTGGTTCAAAAACGATGACTTTTACGAATATCCCAAAGGCTACCTGTCCTTGAATGCCGTAAAGCTGACTTGCTACACCAATAAGCTCGCCTTTTTTATTGAAAACCCCAGAGCCCGAAATTCCAGAAAAGATTGGTCTATCAATCGTTCCATGAAAATCAGACACATGAGCTATATTTCCTTGAAATAGAAAAATGTTTACGCCACTATCTGAAAATATGGGTTGAATAATGTAAACACCTTCGCCGATTTTAGGCTCAGCAATCTGTACTTCCGGAAAGTTGGTATCTATGTCGGCTTTGAAGAAAACTACATCGTCGAACTCAAAGATTCGGAGAGGTTTTTTATCTTTGCCCCTTGCGTTAAAGACAGTAAAAGAATCTGAAGTGATAACATGCCTTGCCGTAAAAAAATACCCCTTACCGAGCGAAACCGCAGAGCCCGAGGAAGAGCTATTGGACACCTCTATCGTTGCGTATCTTTGAAAGATAGTTACTGGAGGCGGAGAACAAGAAACAATAAGAGGAAAAACAAATGCGAGCCATTTCATACTTGCTCCTCATATGAGAAATTAATGATAACTAACTAAAAGTGTAACAATCTATAAAATTTTTGTAAACAAAAAACGCCCGAGGGCGTTTAAACTGGTTGTGGAGTTGGCGTTGGATCTAGCGACCGAGTAAGTTCATTGATTTTATTCTTCAACCATTCTATGGCCATACTCCGCTTGAAAGGAGGTTTGTTGATGCTGATCAGATAAACGCCAAGAATGTCTAATAACCTATTTACACATAAAAATATCAATAGGGCCTTAGACGAGTCAATATAAACAACTACGAATGAAGCAAGAACAACATATATACGAATCCACCGTATGGCGTTTACGTATCTAAGATTCTTTACTCCCTCAATTGAATCAGTAACGGCCTTAGATTCCGATAAGCTGGCAACCGTAATCCAAATGAAAATATGAAAAGCTCCAGCCACGAATGCTAAGGGAACAAAGTATTGATTCCACTCGCAGACCCATATGAACATAAAAAGACCACTCGCGAAGAAAACCCGTTTAGCCAACCAGAAGTTATCCTTTCCGGTTAACCAATTGAATCGCTTTACGAGTTTCTCGGTTAGTTCCAGCAACCAAGCATCCGCTTTGGAGAGCATTCTCCCCTCCCCGATAATAGTAAATTGAGCTTTTAATAAAATACGATTTGTTTATCATTCTGTCAAACAAAAAACGCCCGAGGGCGTTTAAACTGGCTGAGGACTCGGAGTTGGATCTAGCGACCGAGTAAGTTCATTGATTTTATTCTTCAACCATTCTATGGCCATACTCCGCTTGAAAGGCGGTTTCTCTACGCTCACAAGATAATCAATAACTATATCAGAGGCGAAAAAGATCAATTGTGGAACAAAAAACATCAAAGGCATCCCCAAGAAAAAAATATTATACATAAAGAAGGCCAACAAAGAAGTTAAACGAGTATTCCTTAAACTCATTTCATTCATCAAATCTTTCGCTCCTTTCAGGGCGCTCTTCTCTGACACCATCTCCTGCTCTCTAATAAAAAGCCATTGAGATGCACCGATTAACCCCACAATAAGCCCTCCTGCGAAAAAGATGATCGGGAACACAAACATCCAAATATAAAAAGTGATCATTAGAGATGATATGCCAACGGCAAAAAATAGTTTGGCGAGCCAGAAATTGTCCTTTCCAGTGAGCCAATTGAATCGCCTTACGACTTTCTCGGTGATTTTTAGAAGCCAAGCGTCCAATTGGAGCATCGGACTCTCCTTAGCGCGTTTTTAATAAGCTTTTTATAAAATACCTCTTATTCCTTGTCTGGTCAAAAAAACAAAAGACCGACGGAAACCGTCGGTCGTAGATAATATTATAAATAAGCTGGTTGTGGCGTTGGTGTGGGCTGAAGCGAACCAGCAAGTTCATTAGCCTTACCTCTCAGCCATTCCACAGCCATACTGCGCTTGAAAGGTGGTTTATTGACGCTGATGAGATAAACAATCATCACATAAAATATCTCTGAAACTCCAAATATGGCTGCTACTGAAAAGGAGTGAATGAAGATGTAGAAGATAGATGGCCATACAACAGTCCTGATTATGGCTGACTTACGAGTACGGAGAAGCTTGTGTTGAAAAGAGAGCTCCATAGCCCCAGTTGCCGCAGCCATATCTGCCATAAATTCCGACACCCTGATGATTATCCAAGACGCTGAGTAGGTAAACAATGCAATCATTGAACCCAACATCAAATGTACGCCCAAAAAATTTATAGTAGCAGTCGTGGATGTCGCCCACACCGCTACAAACATAAACACCAAACATAGCGCTTCGGGGATGCAAAACTTCTTTGCCAGCCAGAAATTGTCCTTACCCGTAGTCCAGTTGAACCGCTTCACGAATCTTTCGGTGAGGCGCAGCAACCAAGTGTCTAGTGCGGAGAGCATTTTCCTTCCTCAGTAATAGTGAATTGAGCTTTTAGCAAAATACGACTTATTTGTATTTATGTCAAACAAAAAACGCCCGATGGGGCGTTTTAATAATTAAATCTTTTTGTTCGCGGGCTTGTACCAAGGCAAACCCTCAACAATCTCCGTAGTAAAATCTCCGAACATATTAGGATATCTCTGTATTAAGATTTCTCCGACCTTGCCGAAAACCAAACGGATTTCTTCTTCCGCACTTTCATGAGTCCTCAATTCAAGAAGCCAGCGAAGCATTCTGAAATTGGCAGACCAACCAATAGTAGTGGCAAGACCGTCCGGAGCAATACGGCGCATGGCGGATGTTATAACCTTCTTTTTGTGGAACGGCGTACCGGGTTCGTCCAGTTTGAAATGATTGGCAAGCTTAATCTGTAATCTCTCAAGGTGCTCAAAAGTGTCACCAAAGAGCTCCATTGCTTCTGCGTCTTCTTTAATTACAGTCGGCAACCATTGGCCCAAATCGTCCAACCTTACATAACGCAAGCTCTCTTGAGATATCGCAGTTCCCACGCGGTGACGTACTAATTCGTGAGTGAACACTCGGCTTACATCAGCAAAAATGAAATTGACCATAGCGTGCTCGGTGACCGAGCCGTGCTGGGTTTTCAAAATATTGGCGATATAGGCAGCGTTTCCGCTCCTCACCTTCGTCACATTTGCATTCATTCCAGGCGCCCAGCTGCGGTAGCACAGCCGACCAAAAACCTCCGACAACCTTTCTCCATCACTCGGCGCATCAGATTTCCAATCGGGCGCGCCAACATGATTGAGATATGCTTGAAGTCCGTCTTCAACAACTCGGCTCTCGCCGATAAGAAAAACAATCGGCTCTACGCGTCTCAAGGAACTCTCCTTTCCCACCAAAGGCGGGCAAGTTTATTTTCTAAACAAGCTAAAGGTAAGTTTATTAAACCCCAAGAAAAAAACAAGACGGGGGTTATCCCCGTCTTTGCGCTATCTCTATGCTTTTTCCAAAATTATCCTTTTCTTAAACCCGCCACGGCGCCTTTTCTTATCATTCTTGATTTTGCGAGTCCTTGCACGCTTAAATCCCCACAAATCGGAAATAGCATCAATTACCTCTAATACATCAGCCAGCTCTTCCTGTTTCTTACTATCAAGAAATTCATTAACCTCCTCAACTAATTTCTCTTTTAGTTTTTTCCAATACTCACTGCGTCCGGCTTTGTGCCATATCGGTTTTACGTCATCTTTTTCGATTATTTCCAATATTCTGTCCCGGACTAATTTATTGTATTGTCTCATGGACATGGGCCCCATTTATGGAGATTATGACATTTATTCGGACAACTGACATGGCTCCGCCAGAAAGCGGGGCAGCCAGCGTTTGGAGCTTTGGCTTCACCCAAAAATTCTTCTTCGGGCGGAAGCCGAAAGTCGGCAGGAATTTTTTCCGGCAAGACAGAATATAATCCCCTGTCATCATCTGCCGTACGAGGAGTTCTCGAATTATCTCTATGCCACTTTATAGCATACTGAATAGTGCTTAGCTCCATAAACAAAGTGTAATGAGAGTTAATGGTTGGATCTTCAATGTCGTAATCCCAATAAGCTTCATCTAGTATAGCGTCGTGCGGTATTGAATCAGCGGCATCAGAATTACGGTAACGATGGAAATTTCTACAAACCTCCATTGCATATTCAAAAGTTGGAGGCCCCGGGGGCAATTCTGGCGTATCGCTTAGCATCAACCAAACGAGCTGGTCATCCAACCAACAGCGGTCATCGCCCTTCTGGTCGCGATGTTTGCGAATTACTGCCCGTCGCTCCAGTATTGCTTTCTTTAATTCCTCATCGGTCAGGTCGTAAAGGCTTTTTGTGTCTGTAGGTAATCGCACTTTCACTCATCCTTTTATAAATTACAAATGAACTAAAAACACTCTATCAGACAAGCGCCCGAAGTTAAAGCTTATATCAAAAATATTTCTTGAAGCCTATCTATTTCTTCTGGAGTCAACCGGTAATCCTGACCAATCCTAATCAGCTTGTCGCGTAGCCACTTGTGTTCTTTTGGGACTCTTTCGCCAGCCCTGATTTTATCAACGTAAGCAAAGTCCTCTTCGTTGAAAAAACCTTTCCCGGTTACCACTTCTTCCCATTCATCAGCGAACTGACTTCTAATTTGCCCAACAAATTCGGGATTTTCTAATCTATTAGATTTTTCAAAATCGTTTCCCATTGCGGGCCCACTAGGAATCGAACCCAGATCATCGGTTTTGGAGACCGACATTCTACCATTGAACTATGGACCCTACTTACTAAAGTTTATACCAAAAGTAAGTCAGATTGGAGCCTCCCCGCCTTACTTCTTAGACTCCTTGTGAGGCATTTGCCCCCTGCACCATTTGCAGAATTTTTTAAGTTCGAGTTTGCGCGTAACAAGCTTCTTGTTTTTGCGCTTAAAATAATTAACACGCTTGCAAGCGGTGCATCTGAGACGGACTAAATTTTCACTGAATTTACCTTGTGCCATTTCAATATAATTACAAATTTACTGATATTTTGCAATTCTGGAGCCGAGACCGGGAATCGAACCCGTGCGCCGACACTAGTCGGCACCTTCGGCCTACTCCTTACCATGGAGTTGTTCCTGTTTATTACAAATTTTTGAGCCGATGGTCGGGATTGAACCGACGACCTACTCCTTACCATGGAGTTGCTCTACCACTGAGCTACATCGGCAATTTTACTGCCAAGTTTAGCATAAATTACCTTTACTTCAAGATTATATGAGTTTAAGTTTGTCGCCTACCTGAGTGCCCGTGCTCAAGATTGCGCCAGCCGGCAGTTCAAAAACGTTTTCATACTTCGGCGACCAGAAGAAAAACTTGCGAGGAAGCAAATTCTCCCGAACCGTTTTAACCTCAAGGTCTTCTCCGCAAACAATGCAATCTATGGCAAATTTCATCCCGAACGTGTGTATTCCCCACCTCGTCTTCAAGAACAATGGGACAGGCTCGTTAAAACCCATAAGCCCCCTGGTTCTCTCCTCGAAACTTTCTGCGACAAGGACCTCATCGGCAACAACCACGTTTTTTGAAATATTCAATATCTTCATGAGCCAGAGAGAGGAATCGAACCCCCAACCTTCGCTTTACAAAAGCGCTGCTCTACCGTTGAGCTACTCTGGCGCGCCACATATGAGTATAAATTTGGAGGGCGAAATGGTCAATATTTGAAACAGAATAGTTTGATGATACCCTAAGGGAAGTAAATTTATTTAAAACTAAACGGAGGTTGAATGAAGTTTCTGCATCTTCTGATGCTGATTTTTTCGGCTTTGAAGCTCTTATCCACAATGTTCATTCTTATGAGCGGGAAGTTGCGAACCCGCATAACGAAGAGACTCTCGGGTTACAAGAATGGAATATGGATAACACCAGCCGCAATCTGGCTTCTATACATTTTTCTTTCCGTCGTTGATTGGAACTGGGACCCAAGAATTTTTATTAAACTTGTCTTCTACTTCTCAATTCCGACACTAATCTTGCAATATGCCGAACGGACAAAAAGACTCCTTGGCGTTCCAGACATTCTCGCAATACTCTCTCTGTGGTTGCCCTTTGACTTCAGACTAATGAACGATTCTTGGCCAGTCTTGGGAGAATTCAAATATCATACCTCAGCAACCATCGCAGTTATTTATACATTCATAACTTTTTGCGGATTCAGAAGGATAGATATCAACGCAAGTTGGAAACTAAGCAGGAACGATGCTTTTAATGTGCTCCTGTTCTTTGTTGGAGTTAGCGCAATCTTGGTACCTTTGGGATACAGTTTCCATTTCTTAGAAATTGGACTTAGCGACCTATTCCAAAAAGCGGCATGGATGGTTCCGTTATATTTTGTGACAATATTTATCGGCGCGGCACTTCCTGAAGAACTTCTTTTTCGGGGAGTAATACAAAATGTTCTCACAAAAAGAATGTCTTTTGCGCCTGCTCTTATTACCACCTCCGTTATTTTCGGACTTGCTCATATAAATAACGGCGTGCGCTTAGGAGAACACCTGTTCCAACCCCCAAACTGGACATATGTTTTGATGGCCACTATCGCCGGCTTATTCTACGGCGGCATCTTTCATAAACAAAGGTCGCTTCTCTCGGCAATGCTCTTGCACACATTAGTAGATTTTACCTGGGTCATGTTTCTCCGAGGATAAAAATAACCCGTCATTAAAACGGGTTTTTTATTTGGCGAAATATCCGGGACCGACGCGCATGTTGAATCCAGGAGCGCCACCCAGAAATCCAAGACTTGTTCCGACGATTGCATGAGCAAGAGCGAGAATATACAAATTGCGATTCTCCAAGAACAAACGAGCAGAAAGGGGCCCAAGAATGAGAGTGATAACAAGAAGGAATGGGTTCGGTAAATGGATGATGCCGAATAATATGCCCGCGTACAAACTCGCGGCATTCTTATTATGCGTCGCCTTCATGAACCTATTCACAAAATAACTGTTCAAAATGAATTGCTGGAACAAAGCCCAAAAGTAGTAAGCTACGGTTCTTTGTTGGAACTTAGCGAAAGTAAGTTTCAAAGAACCCGTCATATACCATCCCAAAACAGCGAAAATACACACAATTGCAGCGACACACAAAAACAACAATAATGTGTGTTTAAAATTCACCGCTTCAAAACCCAGATCTCGCATTGAATCCTTTCTTCCGACAAAACTCCAAATTATCGCGATGAAAAGCAATGTAAAGCATACGAATTGATATTGTTTCGGTACAAACCAGAGCACGGTCATTATCAAGAAGAAGACCGAGAACGCTTCAAAGCGCGGATTGAACACTCTAGAAATCATTTTCCTCCTGCTCCAATTTTAAAATATCTGAATAAATTATATATCAAGAAAAACAAAAAGACAGGACTAAGTGTCCTGTCTTTTGATTTGTGCGCAGGAGAGGTAGTCGAACGTCGCTCATGTCCACTCGCTCCTTCAGAACCCACGGTTCTGAATAATCTCCTACACGGGAGGAACCTTATACTTTCCTCCCGACCCCTCCTTCGGTTCGAATCCTCAACATAAAAATAAAAACGAGCAAAATATGTTTGCCCGTTTTTATTTTGTGCGCAGGGGAGGATTCGAACCTCCGTAGCCCGAAGGCGCTAGATTTACAGTCTAGTGCAATTGACCGCTCTGCCACCTGCGCATTCGTTCACCTACTCGCTCTTCTCTTCCTCTTTAGGGAACACAGTCTTCTGCGAATCGTTCTTCTTAAGATTTGTTAATTTGTTCCTGATTATATTATCTAACTTCAGAATCATTATTTCCACCCTTCTTAATGTTTTTTCCCACCAGGACTTAACCCATTTATCAAACTTCTCTATGTACTCCATAGTCCAATGAGTTTTCATAGTTGGAACGGAGGTTTCTGTGTCGTCTATTCTAGGCAAAAGACGCGCCATTATATAGAGTATGGTCCCCAAACTAACCATTATTAATATGTTCAGGATGAACTTCACCCCGTTAGAAAATTAAACTCGATGTACTTCCGACAAAAAGACATTTGATTATATTCATTGATGTATTTTTTATTACTGATGCTATTTTTAATCTTCTAACGGGGTTAAAGTTCATAGCGGATGAATCTCTCCACTTGTATGTTCTCTCCAACTTTTGAGATAAGTTGTTTTATCAAATCTTTCACTTTAACCGATTCGTCTTTGATATACGGCTGAGCCAGGAGCCCATCAACGTTTTGCGGAGCCATTGCGGCAATTTGCATCACAAGTTCATGCGAAAGCTCCTTGAAAGGAGCGGACCTAACAACAAAATCTGTTTCTGCTCGTATCTCTAAAAGAACCCCAACCCTGCCGTTGTGCACGTAGGATTCTAAAAGACCGGCTCCGGTTTTCCTATCCTTTTTGGTTTCTGCCTTAATTATCCCCCGCTCTTTTATTATTTCTATCGCTCTATCTAAGTCACCTTTCGCATCGGCATAAGCCTTTTTGCATTCCATTACTCCGGCCCCGGTTATTTCTCTTAACTTTTTAATGTCTTCTGCAATTTTTGCCATCTCTATTTATTTTATAATTTTACAACTTGCGTTACTTCTTTTACAGCTTGCGTTGCTTCTTTTACAGCGGTTCTAACCTGCTCCATAACCCATTCAACACTCCCCTTGCCATGGTCATTGGCGAATATTGGATAGTTAACCAACTTCGGATCATCATCAGTATCCAAAATAGCAACTATTGGTATACCAGCGGTTTTTGCTTCTTTCACGGCTGTGTCGTGCGTTTTTATATCTACTACAAAAAGAACATCTGGACGTTTTGTAAGATTTGCCAAACCGTCAAAATTTTTAGCGAGTTTGCTTATTTCTTCTGAAAATTTGCTTTGTTCTTTTTTTGTATACTTTGAAAGCTCACCGCTAGCTTTCTTCGCTTTCAAAGATTCGTAGTAAGATTCTCTTTTCCTTATAACGTCGAAGTTGGTTATGGTCCCCCCAAGCCAACGACTTACGACATACGGATATTTCAATTCTTCCGCAACGCTTTTGACTACCTCTTTTGCCGAAGGAAGAGTGCCCACAATAAACATAAGCATTCCTTTTGAAGCCTTCTCTTTAAGGAAATCCAACGCTATCCTTAAGCTGTCCAAAACCGCCTCCGGGTCCAGAAGCTCAATTTCGTTTTTATTATCAACGATAACCGGCTTCATCCTTGGATGAGTTTTGGATTTCTTGTGGCCATAAAGAACCCCCAATTTTGCGAGTTCTAAGACCTGTTCATCATTTATGGCTGTCTCTGTCATATAGGGTTAAATAATAGCTAAAAGGGTGATTTGAGTCAATCTTTCTTCTCTCGCCATTCGGCTATCCTTTTGTGATTACCAGATAGCAAAACCTGAGGAACCTTAAGTTTGTTACCTTCTTTGGTAACAAAGATGTCCGGGCGGGTATATCCGACATAAGACCCCTTAATCTCTTCCAAAGATTCAATTTTCCCCAAAACCCCGGGTATGTGACGACTTATTGAATCTATCAAAACCAACGCCGGCAATTCACCACCTTCCAAAACATAGTCTCCGATAGAAATCTCTTCATCAGCAATGTAATCAGCGACACGCTCATCTACCCCTTCATATCTACCACAGATAAAAACTATATCTTTATATCTACTTAAACGCCTTGCATCTTTCCCATCAAATTTCTTTCCCCGCGTGGAAAACAAAATAACCCTCGTTTTCTTGCGGTCTTTCTTTTTTAAAATTGAGTTAACGGCTTTATAGACTGGTTCTATTTTTAAAACCATCCCCGGCCCTCCGCCGAATGGCTTGCCATCAACAGATTTGTGTTTGTCTGTCGCAAATCTCCTAAGGTTTATAAGATTTATTTTTATGAGCTTATTCTTCTGCGCTTTACCAAGGAGTGATGACGACAAATAGGATTTCAACGAGTCCGGGAAAATTGTGATTATATTAAATTTCATAAATTTATTATAAAAGAAAAACCTCCCGATGGACATCGGGAGATTTTTCTTTTACGAGTTTGATTTTCTTATTCTCGTCCCTCGGGCCTTCTTGCGCCACGGGTTGAACCTTCCGGCTCCTCAATTATCAAGTTAACTCGGGCATTATTCTTAATACCAACAATCCTCAAAAGACTTCGGATGGCTCCTGCGGTTGAACCTTGTCGTCCAACTACCTGACCCATGTCTTGAGGGTTAACCTTCAAAGAGAGCAAAACACCTCGCTCGTCTATCTTCCTTTCGACTTTTACGTCGTCCGGATGATCAACGATGGATTTGACCAGATATTCAAGAAATTCCTGATCAACTGTATTATTAGACATTTCTTTAACTTACAGACTTATTTCAAACTCGACCTTTATTCGGCATATATTACAGGGATAACTATAGAAAATCAACGCCTCAATGCTATTCGGCCTTCACCTCCTCTGCTTCAGGAGCTTCCGCCTTCGCCGAGGCTTCGGCGGACAGGTCCGCAACTGGCGCTTGGGCTACCGGAACGGCCACGGGAGCTTCAGTAACTGGCTCTTTTGCTTTCGCAACAAACTTTTTATGTACTGATATTTTTTTGTCTTTCAAGACTTCTGCGCGGACAAGCAGATTATGAACGGTCGCGGTCGGTTTTGCGCCGACTTTCATCCACCTTAAGATTTCTTCTTTATTCAATTCAAATTTATCGTTGTGCGGATTAAACCAACCCAAGTCAGAAACACCCCTACCGCCAAGCTTGGATCGTTTTTCCGCGACCACAACCCTGTAAGAAGCTTGGTGTTTTTTTCCTTGTCTTTGTAATTTTATGGCTAACATATAGCGTATAGACTATTGGGTTTCGCGTGTACTGTCAAATCCAGAAGACGAAAGTTTAGACAACTCGCTTGATAACACCTTAATATCTTCCCTAGCTTCCTGGACGAGTCCCTCTTCTGTCCAATCTTTATGTGCGTAAGGGTGTGCGGATTCGTGCCTAGTAACAGGTTCTCCGGCAATAGGACGTAGTTTTCTCACGCCGGCAAATAAGGGATGGCCATATAAAAATTCACCAGATGGTCCTTCGCTGCCATAATATAAACGCTTTGATAAACGGCGGTTGTATTCTTGCGGGGGGAAATGCATAGAAACAGTCGCAACATCGAAATCAATTCCCTCATTTTCCAAGAGTTTGATTAAACTCATAATGCTTTTACCCGACTCTATGTATTCCGTGACTAACAAAGTTTTTCCTAATTTCTGTTTATTTTTTTCTAAAAACGCTGTTATGGCTTTATCGTTATCGCGCTTTATTGGTTGGCCGCCAGCTATAAAATAACCATTTGCTGTCTTTTTTGCAATTTTTTTTCTCTCGGTACTTGATATTTCCCACAATAGCCGAGAAACCAACCTACCACTCGCATCATCGCTCAGAATTGTATCGTAATCAGTTATTTTATCACCCAACTCGAAGACAAGTCTTGATAGATCTTCTAATGTTTCTTGCCTTGAAAACAACTCTGTCTTAATCATTTTCCGCAATTGTTTAAAATCTATAACCTTAGCTATTTTCTTCTTCGCCAATGCGTCATCCTTTCTTTTAACGGCATCGGTTTTTTCTGCCTGCCCGGATATTTCTAGAGAATCAAATTTCATACCATTGAAACGCTATCTTCTAATTTCAAAGACAAAACTTTCGATACCCCATCCTCTCCCATCGTAACCCCATACAAAACATCAGCCGCTTCCATTGTGGTTCTGTTATGCGTCACGATTATAAATTGCGTGTGGCGAGAAAACTCTTTTATCATTTCTGAAAAACGCCTGGTGTTTTCTTCGTCCAGGGGCGCATCAATTTCGTCCAAAACCAAGAATGGTGGCGGGCTTACGGATATCAAAGAGAAGAGTGCGGCTATCGAAACCAAACTTTTCTCTCCCCCAGAGAGCATATCAATGCTCTTTATTTTTTTCTTAGGCAAACTTAACTCTATATCAACTCCTGCCCTGAGCTCTGGGTCGCCCTCCTCCTTAACCGAAGGCTCTTCGGGACGAGGTTCGCTCACCTCGGAGGCGGCTTCTGCAAGGATTGACTTAACTTTAACAACCTCCAATTTTAATTTGGCCTTGCCTCCACCGAACATTATTCTGAAATAATTATTGAATTCATCGTTGATTTTCCGAAAAGAGCTTTTGAAATCGGTATGTATTTTCTGATCTAAATCCTTAATCAAATTTTTAAGATCTGTTACGGCCTTATCTAAATCTGATGACTCCTTGCTCAAAAACTGAAATCTCTTTTCGCTCTCTTCGGCTTCTTTTACGAGAATCTCGTCTATTTCTCCTATAGCAGCAAGCTCTCCGCGAAATCGCATCATTTTTCGTTCTAAGTCTTCTGGGTTAGAGATCTCTGAAACGACTGGAAGTGATTTCAATTCCGAAACATGCCGGCCTACAACTTGCCAATTCCTTTCAAGTTCTGAAAGTTTGAGTTCTATCTTTTCTCTTTCAAAAGAACCTCTCCGCAAATTCTCATCAAGCACTCTTAACTCATTCTTTTTGAGCTCTAAGTTCTGGACCTTTTCTCTAAACTCACTATTGGCCTTGTCGCCTTCCGAAATAACCTGTTCTTCCTCTTCTCTTAAAGATTTTATTTCGTTTTCTAGTTTTAAAATATTCTCCTTTAATATCGAAAATCCATCCTTCAAGGCGGATTTGTCGAACTCCGTATTATTCCCAAGTGATTTTTTTAACTTCTTGGACCAATCTTTTAGTTTATCCCTCACTACTTCCAAATCTGAAACGGACGCAAGCTCATCAATTTCGGATATAAGCGAACGCACCGTTTCGGTAAGTTCCGTGATAGTAATCGTTTTAGAAGAAGCAGATTTTTCAAACTCAATCCTTGCCTCAATCCTACCTATTTCTTTTTCAACAATAGATTTTTTATCAAGCAAGCTTTGAAGATACTGCCTTATCTCCCTCGCCCTATCTAAGGTTTCGGCCTTCTTACTAAGTCCTTTCAGCTCGTTTTCGAGGGCTGAGATGTTCTTTTCCTCCTCTTTTTGTTCTTTTTGCAAATCCAAAAGAGGGGTGGATGCCAAGCTCATATTTTTTAATAGGCTGTGGTAATTAAAAGAAAAATAATTGTTTTCCATTTCCCGCAAGTCACTTTCTATATCCGATCTCTTTTCAAAACGAGATTTTTGTTTCCTCAAAAACCTCAGATGCGGAGAAAGCTCATCAATCATAGCTTTAACCTTTTCCATATTTATCCGACTGGACTCAAGTCGCCTCTCCGCTTCCGCTTTTTTGAGCCGAAATTCTCTTAATCCCAAAACTTCTTCGATCATAGTCCTGCGCTCTTGAGGGGTGCTTCTGACAAACAAATCGCCCTGACCCTGTCCTATCATAGTAAGACCGCGAGTTCCTAAGCGGGCTTTAGCCAGAATTTGATTCAAATCCTTGAGTTTAATTTCGGCATCGTTCCAAAAAAATTGGCTCTCACCGGAGCGATCAATTTTACGCAAAAGGACAATCTCCTCAGCGTCTTCTAAAAACGTACGATTTTTATTATCAAAACAGAGCGCCACTTTGGCCAGACCCACCGCTGCTTTCTTGTTTGTCCCTGCAAAAATAAGCTGGTCCAATGTATCGCCTCTTAGTTTCTTGGCCTCACGCTCACCCAAAGCCCAACGCAAAGCATCAATAATGTTAGATTTGCCCGAACCGTTAGGACCGACAACCGCAACAATAGAACTTGGAAAATCCAAGACTGTTTTACCAGCAAATGATTTAAATCCTTGTAACTCTATCCGTTTTAGAAAATTATTCACCCCGTTAGAAATGGAGCTAATTCCATTGTTTGTTTTGACCGACTATTACTAATCTTGAACATTATATTAAATATATTTGTGATGTTATGTGCCACTTCTAACGGGGTTCACCTTCTTTGAAATTCTTTAAAGCTGATTCGGCGGCATTTATCTCTGCTTCTTGTTTTGACGTGCCCTTGCCTTCAGCTGAAATATTTTCACCGAGATAAACACCTATCACAAATTTTTTATTGTGATCGGGGCCCGCTTCGGAGAGAACCTTATAAGTCGGGGTAAGTTTAAGTTTGTTTTGGGCTATTTCTTGAAGCGTGCTCTTTGGATCACGATAAAGTTTTTGGGACAAAATTTCTTCTAAATGACTAAATACGAACTCTTTGATAAATTTTTTAGCTACCTCATATCCTTGATCTAAGTAGATTGACCCAATCAAGGCTTCCACCGTGTTTGCCAAAATAACTTCTCGCGCTTTTCCAGTGTCCTTAGATTCCCCGCGCGAAAGCAAAAGATATTTATCCAAATTAATTTCCTTGCCAATCTTGCCGAGCATCTGATAATTAACAAGCGCGGCGCGAAGAGTTGTTAATTGTCCCTCCTGATAACTCGGATAAGCTTCGTACAGAAATTCGGTCGTGATTAGTTCCAAGACTGCGTCTCCCAAATACTCCAAACGTTCGTTGTGCGAAGTTTTAAAGTTCGGATTTTCGTTCAGATACGAACGATGAGTCAAAGCCTCTTTTAAAAGTTCCTTTTTTTTAAACTCAACCCCTATCTTTTCTTCTAAATTCTTTATGTCCATTTTATTTCTCTTTGACCTCTCCGGTTGTTTCTCTATAAACCGCGCCCAACACTCCGTTTATAAACCTCGGAGAACTGTTCCCGCCATAATTTTTAGCAATTTCAATCGCTTCATTAATGGCGACCTTAGGAGGAACCTCATTTTTGTCCGCATATAGAAGTTCATAAAGCCCTATGCGCAAAACATTCCTATCGATAAGTGCAATTTTATCTATCGGCCAGTCTGGAGCGGCGCGGGTGATGACGTTATCAATATCTTTTAAGTGTTCCACGATACCCTTCACTATCTTCCAGACGAACTCGGGCTCATCAATACCGGAACCAAAATCCACCATGTTGCGCTCAACAATAGCAGTGAGATCGTGTTCTCTATTATAAAAATCCCACTCATAAAATGACTGGAGGACGATTGTTCTTGCTACATGCCGTGTTGCCATTTAAAAGAGCTAAATAAATTTGTTTTTTATTTTGATCCGCACTGTGGACAAAGGCGATGAGCAAATTTTGGCCCCTTGCACTTCAGACAAACCGAAATACTGGCCTTCTTTAGGGCCTGTTGAGACCTGCGTCTCCCCACCTTTGATTTCGAGTGATGCTTTATTGGTACTCCACCCATAATGGGTAAATACTAAGGGATTTTATGATAAAAGTCAACGCAGACGCGCCCCTCGGAATATAAATCCGCCCTTATTTTTAGCCTCTTCTTCCGTCATGCGCTCCTCCGGAAATGCGGCTCTCGGGATTCGCATTATAAAATGATGTATGTTTTCTGGCTCAAGGTTTCCTGAAACGTGTCTTAAAAGAGCTCTCCTTTTTGCCGTATCACGAAGATCAGATTCATCGGTTTCTATATCACTTACCTCCAAGCCATTCGGATCAAAACCTATTGCGCTTTTTACATCAAAACCGACAAGGAAACGCACCGGACCTGGCGCCTCACCTTCGGAAAATGCGATTCTCAAACCCTCATTCTCTGGTACAACAGCATTTGCATAATGGTCCTCTTTGTCGCCAATCTTGAAACCTCTCTTCTCATATACGCCCTCTACAACCCTTCTTATATTCTCTAGCCTCACGAGAAAACGCTTTTCCTGCATTTCCTTATAGAGCGAGGTTATGTCATCGGTGAACCTTATGCCAAAATCCTTTTCTAGGCGATCTATTAAAAGCGGTATTAGTTTTTTCAACTCAGCAGAACTTTGTGCGCTTTCCATTCCGCTCAGTATCTCTTGGGTTTTTCTTTCTTTGTCCCTCAGCGTTTCAACGCTCCTCCTACTTCTTTGTCTTGATTCAAAATTAAAGGCCATTTATAAATGTTAATCTATGTATATCCGACGGTCCATGTCTCCTAATGGCACGTATATGCTTTCTTGTACCATATCCTTTATGTTTAGCAAGATTATAAAGAGGATATGATTCGTGTAATTTAACCATATATCTGTCGCGGGTGACCTTGGCGACAATTGAAGCAAGTTTTATTGCGTTTATTTTCTCATCGCCTTTAATAATGGTTCTTGTGAAAGCGTAATCCGTATTCAAAAATAATCCCCCGTCTAATAAAACCCTTGTCCCCTTACCAACATCCAATCTCTTGAAGGCGTTCGTTGCGGCACGATTAGCCGCTTTCGTTATATTAATCCTATCTATAACCCGCGGATTAACGCGAGCGGTTGCATAGTAAATCTTCGGGTGGTTTTTGATAAACTCAAACCATGTTTCGCGATAAGCCGCAGTAAGTTTCTTTGAATCTTTTAGTTTCGGCAACTTTTTAAAATTTAAATTTATGCTTTTAGGAATCATAACGGCAGATACTAAAACAGGGCCTGCCAAAGCGCCTCTCCCCACCTCATCTATACCGATTATAAATTTATTACTGGACACTCTTTGATTATAAACCCCGTTACCAGACCCTGCACTTCCGCTTTCCACAACGCCTTTCAATACATTATATATTTCAAATAAAAGTTTGATTTGCGAATGACCGATGTTTATTACGGAAAAGCGGGTGGGCGTTGCAGTGCAGG
>ERZ1292623.2228-Hain-H51-01um-R1-2228-length-17651-cov-22_pt1 | contig 17651 bp, 21 predicted proteins | sample MGYA00564398_ERZ1292623 | MGnify/ENA primary metagenome ERZ1292623 (study PRJEB36523, sample SAMEA6512633) | groundwater metagenome | collected 2019-01-07 | study: AquaDiva: Metagenomics assemblies of 32 groundwater samples | reverse complement strand
AAAAGTACGCGCCATTCTTGAGTAATTCTAAAAGACCAAAAACCGGTCATATCGCCGGTCAGTTCTTTATTATGCAACATCGGATGATAAATATTTTGCGCTAGTAGATCTGTTAGTTTATCAAGCTTAGCTTGAAGTTTCGGCGTAAGGACTTTGGTCGATTTAAGAAATTGACCGCCGAAAACAATCTTCATTTAGTTTTTTTGATAAGTTTAAATAACGAACCCTTTCCCGTGTAGTTATACATTGGTTTTTCTAAGGCTGCTTTTTTTAATCTTTTTACGAATTCGGAACGATATTCACCTTCTGGATCTTTTCCAGCTATACCAATGATAAAAGAGCGGATCATATTTACTTCTCGGGAAAGATTATTAAGTTGTTGATTCATGCTCTTTGTGGTCATTAATCATAGTATATCAAAAATCATTTTCGAAAACAAGTTTTCTTTCCAAAAAAGGTCACGACCCAGACTCAATAAACGGCGAGGCAGCCCCAAATTGTTTCCACCCGTAAGGAGTCCGTTCCGGCGGGCTCTTTGTTTTTTATCCACAACTAATAAACTACTTAAAAATAATAAATAGAGCTAAACTATAGAATGAAAGCTTGATAAACTTTAAGATAAAAAGATTAATATATGCCTAAACAATTTTTAACCGTAAAACAAGTTTCTAAGATTTTAGGAGTCACTTCTTTGACTATCCGCAACTGGGACAAAAGAGGCAAGCTTCAGGCCTATCGCAACCCGATTAATAATTACCGGGTCTATAAAGTTGAAGATGTGGAAAAATTGCTTAGCGATATAGATGAAAGCAAAAACCCCGAAGGATCCCGCCAAGGCGGGACCTACGGGGCAGACAAAAAAAAAGACGAACCCAAAAAATTGGTTATTGAGGAATTATAGCGTTTCTAAATCCTTCAAGGCCTCTCCGTAATAAGAAATAACTTTTAGCGCTTCGTTGCGATTTATTTTGAAATCAAGCTTGTGAGCAATCCTGTTTCTGATTTTATGGGCTTCCCACAAAAGCTCAAAGCTTTTCATACTTTTTTTGTCTATCATACTCAACCTCTCCGCCAATGATTCGCCTTGATAGCCCTTTTGAATCAATAAGTCGTCAATAAGCTTGTCGGCTTCGATAATCGCTAATTTCCACTCGCTTTCATTGGCTGAATTCAAATGATTCAAAACATCCTGCCAATTTTGATTCAATTTTTCCAAGTTAACCTCACTCCCCTCTTTTCTTTCAGGGCTAACTCCTGATTTTAATTTTTTTGCTTTTAGAAGAAATAAAACAATTAAAAAGAAGAAAATAAAAATTAAGATTAAGGAAATGATTGTTACTATTTCGCCAATACTCATAATCAATTATTCTCAAAATTACGGCCGACTCTTAAAATTGTGGCTTCATCAAAATGCTTCCCTATCAGCTGAAGTCCGACCGGCAAATCTTTTCCTTCTTTATTGATAAACCCGCAAGGAATTGAAATCGCCGGAACGCCGGCTAAGTTAATCGCCACTGTATAAACATCTGAAAGATACATTGTCAGAGGGTCTTGAGTTTTTTCGCCTAATTTAAAAGCGATGGTTGGCGCTATCGGTCCGACGATCACATCAACTTTTTTAAAAGCCTCGTCAAAATCGTTTTTGACTAAAGTCCTAACCTGCTCGGCCTTTTTATAATAAGTATCATAATATCCGGCTGACAAAGCATAAGTTCCAAGCATTATCCTTCTCCTGGCCTCTTCACCAAATCCTTCTCCTCTGCTTCTCAAGTATACATCCAAGAGATTATTAGATTTTTTTGCGATTGAATAACCGTATTTAATACCATCATACCTCGCCAAATTAGCCGAAACCTCGCAAGGCATAATGATATAGTACGCCGCCAAAGCGTACTCGGAATGAGGCAGAGAAACATCAATTATTTCGGCTCCCAAATTTTGCAGTTTTAAAATCGCTTTCCGAATAACGCTTTCAACCTCGTCATTTAAGCCTTTGCCGAAATACTCTTTCGGAACCCCAATTTTCAAACCCTTAATGGAGTCGTCTATTTTGTAAGTGTAGTCCGGGACCTCTTTTGGAATTGTCGTCGAATCAAACTTATCTTGTCCGGCAATAATATTTAAAGCCAAAGCAGCATCATAAACATTTTTTGTTACCGACCCAATCTGGTCCAAAGAAGAAGCCATGGCCATAAGGCCGTATCGAGAAACCCGGCCATAAGTCGGTTTTAATCCCACAACTCCGCAAAAACTGGCTGGCAGCCTGATTGAACCGCCGGTATCAGAACCAAGAGCGAATACGGCGAGGCCGGCAGCTACTGCCGCGGCCGAGCCGCCAGAAGAACCGCCCGGCACCCGAGTCAAATCATGCGGATTTTTAGTCGGTCCGAAGGCCGAGTTTTCGGTTGAAGAACCCATGGCGAATTCATCCAGATTTGTTTTCCCTAAAAAAACCGCACCGGCCTCACGAAGTTTTTTAATTACCGTGGCATCATAAGTAGAAATATAGTTTTCCAAAATTTTTGAACCGGCAGTGCAATGAGTATCCTCAATAAGTACATTATCTTTTATTGCGCAGGGAACACCGGCCAATATCCCTTTACTTTCGTCAAATTTACTTTCGTCAAAAACGCTTAAATAAGCATTCAGTTTCGGATTCTCCTTTTCAATTAATTTCAAAAACTCGCCTCGGAGCTCTTGGGATGAAAAATCTTTTCTTTCTAAACCGTTTTTTACGTCTTTAATTGTCAGGTTTTTAATATCCATTATTTTTCTAATATCGGCTTTGTTTTCACAAAATTCCCTTCTCTCTCTGGCGCCTGACCGATCATTTTTTTAATTTTCTCGACATCAGCCTGAAGAAAATTTTCGTCTTTCCTGAAAACATTAGTTAATCCGACTATTTGATCTGTCGGTCCAGTGCTTTTAGTATCGACTTCGTTTAATTTTTTCATATAATCTAAAATTCCGCTCAATTCTTTTGAGTATTTTTCTTTTTCTGCTTCGCTTAAACCTAATCTAGCAAGTTTTGCAATATATTCTACCTCTTTTTTAGTAATCACTTTATCATCGCTAAAAATTCCTTCTCACTTATCATCTTTATACCAAGTTTCCCGGCTTTTTCATATTTTGAGCCCGGTTTTAAGCCGGCTACGACATAATCCGCGTTTTTAGAAACATCTGACGAAACATCGCCGCCAAGTTGGCGTATTTTTTGTTTGGCTTCTTCGCGGCTCATGGATTCAAACGTCCCGGTAATGACAAAAGTTTTACCTTCCAGTTTTGATGATTTTTTTGTTGTTTTTTCATCTAATATTTGCACGCCAGCTTTTTTGAACTTTTTAATTAATTCCCGGCAGTATGTTTTTTGAAACCAGCCCAAAATACTTTGAGCCACGATTGGTCCGACATCAGGCGCATTTTGGAGTTCTTCAAGTGAGGATTTAGCGATATTTCCAAGTTTTTTAAATCTTCGAGCCAGAACAAAACCGGTTTCTTCCCCCACATGAGGAATACCCAAGGCATAAATGAATTTTGACAGCGATACTTTCTTTTTATGTTGGATGGCATTGATTGCGTTTTCGGCCGACTTATCGGCAAATCTTTCAAGATTCAGGAGATCTTCTCTTTTAAGTTCAAAGAGTTGAGCCGCGTCTTGGATCAGGCCGGCATCCATCAGCTGGTCAATCACTTTTGGTCCTATCCCGTCTATATCCAACGCTTTTTTAGAAACGAAGTGATAAATTGCCTCGCGGCGGATAGCCGGACAGTCCTTGTTGACGCACCGATAAGCCACCTGGCCAGGCACTTTTTCAATCGGCTCTCGGCAAACAAGGCACTTCCGGGGCATATGAAATTTTTTTTCTTTACCGGTTCTTAAATCTATTAAAACTTTTTTGACATCAGGAATGACATCTCCGGCCCGGCCAACGATAACAGTATCGCCGATTCGAACGTCAAGGCGTCTGATTTCGTCAAGATTATGAAGGGTGGCTCTTGAAACCATGACACCGCCAATCTGAACCGGTTTTAGCACGGCGACCGGAGTTAAAGTACCGGTCCGGCCAACCTGGGTGATAATATTTTTAACGACTGTTTCCGCTTCCTTGGGCGAAAATTTATAAGCAACCGCACCGCGGGGCGATTTGCCGATTACGCCCAGCCTTTCAAACATCCGATTGTCGTTGACTTGAACAACAATGCCATCAATTTCATAATCAAGCTTTATCCGCTCTTTTCCCCATTTATCTTTAAATTCGTGAACCTCTTTTAATGCTGGACAAAGTCTTGTGTGGGGATTGATTTTAAATCCGAGTGTTTCGAGAATTAGATGCTCCTGGTCGTGAGTTTTTTGGCCAAGATCTGATTTTAAAGCATAAGCGTAAGAATTAAGCTTTCTTAAGGCCGTTATGGCCGGATCGAGTTGGCGAACTGATCCGGCAGCCAAGTTGCGGGGATTGGCGTAGATCTTAAGGCCTTTTTTTTCTTGCTCCCTATTAACTTCTTGAAATACTTTTCTGGCCATAAATATTTCTCCTCTCACGATAATATCGCCTTTTAATTTTCCCCCAATTTCTTTGCTCATGACAAAAAGCGGAATATCTTTGACAGTTTTAAGATTTTGAGTGACATCTTCGCCGACGACACCATTGCCGCGGGTTGAACCGCTGACCAGAAAACCATCACGGTAAAGAAGCTCAATAGCCAGACCGTCGATTTTTAACTCGCAGAAATATCCGCCTTGGTCGGCATTGACTACCATGCGCCTCAACCGATCCTGCCAAGCCTCCATATCCGCAACGTCAAAAGCGTCGTTAAAAGAAAGCATTGGGTAAGGATGGCTGACTTTGGGAAATTCTTTGAGGGGCCGGCCACCGACTCTTTGAGTCGGTGAATCAGGAGTAATCAAACCAGGAAATTCCTGCTCCAAGTCAAAAAGCTCCTTTTTCAAAGAATCCTCGACTGATTCTGAAATTAAAGGCCGGTCAAAATTAAGCCGGCTTGATCGGTACTTATTTATCAATTCTTTTAATTTTTCTATCCGCTCTCTAGCTTCCTTTAGGGTCATGGTCACAACGAAATTTCAATTGATCTGCTTACGCCCCTGAACTTGCCTATCACTTTTAACGGAAAACTGCCAGGTGGAGTAGCGATAGTAAAAACTGCTCCGTTGGTCAAGCTAGGGCTAGAAGCGTCAGGATCTTTAAACTGGTTATAAAGCTGCCACTCCACTCCTGAATCGGCCGCATAGAGAGCCGTTACGGAATTAGGATAGTCAAAGGCTGATTTTAATTTTAAACCAAAAACCGAAGTCAAAAAAAACGCGATGCTTAAAACAACTCCAATGGTCAATAATACGTAAATTAAAGCTGTGCCTTTCATAAAATTATTAATCCGATAAAACTCTCTGCGACACGGTAGTTTGCAAGTCAAAAACGTCATTTTGAGGCGCGCCGACAGCATTCAATCCAAGAATTACAGTCACTAGCGGCTGACGGTCATCACCCGACTGATTGCCGGAAATGCAAAAATTAAGCCTTGAAACATCCACATCCGGATTTGAAACCACGGTATCAACTCCATTCACCCGGCGATGAATCTGATTGCCGGACAAAAAATATTCAACTGTCCCGTTGACCGGATGCAGGAAATTCAAAATCGTAGTTCCCAGACAAGCCGAGTTTCCGGTATTTATCGGATTAGCCACCCTGATTTCCCGAGCCATCAATTCCAGAATAAATTTTCCGTTTTCTTCGGCTTTCTTAATATTCAAAGCCCGTCTTTGGGCGGCCATGGCTCCAATGAAAGAACCGCCGGCCAGGACGACCAAAACCGAAAAAATAAACACCGCCACAAGCAATTCTACTAATGTAAAACCGTTTTGTTTCATCAACGCCAATTAAATAATCTTACTTCGGCCTGTATGATTCTGGAACCGCTTTTTTCCTGCCAGGAAATTTCGACTTTGGCCACTTTTTCAACGGAGGCCGGATTTTGGACTGAATTTTCAATGATTATCTTTCTTTTAAAAATCGTATCCTGGCCGGATAGATAATTGTAAAGGCCGTTGGAATCTTTTTTTAAAAAAGTATCGGAAAAAGAAAGCAGGGACTGGGAATTCCAATCAACCAAATAATTGCCGCTGGTCAAAGAAGCGCCGAAACCTGACCCCAAATGCCAATCCTTGTCTCTTATATTTCTTACTATTTCCAGCCCTTCCTGGGCCAAACCGGCGGCAATCAGATCATTTTTAATTTTGGCGGCGCTGGTCAAACTTAAACTAACAGCCGACATTACGCTTACGGAAACAAGTGAAATCAGACCAAGGGCAACAATAATTTCAATTAAAGTGAACCCCTTCATATTACTGGGACACCACCCTTCCGGCCGTATCAATGATTAAATTACGGCAATTGGTTAAATCGTCTTCCAGACATAATTCAATTGCGGTTGATGCGCCAACAGAACGGCTGTTATTTATGTAAGTGGTTGGGTCAGGCGGCTCAAAAAAAATATCGGAGAAAACGCTCCTGAAAACAACTCTTTGCTCGATTATTTTTCTATCTTGGTAAACCGGATCTGCCCCTGATTGAAAATTATGATCTGACGACTGGCAGTTCGCCGCTCCATTTAAACGGCCGGCATATAGCCAATAAGTCCGATTATCAACATAATGAAGGCCGTAGCCGCAAGGGATAGAGCTTTCAAATTCCGAGCTGGCCACGGATAAATTCTGAACTCTTCTTATGTCTGTTTCAAAGGCGGCGGCGGCCCGGGTTAAAAATGCTTTGTTCTGGCCTGTCCGGTAATTTAAAAGTATCGCGGCGCTTAAAGCGCCGACGATAAAAATAGAAGCAACCAGTTCAATTAAAGTAAAGCCATTTTTCATTTACTTGAACTCAACCAAAATCTTATCGCCGGACTTTATTTTGACTTTATGGATTTCATCAGCCCGAATCTCTCCTCCGTTCAAATAAAAATGCCAGCTTTTTCCATTAAGACCGTCTTCGGATAAATCATTTATTTTCATAATATCAGTATTGTCATTCAAAAGGGCGTAGCGGACTTCGAAACTGCCGCCGCGGGATGCGGCTAAAAGTGCATCAAGCATGGACATATCCGATAAAACATCGCCTTCAAAGGCCCGGCGCTTTGTTCCATAATCAATTTCAATTCTGGCCGCATTTGAAAACCCCTGTTCATTAATCGAGTAAAAATTGAACAAATCATCGAATAAACCGGAATAAAAACCATAAACCAAAACTAATATAACCAGCCAAAAATCGCGGCTTTTACAAATAACGCAACTGCTTTCCTTCTTTAATTTAGCCATAGCCTAAGAATCAATTCAGAATTAATAAAGTCTGGAAGATTAAAACCGGATAATAAAAATAAAATGCTGGCTAGAGCCATTAGGGAGCCCAACGGCATTTTTGATTTTAAACCGGCCTTCTTGGAAACCAATAACATTATAGCGCAAATAAAACCGATAAAAAAGGTCAGATAGAAAACACTAATGGAGTTTTCAAAGCCAAAAACAAATCCAAGCCAGGCAGCTAATTTAACGTCACCCAAGCCAATCCCTTTACCCTTGGTTATCAAAAACAAAAATAAGAAAAATCCGGCAAAGAATAGCAAACCGTAAAAATGAGAAACGGGAAGCGAAAAACTAGAGGCGAAAAAAATAAAAATAAAAGAGATTATAAAACCGGATAAAATTAAACTGTCTAAAATCAAAAAATGCTTTAAATCAATAAAGGCGATTGCAACCAACAAGCTTATTAAAAATAAAACGTAGATTAAGAAAACTGGATTTTCCCGGTAAACCAAAAAAGAAAACAAAAACAAAAAACCGGTCAGTAACTCAACCAGAGGATATTGCCAAAAAATCTTTGAACCGCACTTTTGGCACCGGCCTTTTAAAACAAAAAAACTTACAACGGGGATGTTGTCATGCCAGGCAATTTTTTTCCGGCATTGAAGACATTTTGAAAAACCTAAAATACTTTCGTTTCTAGGCAATCGGTAAATCAAAACATTAAGAAAACTGCCGATAGCCAAGCCAAAGATAAATATCAATAATCCAACCATACTAAACAAATAGCATAAAGCGAATGACCGCCGGCCATTCGCTTTATGCTATTTGTTGTCAGCTCTACTTTACGCCAATGTCAAATACGCAATTTATGACACTGATATCGTTATCAGCGCAGGCGCCAACGCCTGGGTCGGTTCCATTGGTCAAAACTCCCATTCTACCGGTTGATCTTGCAGTCCAGCCGGTAGTAGTTATGTCGTCATCGGTTCTAAAAGCCGGGTTAGTCCCTTCTAACTCAGCCCAAACCTGATATTTTACGGCTTTGCCGCTAACTAAAGGAGCAGTGTTGTATCCATATTGAGCCTGATCCAAAGGATCAAGTGTAGTTGCCATCTTCCCTGTCCCAAGATAGACTTTTAACGGATCAGAAACATCGTATAAACTCAAGGCCGGGTAACCAGCGTTGTCGTCGAAGTACTGTTCCAGGGCCGTTCTCAACTGAGATACATCAGAAATCCTTTTTCCATCTCTTGCTTTCCCTCTTGCCCCGCCTAACTGAAGCAAGAGCAAAGTCGCCAGAACGCCGATGATGGAAATAACCACCAAAAGCTCGATTAAAGTAAAACCTTTCTCTTTGGATAATTTTTTGTACATCATTTATTTTTTATAAATTTATATTTTTTCGACCTAAGATAAATCACTAATTAATTTACCTTATTATACTAAATAATGGCAATAACACGCCAGATACAATTATAAACACTATCCCCCCGAAAATCAAAATCACCGCTGGCTCGATAATCGAAGGCAGATTCCGAACAATAGTGTCGGCTTCGCTGGAATAAAAACGGGAAACATGTCCCAGAATCAAATCCAGCTTGCCAGTCTTTTCGCCGATGCTAATCATCTGGGCGATGATCGGCGGAATCACAGCCGGATATTTTATGAAGACTTCGGAAATTTTCGCGCCTCGGCTAACTTCGGCTTTAGATTCCAAAAGGATTTTCTGGTAGACCTTATTGCCGACTACGGTTGATGTTATCTCCAAAGAATCCAAAATCGGCACTCCAGCCCTAACCAAAGTGGCCAAAGTCTCGCTCATCCTAGCCAGATATATCCCCTGAATCGCTTTTTTCAAAAAAGGCAGTTTGAGTTTCAGTTGATCGTATTTTTCCAAGCCCTCGGGCGTCTTTAGATAATTGAAAAGCCAAAAACCCAAGATAGCCAATAAACCTAAAATCAAGTACCAAAAATCAAGAAGCAGAGTATTTATAAAAATCAAAGAGCGGGTGGTGATGGGTAAATCTTCCACTCCCGATTCCTGAACAATGGACAAAATCTGGGGGATAATCGGCGGCAGATCTAACAAAGGAAAACCAAAAAACAAAACTATAAAAACAGCTATAATCGCCAAAAACAAAAAGGCCGGGTAAATTAAAGCTCCCATGGTTTTTGATTTTATATCAGCCTGCTTTTCAAGATAATCGGCCAAATAATTGGAAACCTCATGAATTTTTCCGGCTGTTTCGCCTGATTTTATCAAACTTATGAAAAATTCTGAAAAAACTTTCGGGTACTTGGCCAAAGCCTGAGAAAAAGAACTTCCCGCATCAACCATTTCGGTTACATCCTGCAAAATCTTTTTAAAAGCCGGATTGGTCGCCTGCTCGGCTAAAGTATTTAAAGCGCCGATCAAAGGAACGTCGGCATCAATTAAAATGGCAAGCTGCCTTGAAAAAAAGACGATATCGCGGCTTGACGGCCTTATCAAAGCCGTCAAGATATCTTTTTTAAGCAGCCCTCTTTCTTTCGACTCCAGAGCTAAAATTATGAGCCCCTGATTATGCAAAACGGAAACAGCCTCGTTTTCATCATGAGCTTCAACCACGCCTTCAACTATCTGTCCGGCTTTATTTTTTGCCTGATAAATAAATTCTGCCATTCTATTTTATCAATTCTTCAAGCTCCATCGGATTTAACGAATAAAATTCCGCCTGCTCCATGGAAATTTCATTTTTCTTGACCAAATCGGCCAAAGATCTATTCAAGGAAACCATCCCGATATCAGAACTTGTCTCAATGACCAAATTCAACTGATTAAGCCTGTTTTCCCTAATTAAGTTTCTGACTGCGGAATTAGAGATCATTACTTCGACTGCCGGTATAAGACCGCCTCTAATTCCAGGTATTAAACGCTGGGAAATAACTCCGGAAATAGTATTGGCCAGCTGGGCTCTGATTTGCGACTGCTGGGAAGCCGGAAAACTGTCAATGATTCTTTCAATCGTCTGGCTTGCGTTATTAGTATGCAAAGAAGCAAAAACTAAATGGCCGGTTTCGGCCGCGGTCACGGCCGCCGACATAGTCTCGTAATCCCTCATCTCGCCGACTAAAATCACATCAACGTTCTGGCGGAAAGTTGAACGCAAGGCCTTATGGAAAGAAAGAGTGTCTGAAAAAAGCTCGCGCTGGTCAATAATGCTTTTGTCGGGAGAAAAAACATATTCAATCGGATCTTCAATAGTCACGATCTTATAACTCCTTTCACGATTAATTAAATTGACCAAAGCGGCCAAGGTAGTGGTTTTTCCATGCCCGTTCGGTCCGACTATTAAAACAAAACCTTGACTGATCCGGCTGAAAATTTTTATGATTGGCGGGAGATTAAGATCATCAATATCCGGAATTTGAGGAGGGATGAAGCGAAAAGTTGCGGCCGGAATGCCTTTAGTTCGATAAATATTGACCCTGAAGCGGGCTTCCTGATTTAAGGAATATGAAAAATCAACTTCTTTCTCGACAAGGAATCTTGATTTTTTATCTTCGGGCAAAGCATCGATTATGCCCTGAAGTGTTTCCGGATCCAGAATGCTGTATTTTTTCAAAGGCACGAGGTGACCGAATAATCTTAAGGTTGGAAAATTAGCCGGCGACAAATGCAAATCCGATGCGCGTTGGCCGGCCGTGTAAATCAGCAATTCGTTTAGTAGTTCGCGGTAATCAGGCATAATCAAGCATTTCCCACTTCGGCCACTTCTAATAATTCTTCAAGCGATACCATCCCTTCAATCACTTTCAATATCCCGTCCTGAAACATAGTCAGCATTCCTTGCCTCTTCGCTTCTTCTCTTAAAGCCGACTCGGACAAGTTGGATAAAGTGATTTTTTCGATGCCGTCTGTTATTTCAAGAATTTCGAAAATCGCCACTCGGCCCTTATGGGCCTTACCCCGGCACTCCGAGCAGCCGTTATCACTGGCCTTATAAACCGAAAAAGTTTTAGCCAAGTCCTTACTAATCTCTTCCGGCATCTGGTCTATTGCTTCTTTAATGATTTTTTCCTCGGCGCTCCCCGGCCTTGACTTGACTTTGCAAACCGAACAAAGTCTGCGAAGTAACCTCTGGGCCATAGCCAGATTCAAAGTCGGGGCGATTAAATATTTTTCCACCCCCAAATCAATCAGCCGGGGGATCACTCCGATTGAATCATTGGTGTGGAGAGTCGAAAAAACCAGATGACCGGTTAAAGAAGCGTGGGTAGTCAAATTGGCCGTGTCAGAATCTCTTATCTCGCCTACCATTATTATATCAGGATCCTGTCTTAAAATTGAGCGAAGGCCCGAAGCGAAGGTATAACCGATCTCCTCCTGGGTCTGCGACTGGTTTATTCCGGCTAGTAATATTTCAATTGGATCTTCCAAGGTGATTATATTGACCCCCTCGTCGTTTATCCTCCTTAGAATCGAGTAAAGAGTCGTGGTCTTGCCTGATCCAGTCGGTCCGGTGATTAAAACGCTGCCAAATGGTTTTTGAATATATTTTTCTACCAGCTTTAAATTCCGGCCGGCAAGGCCGAGGTCGGGTAAATCAACTAAACCAAGCGAAGGATCCAAAATCCTCAAAACCGCTTTTTCGCCGTGCCTGGTCGGCAAAGTAGATACCCGGAAATCAATTTTTTTGTCTCCGGCCATAGTGCTGAACCGACCGTCCTGGGGAACTCTGGTTTCGTCTATCTTCAAATCGGAAAGTATTTTTATCCTGGTGACGATGGCAGAATGGATGCTCTTGGGAAGAATCAAAGAAATATACATAATGCCGTCGGTCCTGAAACGGATCCTTAATTTATCTTCCTGCGGCTCGATATGGATGTCTGATGCCCGGGATTCAACCGCATGCTTTATAATCACGGCTACTGCTTTGATGATCGGCGCCTCTTCCGAAATCTGGGCTAATTTTTCCGACGGGGCTTTTTCCTTTTTTCCAAGCTCTTCATTCAACTCTTCCAAAGCTTCTTTGACTTCGCTTGAAAGCGTCCGATACTTCTTCAAAACCGTAAAGTAATCTCCGAAGCTGATTATATATTTTTCTACGGCCAAGCCCAAGTCGTGACCGATAAATTTAAGCGCTTCCAAAGCATCGGTGTCCTCCGGGTTCAACATTCCCACTCTTAATACTTTTTCTTCTTTGTCAAAAGGAATAATCTTATAAAAACCGGCGATGTCTTCAGGCAAAGCTTTTAAAATATCGGGTTTTAGGACTGATTCTGTGTCTTTTAAAGAAACCGAAGAGAGGTGGTAAAGCTCCGATTTAAGGGACAATAAATCTGAGTCGGAAATGATTTTTCCTTCAACAACGATTTGAGTAAAATCCTTATCTTCCGATTTTGCTTTTTGGACAAGAGCTTCGGCCGTCTTTTGGTCCAAGATTTTTTTCTTAATCAGCTCTTCGATTAAAGTTTGAGGGATTTTAATCATTGGCTAAATAGGTCAGTCTTTCCGCCGGGCGAAGTCTTCACCGGAATTTCTCCGAAAATCCTCAAGCTTTTAAAATCAGCTCGGTCAAAAATTGAGAAATCCAGTTGAAGACCTTTGAAAACTCGGAGCTTTGTAAGTTCTTTTTGGACATCCGGCAGAATTTCGTATTCATTGATTTGGCCGGGTCTGATTATTTGGAAATAAAAAATGAAGCCGGCAATCAGGGCCAGTAAAACTAAAATCATCGGCAAAGAAGAACCGCCTGTTTTAATATTTTGTAATTTAATCATTAATATCTGTGTTTATTCGGATGCTAAATAATTAATTTCAAAATTTAAATCATAATTCAATATTTTAGCCCCTTCGGTGAGCTGGATGGCTGCATCCACGGTTCCAACTTCAATCAGCCTCAAATTTTTCTCAAGAAGGTCAAGTAAATTAACAAAAGAGGGATAACTGCCGTTAAGCTTCAGAGTTCCGTTGATTTTCCTGATTTTCCCCTGGCCAGGGACTTCTGAAAGATTCATTTCCGAAAGAATCATGCCCGAAGCGGAAACGATTGATTCAATATTGGACAGAAACTCGGGCAATTCTTTTTCCCGCGGAAAAAGCCGGTCAAGCTTGTCTATGTCGCTTTTCCTGGCCTCTATCTCGCGGTTCAAATTCTTCACCTGGCTTGACATCTCTTCTACCTCCCGCAAAATAACCTCTCTTTCTTTGATTGAACTGCGGAGCATCCGGGTTTGATCAAAGGCCGGTAAAACTAAAAGGGTAAAAATCAAGATAGAACCAACGGCAATGATTGAAGAAAGAATTTTATCGTTCATTTCAGGAATTTATTCCGGTCAAAAGTAATCTTAATCACGAACTCGGTCCGGCCAATGGTTAAAACCTTAATTTGATTTATGGAAACATCGCTGATTGATTCGTCGGCCAAAAAATTAGCGCTTTGCCTGGCAATCGAGGTAAGATTCGGAGCAGTCGCCCTGAATTCAAATTTCAGCTCCGGCAAAGAAGCAGCCAAAGATCCAAACTGGACTACCGGTAGAGTTAATTGCTGAATTTTTTTAAATCCTTTTGACCAAAGAGTGTGCTCTTCCAAAAAAATTTGGGATTGGTCCAGCTTTGATTTAACCTCATTGACTCTAACTTCTTCTACTTTATTGCGAGCATTGTTAAAATTAACAAAAGCAATATCCAATTCTTTAACTTTGTTTTCCAAAGCCTTATTGTAAAAAAGCAAACCGCCCCAAAAAACAAAAACGACAATTAAAACCAAAACCCCGGGTCCGAAAGTCATTTTGGCGCCGGTATCTATTCTTTTTGTTTTTTCCGGAAGAAATTCTAACTCTGGCATTTTGTATCTCCCTTATATTTTAAAGTATTTTTTAAAAAACCGCCAAAAAATAATCCACAACCTAAACCTTCCTCATCGCCAGCCCCAAAGCTACGGCCAAAGAAGGCCCCGTATTTTTCAAAACCACCTCTAAAACCCTGTTGAAAGAAACTTTTTTCAGAGGGTCGCCGATTAGAATCTCTTTGCCAAGCTTCTGGCCAAAATATTCTTTAAGGCCAGGCATCTGAGACTGGCCTCCAGTCAAAATAATTTTAGCTATCTTCATCTTTTTGCTTTCCTCGTAATTGGCGACTGTTTTTTTCGCTTCAAAAACAATCTTATCAATCAAGGACGCCACAGCTTCGATAAAAGAAGAATCCCCCTTCAATCCTTCTTTTTTCTTAAGCTCTTCCGCTCTTTCAAAACTAATTCCCAAAAAAGCAGATAGAGCCTTGGTCACTTCAAACCCGCCGAGCTCGTAATTACGGGACACTCTTTCAAAACCTTTGTCGATAATGATGATCGAAGTGCTTCTTCCGCCAAGGTTAATAACGGCCAAAGGAGAAAGATCATCGTCGATTAAAGCTCTCGATAAAGCGATGTTTTCAAGTTCAAGAGCCCTGATGTTTAATCCGGCCGAAAGAAAAATATTTTTGTATCTTTCGGCTTCGTTTTTGGGAACGGCCGCCAAAAAAACCTCTACATTCGGGAACTGCGTTTTTGAGGCAAGACTGTTCTCGTATTGGGAAATTTCCTTTACATTGATAATTGACCAATCCAAAACAACTTCTGAAAGAGGAATCGGAATGTATTTCCTGGCTTCAAAAGGAATCGCCTTTTCAAGATCCTTGGCCGACAAATAGGGCATCTCAATAACTGTGGCAAAAGTTAAAAAAGAGGATATCGAGGCAACCGCATCTTTGGTCGAGGGCTTAATTCGGCTTAAAAGGTCTCTTAATCCGCCGATTAAGAGACCATCGCCTATTTTGACGCCAGCGTTTTCTCTGACCGAAAAATCGAGGATGCCGTAATTTTTCAATTCAAAACGATCTCCGGAACGGGAAAGTTCGGCGATTTTTATGCCGGCTGTGCCCAAATCCACGCCTAAGACTGATTTAGAACCAAATAAAACCATGCTATGATATGTCGAGATATCGATATATCGAGTTAATTGTACTCCAAAATAAACGATATGGCATTCGAGTTATTAACATTGGCCAAAAACTATCTTTTGGAATTACTGTTCCCGATAAAATGCGCGGTCTGTGAAAAAGAAACTGGTGATAAAAAACAAAACAAGCTGATCTGTATTCTATGTCTTAAAAAATTGTCGCCATCGCTTGATTTTTATTGCCCCTTATGCGAAGCCAATACCGCCAACGGGAAGCTCTGCTTTTCCTGCCGACTGATAATTTCCAACACCGAAAATAATTTTCATCTGGATCGGCTGATTTATCCTTTTTCATATAAAGACCCGGCTATCCAAAAAGTGATCAAGGCCTTTAAATACCGTTTCATAAAAGACTTGGATCAGCCTCTTGGCCGGCTGATGATTTCTTACCTCGATAAAATCAAAGGCAAAATCGATTTAAAAGATGCTGTTATTATTCCGGTACCGCTTCATAAAAGAAAATATAACCAAAGAGGCTATAACCAGTCGGAATTAATCGCCTCTGAAATTTCTGAATACTTGAATATCAGGGTTATCAATGACTGCCTTTTAAAAATCAAACCAACCAAAGACCAGGCCAAACTGAAAGGAAACAAACGGCTTGAAAATTTGAAAGGCGCTTTTATTTGCGCTAAACCGTGGCTGGCCACCGGTAAAAAAATCATTCTTCTTGACGATGTCTATACCACCGGCGAAACCATGAAAGAATGCGCCAAAGTTTTAAAAGAAGCCGGGACGAATGAAGTAATCGGCCTTGCGATTGCAAGAGGGTGAGGATGATATTATTTTAGCCTTGAATTAGTACTTGAAAAAATGTCTGAATTAAGATAATATTTATGATATTTGGTGAGGTGCGTGAATGGTTAAACGAATAGTTTGCTAAACTATGTCGCCGAAAGGCGACTTGTGGGTTCGAATCCCACCCTCACCGCCAATTGGGAAAATGCAAATTGGAAGAGACAAGCTCGCGGCGCGAGACGCGCCGCTCGCATAGAATTTGAAAGGGCTTTTTTGGCGAAAAGGAAAAGGATTTATCAAACAAAATATGGTTCGAGCCGATTTGTTTTAGAAAGGTTGTCATTTCTGTTTTGTTTCCAGAAGAAAGCAGATTATCCGCTTGATTCAAGGATTTAACCCACGCACGAGCCGGTTCGAGCCAAGACATACCTTTGTCTTCAATTTCTCTGATTTTCTCTTTTAGCTCTACTCTTTGATCAATCATTTTTTGTTTTTGCGCAAGATATTCTTCTTCGGAAATTACTTCGTCGAGATACGCAGAAAGCAATTTATCGAGTTTAATTTCAATCTCACTTAAATTGTTTTTCATACCACCAACCAAAGCTAAACTATCCTCTCTTGCTTTCTGCTCGTCCTTGTCTAGTGCGCGCAAAACTTTTTCGGTGTCTTGGCTCGGCAAAGAAACTTTTTGAAGAAAACTTTTTACTTGTTCGGTCAGCACTTCTTCGCGGACATATTTTTGATTACAAACACTTTTCTTTTTGGTGCAACGATAATAGTTGTGTCCTTTTTGGGTTTCGGCAGTAATCATACAGCTACATTCTCCACAAGCGAGTAATCCACGAAATGGGAAAGTGTTTTCAGCTTTCCTGGTTTTGATATGTCCGCGATCTTTCATCACTTCTTGGCAAATATCAAAAAGTTTCTTTGTAATTAACGGCTCGTGCGAACCCTGATACGTCTCGCCATTGAACTCAAAAATTCCATAGTAGAAAGTGGATTTTAGAATTCTTTGGACACAGGAAACTGCCAGAACATTGCCTTTGTAGCTCCGCAGTCCAAGGTCTTTCCAAATTTTGGCTATTTGCTTCAGTGTATATTTACCACTTGAGTAAAGTTCAAAACCTTTACGGACTAGCGGAGCTTTTTCAGTACCAACATCAATATCTCGTGTCTTGTGATTATTCGTGTAGCCAAGTGGGGCAAAGCTAGGCCATATACCCTTGCGAAGTTTTGCTCTGTGTCCACGCTTAATGTTTTCACTCAAATTATCTACATAGTATTTGCTTTGCCCAAAGGCAATGTTCAGCATGAATTTTCCTTGTGGGGTATTCTCAAACCAGTGGGTCGGAAATTTCAAGTCCTTAATCTTTCCTGTGTCCAAGAGGTAGATAATTTGTCCCCCGTCTATGGAATTTCGGGCGAGACGATCCGGATTCCAAGAAAGTATGCCGTCTGCTTTCCCACTCTCTAGAAATGACAACATTTCTGCGAATTTCATTCGCCCAGGTTCTTTGGCAGTTTGGGCTTCGCAAAGCGAAGCAACAATTTCAAGTTTTTCTTTGGCGGCAAATTCTCGCAATTCTGAAATCTGGGATTCAATCGAGCGTACCTG
>ERZ1292623.232-Hain-H51-01um-R1-232-length-62352-cov-10_pt3 | contig 17668 bp, 14 predicted proteins | sample MGYA00564398_ERZ1292623 | MGnify/ENA primary metagenome ERZ1292623 (study PRJEB36523, sample SAMEA6512633) | groundwater metagenome | collected 2019-01-07 | study: AquaDiva: Metagenomics assemblies of 32 groundwater samples | reverse complement strand
AGGAGAGAGGAGAGAGGAGAGAGGAGAGAGGAGAGAGGAGAGAGGAGAGAGGAGATTCTATCGAAAAGAGGCCCGGAGCTGCTTGCTCCGGACCTCCTCTCTCCCCGCTCCTCTCTCCTCTCTAGTACCGGTAGTGATCCGGCTTGTACGGCCCGGTAACCGGCACGCCGATGTACGCCGCCTGCTCTTTGCTCAGCGTCGTGAGGCGGGCACCGAGTTTGTCGAGGTGGAGGCGGGCGACCTTCTCATCGAGATGCTTCGGCAGCACGTACACCTTCTTTTCGTACCGCGACGTGTGGCCAAAGAGCTCGATCTGCGCCATCACCTGGTTCGTGAAGCTGGCCGACATGACGAAGCTCGGATGACCGGTGGCGCAGCCCAGGTTCATCAGGCGGCCCTCGGCGAGAATCAGCACCGAGTGGTTGTCCGGGAACACGTACTCGTCGTACTGCGGCTTGATGTTGATGCGCTTCATGCCCTTCACCTTTTTCAGGCCGGCCATGTCGATCTCGTTGTCGAAGTGGCCGATGTTGCCGACGATTGCCTTGTCCTTCATGCGCGACATGTGTTCGGCGGTGATGATGTTGCAGTTGCCGGTGGCGGTGATGAAAATGTCGGCCGTCGAGATGACATCGTCGATCGTCACGACCTGATAGCCGGCCATGCAGGCCTGCAGCGCGCAGATCGGATCGATCTCGGTGATGACCACGCGCGCACCCTGGCCGCGGAGCGCCTCGGCGCAGCCCTTGCCCACTTCGCCGTAGCCGAGCACGACCGCGAGCTTGCCAGCGATCATGACGTCGGTGGCGCGGTTAAGGCCGTCGATCACGGAGTGACGGCAGCCGTAGATGTTGTCGAACTTGGACTTGGTCACCGAGTCGTTGACGTTGATGGCCGGGAAGAGCAGGGTGCCCGCCTTCATCATTTCATAGAGGCGGTGCACGCCCGTGGTCGTCTCTTCCGTGACGCCCTTGATTTCCTTGGCCATCTTCGTGAAGCGGCCGGGATTCTTCGCGGCTTCGCTGCGAAGAAGCTTCAGTATCACGCCCCACTCCTCGGGGTCATTGGCTTCGTCGAACGCCGGGATCTTGCCGGCCTTCTCGAACTCGGCGCCCTTGTGCACGAGCAGCGTCGCGTCGCCGCCGTCATCCAGCAGCATGTTGGGGCCACCGCCGTCGGGCCACATGAGGGCTTGTTCGGTGCACCACCAGTACTCCTCGAGCGTCTCGCCCTTCCACGCAAACACCGGTGTGCCGGCCGGCTTGGACGGCGTGCCAGTCGGTCCGACGGCCACCGCGGCCGCGGCGTGATCCTGCGTCGAGAAGATGTTGCACGACACCCAGCGCACGTCGGCGCCGAGGTCCACGAGCGTCTCGATGAGCACCGCGGTCTGCACTGTCATGTGCAGCGAACCCATCACGCGCGCACCCTTGAGCGGGCGCGTGCCGCGATACTCGTCGCGTACGGACATCAAGCCCGGCATTTCCTGCTCGGCGAGGCGGATTTCCTTACGGCCCCACTCGGCGAGCGAGAGGTCCGCAACCTTGAACGGCGGACGCGCGGTCCTGGACGCGGTTTTGGCGGTGATCTTCGTGGTCACCTTCTTGACGGCTTTGCTGACGCGAGTTGCGATACCCATTTCTGATTCTCGGTTGGTTGATGATTCTGAAGTGCAGGGACCAGGGACTGGTAAGTAGGAACTAGATCCAGTTTCCAGTTCCTACCTACCAGTCCCTGGTTCCTGTTTCTTGGCAACGAGTGAAAACAACGCCGGCCCCTTGGCGGCCGTGTCCGCCGGCAGCACGCGATAACGCGCTGTCGTGAGTCCTGCATCGTTCACCCAGGCGCGGACCTGTTCCTCGGTGAAGCCCTGCCAGATGTGTCCCATCTGTTGCGTGTATTCGTCGTGCTCGTGCGCGGTGAGGTCCAGCACCAGCAAGCGTCCGCCGGGCTTGAGTACGCGGCGTACCTCTGCCAACACTTTCACGGGCTCGAGGACGAAGTGCGTGACCATGAACAGCAACGCGATGTCGAGCTCGTTGTCGCCGATTGGCAACGCTTCCACGCTGCCGGTGCGCACGTCCACGTTGTCGAACGGCGACAGGCGGCGCTTGGCGGCCGAGAGCATCGCGCCGGATTCGTCCACGGCGATCACTCGGGCAACGGCGGGCGCCACGGCCTCGCTCAGGATTCCGGTGCCGCAGCCCAGGTCGCCCACGACATAGCGGTCGTCGAGCAGGTCCAGGAGCGCCAAGAGATCGGTGCGCGCGCCGATGAGCGTCGCGCGCATTTGATCCCATCTTGGGGCAGCGCCGCGAAAGAATGTCTGCACTTTGACCCGGCGCGCGTTGAGCACGCTTTCGCGTCGGCGTGCATCCTGATGCGCCGAGGCTCCCGCGGACACTTGCTCGCGCACGACGTTCCAAAGCCGCTTGGCCTCGGCGTCCAGTCTGGACGGCACGAGCGTGTAGTGACGGCTGGCGCCGGAGTCGCGCGCCGTCACCCAGCCCTCATCCGCCAGAATCTTGAGGTGGCGGCTCACTGTGGACTGTGGCAACTGCAGCACCTGACAGAGCTCACCTACGGTGAGCTCTGTCCCCTCCAATAGGAGGAGAACACGGCTGCGGGTGGGGTCGGCGAGGGTGCCGAGTCGGTCGAAGACGAGGGCTGGGCGGGCCATCTATATATCCGGATTAACGGATAAATATAGCGGGACGCTGCGGCCGTGCCAGCCCTCCGCCCGGATGCCCTGCCTATCTCGCGACCACCCGGGTCGTGTAGGCGACTCCGTCCGGCGTCAGCCCCGCGTCCAATTGGCGAACGACGGTGCGCGATGCGATGTCGATGATCGCGACCCTGGCCTGGGTGCTGAGCGACTGGAACGCGTAGCGCCCGTCGGGGCTGATGATGATGCCCTGCGGCCCGGCCCCCGGCATTGGAATGCGGCCCAGTTCTTTCTTCGTGGCGCGATCGAGGAAACGCACTTCTTCGCCTCGCGCGTCGGGGATGATCGCGGTCTTGAGGTCCGGCGTGAAAGCCATGCGGTACGGGAACTGTACGCCCTCGGCTGCAACCACCATCGCGCCCGTGGCCGGATCAACCACGGTGACTTTGCCCGTCGCATTGGAACCGACCCAAACTTCTTTGCCGTCGGACGTGACGTTGATGGCTTCAGGCGTGGTGGGTACTTCCCACGAGCGCGTGAAGAGCCCGGTGCGAAGATCCATCTCGCTCACTGTGTTGCTGCGCATGTTGCCGGTGTAGGCGCGCGCGCCGTCCCCGGTGACGCCGACCATATGCGGATACTGGCCGATGGTCGCGACGGAGTTGGCGACATCGCCGGTCTTGATGTTCACGACGATGATGTTGTTGGTCGTCTCCGACGTCACCACCACGAGACTGTCGGCGCTGCGCGGCAGGAACACGATGCCGTGCGGCGCGGTGTATCCGCCCAGGTCAATCGTGCGCGTGACCTTGAGGCCCGGCACGTCGATGACGGTGAGCGTTCGGCGCATCGGACCACCGTAGTCCGTGACGACGGCGACGCGTCCGTCGGTCGAGACCACCACCTCGTGCGGCCCGATGCCCGTGGGCAACGTAGCCAGCGCGCGACCGCTTGCGACATCGATGATGGTCGCGGTGTTCGGCGTCTTGTTGGTGACGATGAGCGTGCCCGAGAGTCCCGCGGCTTGCGCCGTTGCCGCCGCTGAACTGATGGCGACTACCGCAAGCGCACGAGCGCTGGCTTGAATCAGTCCACCCATGAAATGCTCCTGTTCAACTGTGTGGGATCGCATGTCTTCAGTCTCTACGCGGCGACCATACGTTGCATGGCCTTCCAAAGTGCCTCGACATCGGCGCGCTCCGTGCGTTCGGCCCCGATCGAGACGCGCACCATCCAGCGTCCGTCCAGGATTGCAGGGGTCACGAACGCGGCGCCCGATGCATTGAGCCGCTCTGCCCAGAGCTGAGTGTGCGCGTCGAGTGCGTTACCTGCCATGCCAGCGGGTTCGTGTCGCACGCAGACAGTCTGCAGCCTGACCGGAAGGAGTACGCGCCAACCGGGCGTGGCCCCGACCTGCGAAGCCAGCCACTGCGCGTTCTCCAGGTCGCGACGCAGGCGCGCTTGGAGACCCGAAACGCCCTGATCGCGAATCAGGCACCACAATTTGAGCGCGCGAAATCTGCGGCCCAGTGGGAGGCCCCAGTCGCGATAGTTGGTCACCTCGCCATCGGCGGTCGAACGGAGATAGCTGGGGTTCGTGGACATTACTCGCTCCAGATGATCCGTGTCGCGCACGTAGTACAGCGTGCAATCGAACGCCGCACCGAGCCATTTGTGTGCGTTGACGATCACGGAGTCCGCGCCCTCGATGCCTTCCCACATCCAGCGGCACTCGGGGAGAATCATCGCGGAGCCGGCCATGGCGGCGTCCACGTGCAGCCAGATCCCGCGTGCCTTGGCAACGGCCGCGATCGGTGCCACGGGATCGAAGGCGGTCGACGTGGTTGTGCCGACCGTAGCGACGACGGCCGCGGGAACCTGGCCTTCGCGCAGATCGCGCTCGATGACGGCCTCCAGCGCGCCGGGCCGCATACCATAGGTACCGTCGTGCTCCACCACACGGATGTTCTGCCGTCCAAAGCCCGCGAGCAGCGGCGCCTTCTCCACGGAGCTATGCGAGTGCGCGGAGAGGTACACCACGAGCGGCTTTGACTCGCCCTGGAGTCCGCCGCGATCGCGTGAGAACTGCGACGCGCGTTCGCGGGCACACAACAGCGCAACCAGCGTGCTGGTGGACGCGGTGTCCTGGATCACGCCGCGCCACGCATCAGACAGGCCGAGCATGCGCCGCATCCAGTCGCATGTAACTTCTTCGAGTTCGGTGAGGGCGGGACTCGATTGCCACGACAATCCCAGCACGCCGAGGCCGGTGCTGAGGTAGTCGCCCAGCACGCTGGCCAGCGCACCGTTGGACGGGAAATACCCGAAGAACCGCGGATGCTGCCAATGCGTGAGTCCCGGCACGATGACGCGATCGAGATCCGTCATGATCGCGTCGAACGGTTCCGGCATGTTCGGCGCCTCGCGCGGCAGGCTGCGTCGCACATCGCCCGGTCGTGTAGTGGCGCGCACCGGCAGGCCGGCCACTCGGGCGCGGTAGTCGGCGATCCAGTCCACCAGCCGATGCGCGGCGGCGCGGAATTCTTCGGGCGTCATGTCGAGGCAAAGCTACCGCGGTTTTGTCATCCTGAGCGAAGCGAAGGATCTCCTCAAACGTTCAAGAAGATCCTTCGGTCGCAGCGCTTCCTCAGGATGACAAAGACTACGGGCGACGCGTTGCTTCGATGTCGAGCGTGATGGTGATCGTGTCGCCCACCACCGGAGCGGCCTCGACTGCGCGACTGTAGTTCAAGCCGAAGTCGTGCCGGTCGATCTTGATGGTCGCGCTGGCGCCAACGCGAAGATTCGGGCCTTGCGCGAGTGGGGCGGAGGGACCTTCTACATCGAGCACCACGTCCTTCGTGACGCCGTGCATCGTGAGCGCGCCCGTCAGCCTGAAGCGGCCGGCGTCCACAGGCACCGCGGACTTGGACACGAACGTGATCGTGGGATAGGTCGCGACGTCGAAGAAGTTGGCGCTGCGCAGGTCGTTGTCACGCATCTGGACGCGCGTGTTCACGGACGCGGCGTCGATAGTCACGTCGACGGCGATGGTCGTCACATCCTTGCCGTCCCATTGTATGGTGCCAGACAACTTCTCGAACTGGCCGCGCACAGTGGAGACCATCAAGTGCTTCACGGCGAACTGCGCGGCGGTGTGATTGGGATCGATGTTCCAGGTGGGCGCCTGTGCCCCTGCACTGAAGGCGTCGGCGAGGAGAGCGGCTGCAACGATGTGCGACGGGAACTTCATGAAGCGGAGACTCCGGATTGAGGTGAGGTGAGGCGTACAGGGTATACGCGCCTTGCCTTCAGACGTTCGGAAACGGGGAACCCCACTGGCGGTCGCAGCCGGGCGGCGCGAATTTCGCTGGATGACATACCGCGCCTCATTCATCGCGCTGGCGCTCGTCGCCGACAGTCTAACCGCGCAGGACAGCGTCCGCGTCACGTATCCGGCACCCGTCGAGTCGCGCGCGGGCATGGTGGTCTGCGCATCGGACCTCGCATGCGATGTGGGCGCGCGCATCCTGAAGAAGGGCGGCAACGCGGTGGATGCGGCGGTGGCGACGGGATTTGCGATGGCAGTCGCGTACCCCTCCGCCGGCAACATCGGCGGCGGAGGATTCATGGTCGTGCGCACCGCGCGCGGCGTGACCACGTTCGACTTCCGCGAACGCGCGCCGCTCAAGTCCACGCCGACGATGTACCTGGACACGGCCGGCAACATCGACCGGCGACTGACCGCGCGTGGATACCTGGCGCCCGGTGTCCCGGGCACCGTGCGCGGCTTGGAGATGGCGCACAAGAAGTACGGCAAGCTGCCGTGGCAAGACGTGGTGCTGCCGGCCGCTGAGTTGGCCGATGGCTTCATGCTCAGCCCCGACTTGGCCCGCAGTCTGAGCCGCGAAGTGGCGCGCGGCATGACGAACTTTCCGGTCTCGGTCGCGACATACGGCAAACCGGGTGGCGGCGACTGGAATCCGGGCGACATGATCCGTCTGCCAGGTCTGGCAGGCACGTTGCGCGCCATCGCTGAGGGAGGCGCGGACGCGTTCTACAAGGGCTGGATCGCGGACAGCATCGCGGCCGACATGGCGCGCAATGGCGGCCTGATCAGCAAGGAGGACCTCGCCGCGTACCGTGCCGTGGAGCGCGCGCCGATTCGCGGCGAGTTCCGCGGGTACACGGTCTATGCCATGGCGCCGCCGAGCTCCGGCGGCGTGGCGATGGTGCAGATCCTCAACATCCTCGACCGACTCAACGTTGGCGCATCAGATCGTTATTCGCCGCGCACGCTGCATCTCATGATCGAAGCGACCCGTCGCGCGTTCCTGGATCGCGCTCGGTTCCTGGGTGACCCGGATTTCGTGAAGGTGCCGGTCGAGAAGCTCACGTCGAAAGCGTACGCGGCCCAGCTTGCCAGGGAGATCGACACGACGCGCGCGTCGAAGAGCGAAGCGCTGGCTCCGGATCTGATGCACGTGGCTGAGGCCGAACACGAGGAGACCACGCACATCTCGGTCGTGGACAAGGACGGTTCCGCCGTCTCGATGACGTACACGCTCGAAGGCGGCTTCGGCTCGCACGTGGTGGTGCCGGGCGCGGGATTCCTGCTCAACAACGAGATGGGCGACTTCAACAAGAAGCCGGGGTATACGGGTGCGTCCGGCGACATTGGCACGGCGGCGAACCTCGTCGCGCCAGGCAAGCGCATGCTCAGCTCCATGTCGCCGGCGATCGTCATGAAGGGACGCGACCTTCACCTGGTGACTGGATCACCCGGCGGCCGCACGATCATCAATACGGTGTTCGACGTGGTCTTCAACGTGCTGCAATACGACATGAACGTGCGCGCTGCCGTGGACGCGCCACGCCTGCACCACCAGTGGCTGCCGGACACGGCGTCGTTCGAGAACAACGCGATTCCGGCGATGACGGCCGAGCAGTTGCGGCAAATGGGTCACGCGGTGAAGGTGGCCGGGGGGCAGGGTGACGCGCACACGATCCTGTGGGATTCAAAGGCGAAGGCCGCGTTCGGCGCGAACGACTTCAGGAGCCGGGACTCGAAGGTCGCCGTTCCGTAGATTACGGCATGGCTTCGCGTAGTCTGGAACTCGTGCGGTCCGACCCCAAGGCGCCGCGCGTTCGGCGCGTACCGGGCGAGCAGGTTGAGCGGAATCCGGGCATGCCGCTGGATCTCGACATCGTGCGCGCGATCCGGGTAAACCGCAGCGCCGTGGAGCGTCGAGCGGCCACGATTCCCACGCGGCGTACCGTGAAAAAGCAGTGGCAGGCAGCGTGGCTGCTCAAGGCCATCACGCTGATCGACCTCACCACGCTGTCCGGCGACGACACGCCTGGCAATGTGAAGCGACTGTGTGCCAAGGCGCGCAATCCGCTGCGCGACGACGTGCTCAAGGCACTTGGCGCGGAGTCCCTGGACATCAAGGTCGGCGCCGTGTGCGTGTATCACGCGCTCGTGCAGACGGCTGTCGAGGCACTGCGTGGTTCAGAGATTCCGGTGGCGGCGGTGTCCACCGGGTTTCCGGCCGGCTTGAGTCCGTTCGAACAGCGCGTGGCGGAGATCCCCGCCTCGGTGAACGCAGGCGCGAAAGAGATTGACATCGTCATCACCCGCTCGCATGTGCTCACCGGCAACTGGCAGGCGCTGTATGACGAGGTCAAGGCGTTCCGCCAGGCGAGCGGCGACGCGCACCTCAAGGCGATTCTGGCGACCGGCGAGTTGGGGACGCTGAATAACGTTGCGCGTGCCAGCGTTGTGGCGATGCAGGCCGGCGCGGATTTCATCAAGACCTCGACGGGGAAGGAAGGCGTCAACGCCACGATGTCGTTCGCGCTGGTGATGGCGCGCATGATCCGCGAGTACCACGAGCAGACGGGGTACGCGGTCGGGTTCAAGCCGGCCGGGGGAATCCGCACCGCCAGGCAATCGCTCGAGTATTTGTACCTGATGAAGGAAGAGCTGGGCGACCGCTGGCTGCAGCCGGACCTGTTTCGCTTTGGCGCCAGCGCACTGCTGACTGACATCGAGCGCCAGTTGGAGCACTACGTCACTGGCCGCTACGCCGCGGCATACCGCCAACCAATGCCCTGATGGCCACCGTCGCCGAGATCTTCAAATCGATGGAGTACGGTCCAGCGCCCGAGGCGGACCAACCCGCTCGCACCTGGCTCGGCAAATACGAGCGCGTGTTCGGGCACTTCATCGGCGGCGATTGGACGGAGCCCGGCAAGACCTTCGACGTCATCAACCCGGCCAACCGCGAGGTGCTGGCGCGCGTCACGCAGGGAACGGCCGCCGATGTCGACGCGGCGGTGAACGCGGCGAAGAAGGCGCTACCGGGATGGCAGGCGCTGGACGGACACGTCCGGGCGCGTCACCTGTACGCGCTGGCGCGCGCGATCCAGAAGCACTCGCGCCTGTTCGCCGTCGTCGAGACGATGGACAACGGCAAGTCCATCCGCGAAACGCGCGACATCGACATCCCGCTCGTGGCCCGGCACTTCTACCACCACGCCGGTTGGGCTCAACTGCTCGAGAGCGAGTTCCCGGGGTACAAAGGGGCGGGCGTTGTCGGGCAGATCATCCCGTGGAACTTCCCGCTGCTGATGCTGGCGTGGAAGGTCGCGCCTGCGTTGGCCGCTGGTTGTACGATCGTGCTCAAGCCGGCGGAGTTCACGCCGCTTTCGGCGCTGCTGTTCTGCGAGATCGCGCGCGAGGCGGGCCTTCCGGCTGGTGTGCTCAACATCATCACGGGCGACGGGAAGACCGGCGCGGCGCTGGTCGAGCACCCCAAGGTCGACAAGATCGCATTCACCGGCTCTACCGAAGTCGGCCGCATCATTCGGAAGGCGACCGCCGGCTCCGGCAAGAAGTTGTCGCTCGAACTCGGCGGCAAGAGTCCGTTCATCGTGTACGACGACGCCGACCTCGACAGCGTGGTGGAGGGCGTCGTCGACGCCATCTGGTTCAACCAGGGCCAGGTGTGCTGCGCCGGGTCGCGCCTGCTCGTGCAGGAAGGCGTGGCCGACAAACTCATCGAGAAAGTGCGCGCCCGCATGGAGCGCCTGCGCATCGGATCGCCGCTGGACAAGGCGGTGGACATGGGCGCCATCGTGGCGCCGGAGCAGCTGGAGCGCATCCGCTCGCTGGTGCAGCAGGGCAAGGACGAAGGCGCCACGATGTGGCAGCCGTCGTGGGCGTGCCCCACGGAGGGCTATTTCTATCCGCCGACGCTGTTCACGGACGTGACCCCGTCAAGCACCATCGCGCAGGTCGAGATTTTCGGGCCGGTGCTGGTGTCGATGACGTTCCGCACGCCGGAAGAATCCGTGGCGCTGGCGAACAACACGCCGTTTGGTCTTGCGGCCAGCGTGTGGACCGAGAGCATCAACCTCGCCCTCGACATCGCGCCCAAGCTCAAGAGCGGCGTGGTTTGGATCAACTCGACCAATCTGTTTGATGCCTCTGCCGGCTTCGGCGGCTATCGCGAGAGCGGATTTGGCCGCGAGGGTGGGCGCGAGGGCATGTGGGAGTATCTCAAGAGGGTGCAGGGTGCGGGGCTCAGCGTGCAGGGTGCACGACGGGATACGGCGAGGCGCAAACGAGTCAGTGGATCGCAGCAGCCACACCCCGAACGCGGCACCCCGTACCCTGAAATAGACCGCACGCCCAAGCTGTTCATCGGTGGCAAGCAGGCTCGCCCTGACCAGGGCTATTCGCGCCGTATCCTTGGCCCGGACGGCGCGCTGGTGGGCGAAGCGCCCGAGGGCAATCGCAAGGACATCCGCAATGCGGTCGAGGCAGCGCACGCCGGGTGGAAGACGTGGGGGAAGGCCACGGGCCATAACCGCGGACAGATCCTCTACTACATCGCCGAGAATCTCTCGGCGCGTGCGCACGAGTTCGCGACACGCTTGAGCGCGATGGATGGTCGGACGTCGCGCGAAGGCGACAAGGAAGTGGACGCCAGCATCCGGCGCCTGTTCACGTACGCGGCGTGGTGCGACAAGTGGGACGGCGCGGTGCACAACGTGCCCATCCGCGGTGTGGCGCTGGCGATGCACGAGCCGATTGGGGTTGTGGGAATCGGCGCGCCGGAGGCGTTCCCGCTCCTGGGTTTCGTCTCAGTCATCGCGCCCGCGCTGGCCACCGGCAACGCGGTCATCGTGATTCCGTCAGAGGCGTATCCGCTGGCCGCGACCGATTTCTACAGCGTGCTCGAGACGTCAGACGTTCCTGCCGGCGTGATCAACATCGTGACGGGCGACAAGAACGCCTTGATGAAGACGCTGTCCGAGCACGACGACGTGGAAAGCGTGTGGTACTTCGGCGACAAGGACGGTGTGAAGGCCGTGGAACTGGCGTCCGCCAGCAACATGAAGCGCACGTGGGCCTCGTGGAGCGACCGCGACTGGATGAGTGATGACGCTGAGGGTCGCGAATTCCTGCGGGAAGGCACGCAGGTCAAGAACATCTGGATCCCGTACGGCGAATAACTACGGGGACTGGTGAAAGGGGACTAGGAACTGGAAACGGCCACCCCTTCTCGCAGAAGCAAAGAAACCATTTCGAGCGCGTTCGTCGTGGCGTAGTTGCCGTAGCAGTTGTTGAAGACCAGATGGATCTCGCGCGCCTGATCGGCCACGGTGCGGATTCTCGGCAGCCACGACGCCAGCTCGGTCTCGTCGTAGAGATAGCGGAAGCGCTGGCTCACGCGCGCGACCTTGGCTTCCCACGTGTCCACGTTGCGGCCGTGGAAGCGGATCACGGCCAGGCCGCGTTCCGTCGTTTCGCCGAGTGCGGGCACGGAGGACTCGAAGCCCGGTGGGGAATCCACGCACACGTACGACAGCTCGTTGTTGCGAAGGAAGTCGAGGGTACGGGCGCGTGTGCGGTCATCGAACCAGTTCTTGTTCCGCAGTTCCACCGCGGCGCGCCAACCGGCCAAGCGACTGCGCGCATTCGCGATCATATCGGCGTTGGAGCGTGAGGGAACCACCCAGCGCGGGTATTGGAGAAGTATGGCGCCAAGTTTGCCCGCGTCGCGCAGCGGCATGAGCGCGTCGAGGAACTGCGACCACACGGCGTCGCGCACATCGGCTGGAAGTTCACTGGCGTAGACCCGCGCCTTGTTGGCGAGCACCGGCGGCAGCGCCTCACGCAGCTCGCGCGGCAGGCGACTCACTTCTGAAGGCTGGCCCGTCATGAGCGCGTGCGCTTTCACATCGAACGTGAAGCCGTCGGGTGTCCGCTCGACCCAGAGATGCGCGGTGCGACGCGACGGCAGCGCGTAGTATGTAGCGTCCACTTCCACCAGCGGAAAGCGTCCGGCGTAGTAGCGGAGACGCGCTTCGGGTGACGCGACGCCGTCGGGATAGAAGACGCCCGCGGCGGTCATGCTGGGGTCCGTCCAGCTGGCGATGCCGACGAGGATGCGCGCGCCGCCCGGCGTGATCAGCTGCGGAACGTGCTCGCGATGCGCCAGCGCGGATCGCGCCGATGCGATTTGGGTTCCCGGGTCGTGGAGCGCGTCGATCACCTGACAACGCTAACAAAAAGGGAGGAGAGAGGAGAGAGGAGCTGACAACCCAGCGTCTTCTCTCCCACTCCTCTCTCCTCTCTCCTCTCTCCTCCCTAGCTTTTCCGGAGCTCCAGGCTGCCGTTGCCGCTCTGCATCCGGATCGTACGCCCCGTGCCTGTGCCGATGGTGCCGCGCACGCGACTGGGGCTCAGCCGGCCAACGACGCGGATGGCGAAGTCCGAGCGGAAATCACCATGGCCCGTGTGCGCATCCACTTCGCCGTTGAACGACTCCGGCAGTGCGACCGTGATCGGGCCATTGCCGGTGGAGAACGACATGTCACCGGTGCCGGTGATGGCCTTCATCCGCACGTCGATCCGGCCATTGCCGGTGCGGACATTGACTGGCCCGCTGGCCGTCGTGGCGTACACGCGGCCGTTACCGGTGGCAGCACGCACGGGCCCCGTCGCGCCGTCGATCTCGAGGTCGCCGTTGCCGGAGGTAACGTCGACCGTCCCGGCCGTGAGCGAGATGCGTACATCGCCGTTCCCGGTGCGAATCAGGACGTCGTTGCTGGCCCTGTCCACCGTCACCGCGCCGTTGCCCGTTACGGCATCGAGCCGCACGCCTTTGGGCAGCGTGATGGTGAGGCGGGTGGACGGCGGGCCCTGATTGCGACCCCAATTCCATCCACGGCCGCGGCCATCGTCACACGCACTCCGGCCATCGTACACGGCGCACAAGGTGATGCCGTCGCTTTGCTTTTCGACCTCGAACGTCAACTCCTCGCTGCGGCGGGTGCGCCGGTCGGCCCGGAACTCGACACGGTCGCCCGTGCCTTCGCGAATCTCGATGGGGCCGTTGAAGTGCCGGACACCAAACGTCTGGCCCGACGCGACCTGGCCGGACCAGGTAAAGAGCTGGTCACCCGAGCGGTCCTGGCCAGCGGCCAAGGCCGGGAGCAACGCGATTGCGAGAGCGGTTCTGCGGAGCATGGGCATCAAAGTTGGGACATACGTGCGACATTCGCACGGTCCTATTGGTTGGAAGACCCCGCGACCCAACAGCAGACCAAAACCCAAAACCCAAGTGCAAACTGTGGTCTTGGGTCTTGCGTCTGTAGTTAGCTGTCCCGTTCTCGGGCCAGCAGCCTCTCCTTGCGGTCGATTCCCCAACGGTACCCGCCCAAGCCGCCATCCTCCCGAATCACGCGATGGCAGGGAACCACCAACGCTACGGGGTTTGTTGCGCAGGCCCGCGCCACCGCCCGCACCGCGCTGGGTTTGCCAATCTTCTTCGCCACCTCGCCGTACGACAGCGTCGTGCCGCGGGGAATCTGCTGAAGCGCGTTCCACACGCGGTGCTGGAACGCTGTGCCGTGAGCGTCCACCGGAATCGCAGGGCTGGGCTGCTCGCCATCGAGGCTTTTCACGATGGCCGCGATCCACTCATGAATGGCAGGCCCCGCCGGATGGATTTCCGCGTTCGGGAACCCGTCCCGAAAGCTGCGCTCCAAGGTGCGGTCGTCGTCGCCCAGCGCCACGGCGCAGATCCCGTGCTGGGTGTAAGCAGCCAGCAGGCGACCCAACGGCGACGCGACGACGCTGAACTGGATCTTCTGCCCTGCACCGCCTTTGCGGACGGTGGCCGGCGTCATGCCCAGCGACCTGGAGCGTTCGTAGACGCGACTGCTGGATCCGAATCCGGCTTCATAGGTGGCGCGACTCACGGTGTCTCCCTTGCGAAGGTGCTTCGTCAACCGGCGACGGCGCTCGGCGTCTTGATACTCTCGTGGTGAAATGCCCAGGGCACGCTTGAACTCGCGCTGTAGATGGAACGCGCTTACACGCGTTTCGCGGGCCAGCATCGCCAGCGTGACAGGCGCGTCCGCATGCGCGGCCAGGTACTCGCACGCATGTGCCACGGCGCGCTCGATGCCGCTGGGTGCCGAGCTCGTTGGCTGGCAGCGTTTGCAGGCGCGATAGCCGGCGCGTTGGGCGGCCGCTGTGGTGCTGAAGAACTCGACGTTGGACCGCGTGGGCCGCCGGGACGAGCACGACGGCCGACAGAAGATCTTCGTCGAACTCACCGCATACACGAACCGGCCGTCAAACCGGCGGTCGCGGTGCCGCACCGCGTTCCATGCGGTGGAGCGATCTGGTAGCGTGGCGGGGCTCATGGACCGGAAACTACGATTGCGGCCGCCGCGTGCTATCCGAGTCTTGCGGTCAAAACGTTCCCGAAGTTCAAACGTTCTTGATCTCGCTGACGAGGCCCGAGAGCGACGCCTTGGCGTCCCCGAACAGCATGCTCGTCTTCGGGTCATAGAACAACTCGTTCTCGATGCCCGCGAAGCCGGCCGCCATGCTGCGCTTGAGCACGATGATGCTCTTGGCCCTGTCCGCATCGAGAATCGGCATGCCGTAGATCGGCGAGGACTTATCAGTCCTGGCGGCTGGGTTAACTACGTCATTGGCGCCGATCACCAGGACCACGTCGGTGCGCTCGAATTCGCTGTTGATCTCGTCCATGTCGTACAGCTTGTCGTACGGGATGTTGGCTTCCGCCAGCAGCACGTTCATGTGGCCCGGCATGCGGCCGGCCACCGGGTGAATGGCGTACTTCACCTCGCCGCCGCGCTTCTCGATCAGCTCGGCCAGCTCGCGCACCACGTGCTGCGCCTGCGCCACCGCCAGGCCGTAGCCCGGCACCACGATGACCAGCTGCGCGTACGCCAGCTGGATGGCGGCGTCTTCCACCGAAATCGACCTGGCTTGGGCGGCGCCGGCGCGACGCATCTCGGTGTTCAAAGTCTGGGACCCGAACGCGCCAAATAATACGTTGGCAAACGACCGGTTCATCGCCTTCGACATCAGGATCGAAAGGATGAAGCCCGAGGCGCCGTCCAGCGCGCCGGCGATGATGAGCACCACGTTGTCGATCGCGAAACCCGTCGCGCACGCCGCCAGGCCCGAATACGAATTGAGCAGCGCGACGACGACCGGCATGTCCGCGCCGCCGATCGGAATCACGAGCAGGACGCCGAACGCCACCGCCAGCGCGATCATGACGTAGAACACGGTGGGCGAGACGGGCTGCATCACCATGAACACGAAAAGCCCCAGCATGAACGCGCCCAATACGCCGTTCAGCAGGTTCTGGCCCTTGAAGGTCACCGGCTTGGACGTGATCCATTCCTGGAGCTTGCCGGCCGCGACCAGCGTTCCGCCCACGGTCACCGAACCCAGCAGCACCTCGAAGCCAAGTGCTGCCATCTTCGCGTGACTGATACCGTCGAAACCCGAGACCGACGTGTGATACTCGGCGATGCCGACGAGCGTTGCGGCGAGGGCGCTGAGCGTGAGCGACATCGCGATACGCTGCGGCATCGCCGTCATCGGCACCCACATGCCCATCGGGTATCCGATCACGATGCCCAGTCCCATGCCCCCGGCGATCCACCAGTAGGTGAGGATCTGGTGGTTGACCAGCGTGCCGAGGATGGCGAACAACATGCCCGCGGCGGCGTACTGCATGCCGCGACGCGCCTTGTCCGGTTTGGTGAGGCTGCGCAGTCCCAGGATGAACAGGACCGACGCGATGAGATATGCGGCCTGAATGAACGCAGTTCTCATGTGATCACCCGGACAATTTCCGGTTTCCCTGCGTCTTTTGGAACATTCTCAACATCCGATCCACGATCAGGAATCCGCCGACGATGTTCGACGTCGCGCACACCACCGCGATGAAGCCGAGCAGCGTAGCGATTCTGCTGTGCTGTGCGCCAGCGACGATGATCGAGCCCACCAGCGAGATGCCCGAAATCGCGTTCGTGGCTGCCATCAGCGGCGTGTGGAGCAGCGGAGGCACGCGCGAAATCACCATGAAACCGGTGAAGGCGGCGAGCACGAAGATGTAGAGTTCGAGAACGATCATTTGAGCACGATCCCTTCGTGGGTGACGAGCATCGCGCCGGTGATTTCGTCCTTGGGGTCCACCACCAGCGCGCCTTCTTTGTTGATCAAATGCTGCAAGAGTGTGAGCACGTTGCGGCTGAACATCTGGCTCGCGTGGAACGGCACGGTGCTCGGCAGGTCCACCGGGCCGAGAATCGTGACGCCGTGCACGTGCACGGTCTCGTTGGCCTGCGTCAGTTCACAGTTGCCGCCGTTTTCCGCAGCCAGGTCCACAATCACCGCGCCGGGGCGCATGGTCTTCACCATGTCGGCCGTGATCAGCTTCGGCGCCGGCTTGCCCGGGACGTTGGCCGTCGTGATCACGAGGTCGACATCCTTGACGTGCGCCGCCATGGCCGCCAAGGTGCGCGCGCGCTCTTCGTCCGTCTGAGCGCGGGCGTAGCCGCCCGCCGCCTCGGCCGACGCGGTCACGTTGTCTGTCGCGACGAAAGCTGCGCCGAGCGAAAGCACCTGCTCGCGCGCGGCCGGCCGGACGTCGAACGCCGAAACCACGCCGCCAAGTCGCCGCGCGGTGGCGATCGCCTGAAGCCCGCTCACTCCTGCGCCGATGATGAACACGCGCGCGGGCTGGATGTTGCCGGCGGCCGTGGTGAGCATCGGCAGGAACTTGCCCAACTCGGCTGCCCCAATGAGAACTGCCTTGTAGCCCGCGACCGTGGACTGCGACGACAGCACGTCCATGGACTGTGCGCGGGTGATTCGCGGCACCAGTTCGAGCGCCAGCGCTGAGACCTTCCGATCCGCGAGACGCCTGGCGATGGCTGTGTGACTTCCCGGCCGCAGCAGGGAAACGAGGACCGCACCGGTATCGCACAGGCCGACCTCGGCGTCGGTGGGCGGCTGCACCTTGAGGACGATCCGCGCGCCCTTGCAGGTGGCGGAGGCGTCGGGCGCGATCCTGGCGCCGGCGGCCACGTACGCAGCATCCGGAGACCCGGCTTCCGCGCCCGCACCGCTCTGCACCACGACTTCGACCTTCGACTTCACCAGCTTGGCGACACTATCAGGCGTCAGCGCCACGCGATGTTCGCGCGCGGCGGCTTCCCTCAGGACCGCGACTTGCATCAAATTGTATTGGAGGAGAACTAAGGCGGGGTGGAGCCGGACTGGATGTTATCGGCCCTCCCTCGCGCTTTCAACGTAAGAAGCCGTCGTATCGCTGCGATACCGGCGAAGGGCCCGACGGCGAGTAGGGGAAACGCCAAGGGCCACCCCACCGCGCTCACCAAGGGTGGGATCAGCTGGATGGTGAGCGTCGTGAGCAGGAACCCCAAAGACGTCTGCACCATGAGGGCCGTCCCCACCGCGTGAGCCGGCACGCTTTCCGTGACCAGGACGCTGAACTGGGCCGAATCCGCGACCACGAAAAACCCCCAGATCAGGGCCAGCGGCGCCAGCAGCCACCAGCTGCGGCCGAACGTCAGCCCGATCAGGAGCGCGCAGGCTCCGCTTGCGGCCATGGCGATGATCACGAGCCG
>ERZ1292623.794-Hain-H51-01um-R1-794-length-32114-cov-7_pt1 | contig 17671 bp, 28 predicted proteins | sample MGYA00564398_ERZ1292623 | MGnify/ENA primary metagenome ERZ1292623 (study PRJEB36523, sample SAMEA6512633) | groundwater metagenome | collected 2019-01-07 | study: AquaDiva: Metagenomics assemblies of 32 groundwater samples | reverse complement strand
TTACTGGACTCATTTGGGTTCCTTTTTTAGCATTGTCTATATTTCCAGCGCCACCATGAAAATTAAGGACTAATGGTGTGCTAACCTGATTATCATAACCTTGTGGGACATGTATCTCGTATTCTCTTATAAGGCTATCATAGTTTAGGGTTAGTCTATAATCTCCTGGAGTGAGCTGGTTATTGCCTGGTGTAGTAGTACAATCTGATGGGCATGTGCCTCTTCTTTCTTCTTTTGGGCTGCAAATATCATCTCCGCATTTTTGTGCGCAGCCGCTTGTAAATAAGATAATGATCAAGCTTATAATAATTAAACTGCTAATCCATTTCATGGCATGCTGTTATCAGGAATATTTTTAATACTTTCTGTATACTATATGGTCTTAGTATGAAATGTAGTATTTGTAAGAAAAAAATAGAAATTACATTTTTAGAAAAAATAGATGGAACTTTTGTACTGAAAAAGCCTGTATGCAAACTTTGCCAGAAAGAGTTTACTCTAAAAGAAATCAAAGAAAAAATTCATGCTCCCGTGGCTTAACTTGGTAGAGCGATTGCTTCGTAAGCAATAAGTTGTGGGTTCAAATCCCTCCGGGGGCTTTTTGTTGTGTGTTATGTGGAGGTTGTTATCTCCCAGAAACTATTTAAAATATCAATATTAACTGTATCAATCATGCGCGAATTAAAAAAGATCTACAGTGAAAAAAAAAATATTATTGAACAAAGATTAAAAGATTTTGATAAGAATTGGAGTGATGAGGAATTATTCTATGAGTTATGTTTTTGTATAATGGCTGTTCAAACAAAAGGTAGAAAAAGTGATTTGGTGGTTCAAGAGTTAAAGAAAAAAGATTTCTATAACAAGAAACTAAAGTTGGAGCCCATTCTCAAAAAGCATGTTAGGTTTCATAATACTAAGTCTAAAAATTTAGAATATGCAAAAACTATTTTGAATGAAGTGGTAAGCATAAGAAAAAAAGAAAAGTGTTTAGCGAGGGAAGAATTAATAAATTTCGTCAGAGGATTTGGGTATAAAGAGGCAAGTCATTTCTTAAGAAATACAGGTACAAACGGTTTAGCTATACTTGATAGGCACATATTAAAAAATTTAAAAAGATATAATGTGATAAATGAGCTGCCTAAAAGTCTTACTAAAAAACAATATCTAGCCATAGAAGAAAAGTTTAAAGATTTTGCAAACGAAATTAATATTCCGTTTGATCATTTAGATTTATTGTTTTGGAGTATAGAAACAGGAGAAGTCTTTAAGTAAAAATTTATAAACTGAAAAATTACTTAAATAACCGGAGGTGATGTGCATGTATGGATGCAAAAAATGTTCGACTGTGAGTGGTGTACTTCTCTTAGTTCTTGGCCTTGTCTTCCTTTTAGGGGACTTGGGTGTATGGAATTGGGGGGTAAGCTGGTATTCAGCATTGTTCATACTGTTAGGAGTTGTTGCTATAGCAAAGAATAGCTGTTCAGCCTGTCAAGAAATGTGCGCTGCAAGTAAAAAAAAGTAACTCCCATTTTTTATTTTTATTTTATTCTTAAGGCAAAAATTAGTAACAAAGTATTTAGATATTATTTTTGATCAATAAGTTCGCCTGTATGTTTATTGCGTATATGAATCACATTTACAGGGCATGCTTGTGCAGCTTCTTTGTTTTTTTCAAGTTCATTGTCATTGAACTCTTTTTTTACAAAAACGGCTTTACCTTCATCATCAAGGGACCATTGTTCTGGGTAGACTGCAACACAGGAGCCTGCTCCAATACAGCCGTCACGGTCGTATTCTAGTTCGTATTTAAACTGTTCCTTTTTTTCTTCAGCTGGCTTATTATTATTGTTTGTCATATGTGTAATAATTATTTATAAAAATTTTAATTGTAGCTATTTTTAAATATTGTTGTAAAAAAGAATTCATAATTTAACAAGACCTATTTTCTTTTTGATTAGCCTTCTAGGAAAATAATCATCTTTTATTTTGCTGATTACTTCTCTAGGGAGGGTCATCTGATGTGATGTAGCATTTTTATCGTCTATCCTTCTATGTGCTGATGGGCAATACTTTTTTGTAATTTCATTAGCAACTTCGTCAATTGGGCGTTCAATAGATGTTTCTCCAATGAAACTGCTGTTAGCTACCTGTTCTAGATCCTTAACTTCAACACCCGGTTTTAACTCGTAAACTCCAACTTCAAGGTTATTACGTGAATGATGGCTATTCAAGGTTAAAACAATCTTTTTTTTACCCATAAACAATTGAAGTAAACTAATTATTATAAACATTTTGGTGATAATTTTAACAGTTATGAACTAAAGCTGCTGCCGCATGCGCATGAGTGCTTTGCTTTAGGGTTATTAATCTTAAAACCAGTCTCGTTTAGTGATTCAACATATTCTATTATCGCTCCATCTAAGTGTGATTGTGATGTAGGATCTACGATAACTTTTATACCATGTGCTTCGATAATGGTATCATCATCTTTTTTAATATCAGTGAAATCAAGGCTTGATGTGTATCCAGCGCAGCCGCCTTTTTTCACAGAAGCACGAAGAAAGAAAATATTTTTTCCTTGTCTTTTTGCAAGTTCAACTACTTTTTTAGCAGCTACTTCTGATATGGCTAATAATTCCCCGTTCTTTGGAGCAGATATATTTCTGTTTGAAACAAAATCATTTACTTCAATAATTACCTTAGAAACTTGTTCATCATCCATTCCATGTCCTCTTAAACCTTGGCCAAGAGTTTCAAACTCAGAAACATGGCATCCAACACAATGAACTCCGTATTTCTCTACTACTTCAGCTACAGCTGGGAAATTCTTTACTAAATCCCCGATCATGATATCTTCAGTTATTGCATTGCTCATATTATTCCACCTTAAATTTTTTTAGGCGAGAGTTAACGTCTGCCCAGTCTATGTTTTTCATGAATACATCAATATACTTTGCCCTTGCTGTTGCAAAATCAATAAAGTACGCATGTTCATATACATCAAGTACTAGTAATGAAACGCAGTTCCATACACCACCTTGGTTATGCAGGTCACATACTACATTTCTAAGTTTCTTAGTATCAAGATCAAAAGCTAATACAACCCATCCTCTTGCAGCTAGACCGCATGCCATGAATTCTTTTTTCCATGAATCAATAGAACCAAAATCTCTTTTGATTAATTCAGTTATTTTACCTGATGGTAACCCATTCCCTCCGAGGTTATCAAAGTATGCTTCATGAAGTTTAACTCCGTTTACTGCAAATGTTTCTTCAATTTTTAATTCTCGCAGATCTGAAAATGTAGCATTTACACCTTCGAGGTTTACGCTCTTTAATGCTTTGTCAATTGCTGCTACTTTGTTAACGTATCCAACATACAAGACATCATGGTGTTCTGATAGTTGCTTTTCACTTATTCCATCAAGTTTTTTGTATTTTAATTTTTTTGATTCCATTTTCGTATTAGTGCTCTTCACAAGATTCACGGAAGCATACACTGCATCCTTGATCTGTTTTTGCAACGTCATTACAGACACGGCATGTTATCTTGTCATTGCCTGCAATCCTTAATAAGAATTGTGTTTCTTCTGTAAGTGTTATTGGATCTTGTATTTTTTTTGCAGAATCTTTAATATGTTCTTTTAGGTGATCATTAAAGTTAACATTAACAGCCCGCTTTGAATTAACATACTGACTCACTGCCGGTTCTGTAACACCCAATAAACGTGCGATCTTCTTTTGGGTATATCCCATTTCCTTCATTGCGATTGTTAGTTCACGGCGCAGTGCAGGAAGCACATAGAACACTTCAATTTCCTGTGGTTGAATTTGTTTTACCATTTTATCATCACTCCTTAAAAGTTTATAATACTTATGCAACCCCCAATAATTCCTTTACTTCTTCGCTTGGTTCCCATGGTGGGTCAATAACCACTTCGACATTGTGTTTTATAAAACCAAGGTTAATAAGACCTTGCGTTACTTGGGATACAATTTGTGGTCCGAAAGGACATAGCGGAGAGGTAAAAGTCATATCTATGCTTACTTCATCATGATTTTTCATTTCAATATTATAAATAAGTTCTAAACTCCAAATATCCACATTTAGTTCAGGGTCATTTATTTTCTTAAGCATATCAATAATTCCTTTAAGTTCATCAATCTTTTCAAGTTCTCTGACCGGTACTTTCTTAGATTTTTCTTGGTGTATACTATTTTCAGAGTGTTCATAATCATTTTGTTTCATAAACTAGCCTCCAAGAATTCAGCAAAACCGCTGTCTTCAATTTCATGAGCAAGTTCTTTACCGCCAGTCTTGACTATTTTGCCATCAATGATGATGCTAACTGTGTCCGGGGTTATAATATTTAGTATGCGGTAATAATGTGTGATTAATAAAAATCCTCTTTCTGAATTACGCATTTCATTAATTCCATTGGCTACTATCTTTAATGCATCTGCATCAAGTCCGGAATCTGTCTCATCAAGAATTGCATACTTTGGTTCTAGAACGCTTAGTTGAAGAATTTCAGCACGCTTTTTTTCTCCACCGGAAAAACCTTCATTAACATAGCGTTTGCTAAAGCTTGAATCTATATTCAGTCTTGCCATTTTTTCTTTTAGTAAATTGTAAAATTCAACTACTCCAATGTTGGTGCCTTTAACAGCGTTTAAAGCAGTTCTTAAAAAGTTGCTTATTGTTACACCAGTGATTTCTCGTGGGTATTGGAATGATAGAAATAATCCAAGTTTAGCTCTTTCGTTAGGTCTTAGTTTTGTTATGTCTTTGCCGTCAAGCATTATAGAGCCAGAATCAATTTTGTAATTTGGGTGACCCATAAGCACATTGCCTAAAGTGCTCTTTCCAGCGCCATTTGGGCCCATTAAGGCATGAATTTGATCTTTCTTAATTTCTAAGTTAATTCCTTTTAGTATCTCCACTCCATTTATGCTAACATGAAGATCTTTTATCAAGAGGCTCATTGTCTGACCTCCATGGTTTTAATACCATTTCTTAGAGTTTTCAAAACTAGTAAGCCGCATTTCATTCTTACTACACTTAGTTTTACACCTAAAAGTTCAATGATCTCACTTGATTGTATGCATTTCAATTCCCCTATTGATTTACCGATTATATAATCAGTGAGCATCGAAGCGCTTGCTACGCTTATAGCGCAGCCATGCCCATTAAATCTTGCCGCAGCAACAGTTTCTTTATCGTCTAGTTTTACAAATAATTTAACTTCATCACCACATAATTGGTTGACTTCGCAATGGTAAAAAGAGCATGGAGCCAACTCTCCGAAGTTATGTGGGTTTTTGAAATGGTCAAGTATGTTTTCTCTGTAAATTTCTTCTTTGATGTTGAGTTCATTAGGATTGGTCATTACAAAAAACCTCCTTTGCTTTATGAATTGCTGTAACAAGTTTGTCAATATCTTCTGTGGTGTTATAAAAGTATAGTGATATTCTGCAAACGCTGTTTAGTTTTAATACTGTTTTAATTAGTGGCATTGCGCACATGTGGCCACCGCGAATTGCTATTCCGTCCCGGTCTAGTATAGTGCCAACGTCATGCGGATGAATATCTTTAACATTAAAAGAGATTACACCGCCTCGTTTTTTTGATGAGCCGTATATAGTCACTCCTTCAATGCCTTTTAATTTTGTTAATGCATATTCAGTTAGAAATTCCTCATAGTCACGTATCTTATCCATTCCAATAGAGTCTAAATATTCTACTGCTGCTCCTAATCCAATTCCTCCCGCAATATTTGGTGTGCCAGCTTCAAACTTCCATGGGAGGTCATTCCAAGTAGCATGGTCAAAGTGAACTTCTGAGATCATGTCCCCGCCAAAATTAGCTGGTTCCATGTCATTAAGCAGTTCTTTTTTTCCGTACAATACTCCTATACCTGTTGGTCCGGCCATTTTATGTCCAGAAAAACAAAAAAAGTCGCAGTCAATATCTTTTACATCAATTGGTATATGTGGTACTGATTGTGCTCCGTCTACAATGCATAAAGCACCTTTTTCATGTGCTAGTTTAGCTATTTCTTTAACATTATTTATACTGCCAAGTACATTAGACATGTGTGTTACTGAAACAACACCAACATGTGAGTTAAGAAGCAAAGACTTAAGGTGATTCATGTCTAGTTCGCCGTTCTCAGTTATTTTAACGTATTTAATTATGTATCCTTCTTTTTTAGCTGCTTCTAACCATGGTACAATATTGCTATGATGTTCCATTTCAGTTAGGATTATTACATCACCAGGGTTTAATCTTATGGAACGAACAAGAATATTTAATGATGCAGTTGTTCCTGAAGTGAATATAATCTCTTTATTGTCAGCGTTAATAAATTTAGCAACTTTATCATGAGCAGACTCGTAAGCGATAGTAGCATCTTCACCCATGGTATGAACGCCTCGATGGATGTTTGCGTTGAAGTTGTGATAATAATTGTTTATTGCGTTAACAACTATATCTGGGGTTAAGCTGGTAGCTCCGTTATCTAGATATACTAAAGGTTTTCCATTTATTTTTCTTTTAAAAATACTAAAATCTTGCTTTATTTTGTTTGGATCAATTAGTTGTTTAGCTTCCATTTTACAATCTTCCGGCTATTGCCTCTTTAATTTCTTTTTTAAGGTTTTCATCGTCAACTTTTGAAATAAAAGTATCAAAGATACCTTCAATAATTAGTTTTTTAGCCATGTTTTCATGTATACCTCGGCTCATTAAATAGAATAAAGTTTCTTCATCGATTTGGCTTATTGTTGCTCCATGATTGCATTTAACATTATTATTACTAATCTCAAGATTAGGGACTATATCTACGCGGGCATTTTCGCTTAACAAGATGCTTTCTTCTTTTTGAGAGCCTTCGCAGCCTTCTGCTTTATTGTTTATCTTTACTAAACCTCTAAAAACAATGCGTGCTTTATCATTTAAAATTAGTTTAGCAAGTAAGCTGCTTAATGTGTTGGAAGCGATATGATTATTTTCTTCATTGAGGTCGTAGCATTGTTCTCTGTCACCAAATGCAACATTAAACGTTTTGCTTTCTGCACCTTCAGCTATTAAGTTAGTTTTAGTAGAGGACTGGTTAAACTTGCTTCCGATTGAACATGTCATCCATGTAATTTTTCCGTTCCTTCCAACATTTGCTTTTCTTGTCAAGAAGTTATAAGCATTAGTGTTTAAGCCTTGTGCAATATTATACTTGAGTTTTGCATTTTCTTTTACAATGACATTAACAAACTGGCTGCAGAATGTTTGGTTATTGGCTGCTGATATGGTGTGCTCGGTAATAATTGCTTCAGAGTTATCTTCAGCAATAATTAAGATATGGCGTATCAGACAATCATTAATTTTATTATTAATCTGTATTGGTTTTTCTATCTTAGTATTTTTTGGTATGTGTATTAACATAAAGTCATTGAAAAAAGTGTTATGTAATGCGTTGATCTTGTTATCATTTGGTTGTTTTGTTATAATCTCTCTTATTAGCTCTCCATGATTTTCTAAAGCATCATGCAGTCTTGATATTCTCACTGACTCATCAGCAACAATAACAGTTTCATTTTTTAGTAAGGGGTTGATATTCAAATTTAATTCTGAAGTATCAACTAGGATTCCAATACCGTATTTAAATTTAGGTAAACTTAATTCTTTAAATTTTTTCATGGAGCTTAAACGGTTGTCTATTAGCCATTGAGGTTCGTTTTCAGCTATTGTTCTTAAAGTGTTTTCGTTAAGCATTATCCCACTGCTCCTTCCATTTCCATTTCTATTAGTTTGTTCAATTCAACTGCATATTCTAAGGGCAGTGCTTTCACAACTGGTTCAATAAAACCTGAAACAACCATTTGAATTGCTTGTTCTTCAGTAAGTCCGCGGCTCATTAAATAAAATATTTCTTCTTCACCGATTTTACCAACAGAAGCTTCATGTACTATGTCTACTTTGTTAGTATCAATCTTCATAAAAGGGTAAGTGTTGGAGATAGATTTGTTGTCTATTAATAATGCGTCACATGTAACACTTGATTTTGTATCAGTTGCATTCTTTGTTACAACAACAGAACCACGGTAGGATGAAACACCTCCGCCTTTGCTGATGCTTTTTGCCCGGATTGTGGATGATGTTCTTGGTGCGGCATGTATAACTTTTGCTCCGGTATCTTGATTTTGTCCTGTATTTGCGAATGCTATTCCGAGGCTATCAGATCTTGCGCCTTCTCCTATTAAGATTGAACAAGGGTATAGCATTGTGCATTGTGAGCCATTATTCCCGTTAAGCCATTCAACAACTGCGTTTTTGTGTACTATTGCTCTTTTGGTGTTTAGGTTGTACACGTTTTTACTCCAGTTTTCTATTGAAGAGTATCTCATTCTTGCTCCTTCCAAAACATGAAGTTCAACGCAGCCCGCGTGTAAAGAATTATTACTATAAAGTGGTGAACTACAACCTTCCACGTAATGTAATTGTGCGCCTTTGTCTACTATTATTAATGTATGTTCAAATTGGCCACTCCTTTGTGCGTTCATTCTGAAATAGGCTTGTAATGGAAGATCTACTTTTACATTTTGTGGTACATAGATAAAAGACCCTCCGCTCCATATTGCTGCGTGTAACATTATAAATTTATGATCATTAACAGGTATACAGGATGTCATAAAATATTTTTTTACAAGTTCAGGATATTTTTGTACTGCGGTGTCCATGTTTTCAAAGATAACACCTTTATCTTCAAGATCTTTTTTTATTTTATGGTAAACAACTGAGCTGTCATATTGTGAGCCTACTCCCCCTAATGCTGTTTTTTCAGCTTCCGGTATTCCGAGTCTGTCAAAAGTTTTTTTAATTTCTTCTGGAACTTCATCCCATGAGTCTGTTTCTTTAGCATTTGGGTCAATGTAATACACAATATTGTTTAAATCAAGCTGGCTTAAATCTGGCCCCCATACTGGGATTTTTGTTTTTTGGAATAGCTCAAATCCCTGTAGACGTTTTTGTAGCATCCATTCTGGTTCATTTTTCTTTTTGGATATCTCTATAACAAGCTCTTTGGTTAAGCCTGGTTTTGCAACAAACGCGGGCGTATGTTCATCAGCTTGATCGTACTTTGATCGGTCCACAGAAAATTGTTTGATATCCATAAGATCACAGTAAATTAACTATAGTTAATAATTTAAAAGTATTGTGGTGTTAATATAATCAGTGTTAAACTTATTCTCTTAAGTATACTCAAAAAAATTGAGTTTAACTTAGACATTTTTAATCTGAATAAACTCCTTTAAATTGCTTATAGCAACAATCAACACAATTTGAGCCGTCATCATTTGGTTTACATCCTCTAAGCTGCCAATTCATCTTAGTATATGATGCCCCTAAGCTTAATTCTTCTTCTAATCTCCATCTTCCGATCCATGTGTTCCCCTTTAATCCATGTTGGTTAGCATGACAATTATGTGCTTCTCCTGAAGGTGTTATGTCTACAGCCCAAACTTTACAAGCAAGATCCGTGTTATTATGTTCAATTTCAGCCATGTTACTCTTGTATAGAGATGACTAATATTTAAGGTTTTTGGTTAAAAAGCCTTAATAGCAAAGTTAAATTTTTTTACTTTCATTCAAAGCTTAAACACAAAGCGGGCACACTGGGATTTGAACCCAGATCAATCGGGTTGGAGCCGATCACACTAGCCGGATTATGCTATGCGCCCATTAACGATTTTTTAAAATGCACTTATCAAGGTCTTTCTTTTTAACTTTTATCAAGCTCTTTTGAAACTTATTAACAAACTTGATAATCTCATCAGCAAACAATCCTTTAACTTCGCTGCTCAATAATTTTCCTGAACTGTAGTCACTGATAAGCTTATTGCTTTGTTTTTCATCGTAAAAGAGTTTGCTTAGATATATACATGCAATATCATTAGATGGGTTTCCACCTTTTTTTTTATGTTCACTAATTGTTTCTTGTCCGCCACTAAATGAACTCATGATTTTTTTTCGGATGGTTTTTTCATCGTCGCTTAAGAAGATTGCAGTCTCTGGTTTGCTGGCGCTCATCTTAGTTCCAGTAAGTCCGGGTAGGAATACAGAGTGAGTAATTGCTGGTTTGTTAAGTTTAAACTTTTGAGCAATCTCCCTGCTAATTCTGATATGGGTATCTTCATCTGGTCCTATTGGGACAAGAATATATTCAGCTTTAATTAACTCAGTAGGCAAGAGAATATGTGCAGTCTGAACTACTGGATAAAAAAACAGCCCGGGATTATTCTCAAGCTCATAACCAAATATTCGTTTGATAGTAGAAAGATTAGTGCCAATAGAATATTTAATAGCAAGGTTGTAAATATTTGTGTAAACCTGATCTATAATAAAATAAGTTTTCTTAGGATCAAACCCATATGCTAACAGCTCTTTGGCTAGCTTAAGTGCATTTTGTAAACCTTCACTTTGTGACTTAACTTTTCCGGTAACATAAGTTTCATCCTCAGATAATGGAATGAACACAGGTATACCATACTTCTTTTGAAAAAATAGATTGGTATCAAAAACAATTTTGTGCCCGATATGTAATGTTCCTGAAGGGTTTAAACCGGATACTATGGCACATTTTTTACCTTTTTTTAGTGCCTCAAAAAACTTATCAAAGTCTCTATGAGAATAAATAAGTCCTTTCTGAAAGGTATAACACTCAGGTATTTCTTTTAAGTCTTTAACTGGTTCAGCACCAAAACGTTCAATGAGCATTTGTGCATCACTTGTCATGTTCTCTTCTATATTCATGTTAAAACCTCGTTTAAACTATCTAAAAAGAGCTTAATTTGGCTGCCAAAGACAACCACCCATCTGTGGTTTAATTTTCATGTAAACAAGCAGTAGTTATCTTATATAAGTATTTCCTTTTTTTTAAGCTGTAAAGTAAGTGTCACTCTTTCAACTTGAATGTTTTTATCGTGACTAAACTTAATTTTTAGTATTGGTAGAAATTGTTAAAACCGCAAGGATTAGAGAAATGAGATATTATCGCTTTCATAGCCCCAGTTGGGGTATTGGCAGTTTTAGCTTCGATTTCATTAGTAGAAAGAGTTGTTGTAACTATCCTATATCCAATTGTTGGATTTATAGCTGATGTTTCTTTAAATTATGCACTAATATTTCTAGGGGTATTAGTATTGATATTTACATTTGTAACAAGAATTGAGTATGATTATTTACTATAATCATTATTCCAATAACTGCAATATTTTCCAAGTTCTCAGAATAGGAATTCCATTATATTCCTTTAGGGAAAGCAAATCTTCATCTCCACTTATAAGGTAATCTGCTTTTACACTTTCTGCACATTCAAGGAATTTATTGTCTTTTTCATCTCTGCAAACTTTTATGTTCAATTTTGGAGCAATAACCAAATGAGAAAGTGAAACAATCTTTTGCATAATCTGGTCTGGTGTTAAACCGACATTCTTCATAACTTTATCAAATTTTGGTCTTTTATCACTTCTTCAATCTCTTTAAGAATCTTAATCGTAATATACAACTTTGCCTTACCTTGCTCTATTTTTCTAAATAGCTCAGCTTCATTTCCTTCCCAAAAGAAAGCTGAAACAATCGTGTTAGTGTCAAGAACCAGGTTAAGCAACATTTCTAACATCTTTGATAGCTTTTTTTACATCTACTCTTGATAATCCTGCTTGTTTTGCGACCTGCTGCAATGGCTTAGCAATCTCGTCAAATGTCTTTTTGATTGCTGGAGTTTCTATTTTCTTCAATATCACTGTTCCAGCTTCACCAAAAACCATAAACTGGTCTGATTTCTTTATTCCCATCTCTTTTCTTAAAGAAGATGGTATAACTATTTGTCCTTTTTCAGATATTCTAGTTAGTTCAACTTGCATATTGCGTCACCAGTAGGATAAGTAAAACATATCTTACTTATATATTTTTCGATTTTAAGTAACTGTTTAGATCGGTCGTGAAAATTTATGAATCAGAGACCGTTTCAGACTTTACGATCCTTTTCAGATGTTCAAAACGCAACGTTTATATATTATATACAATTATTGAATAATTATTCACTTATATTGAAAATGATACCAAAAAACACCGCAAAACTGGTAATGTACCTTTTAAGAAATATAGAAGAATTTGGTTATAACATCAATCAGATTGCAAGGTTAAACAAAATTAGTGTTGGTAGTGCGTTTAAGATTCTTAAGAATTTAGAAAAAGATAAAATTGTCATTAAAAAAGAAATAAGCAATTCCTCTTTGTATAAGCTGAATTTTGATAATCTTGAAACTGTTAAATTATGTGAGCTATTACTTTTGGCAGAAAAGAGAAGTCTTAAAGGTTATGCAAAAATATATGCTGAAGATGTTATCAAGTTTATCGGCGCTGAGATGATTATCATGTTTGGTTCTGTCCTAAAAGGAAAAGCGTTTAATGATGTTGATATTCTATTTTTAACCAATCAAACAAAAAAGATTAATGAATTTTGTTTAGAAATGTCTAAGGTTAGAACCAAACCAGTTATTCCATTGATCATGAAGCAGGAAGATTTAATAAGAGCAATTAAGAACAAGAATGAAGCTATCTTAAGTATGATCAAAGAGGGTGTTGTATTGATGGGTGAATCAATATTTGTTGGAGTCATTAAAAATGTCAATTCATAAGCAAAAACTTGATTGGTGTTTGGCAAAAGAAACAAGAATGAAAAAGATTAAGCCAAATTATAGATTATCAGAAGAACATATCAACAAAGCAAAGCATAATTTACGTGCAGCTGACTATAATATCAAAGGGGGATTTAGTGATTGGGGTGTTTCACAATCTTACTACTCAGTGTATCATGCTTTGCTTGCTGTTCTATTCAAGCTTGGTTATTTATCAAAGAATCATGAGTGTACAATCAATACAGTTGAATATTTGATTGGAGAAGGAAAGATTAATCTTGATCTAAAAGATATTGTTTTTATTAGAACAACTGAGCAGATGACTTTCAAAGATGCAAAGGCTCTTAGAGAAGAGTTTCAATATGGAACAGAAACAACTGTCAATGAGAGGCTATTGAAAGAGTTGTTATGGAACGCAAAGAGAATTGTTGAGAAAATTGAAATTGCTTTGAGTTCATTATAGTTTTACTTTTTTTCCATGTTCATATTTTCGTTTAACACCACAACATTTGTCATGCCCCGTCTTTTCCTTTCTAAGATTCCATTCCCTTCCAGCCTGTCCAGTATGCGGGTTATCTTTGCTTTTCCATAACCAGTTTTTTCAATTAATTCTGCTTGAAAAATAGCTCTGTTTTCTTTTACAAGTTCTAAAACTATCCTCTCTTCCTGTCTTAATCCGTTAATATCTATCGTTTTTTTTGGTGGTGTGTTCTTTATTGTTTTAGTTTTGATAATTATTTTTTCTTGCGGTTTTGAAAGTATTAAGATGATTCCAACAATAACCAATAATACAACTATACCAAGAGCTAGATATGTTTGTTGGCTTATCGTGTCATACATTGGACAATATTCACCGTTATGGGCTATTGAGCAGCTAGAGTCTACAAAGTTTGTTAAATTACGTTTGAACATTAATATAATCATTACAATAAAACCAGAAACTCCAACTAATATGTACCCTACATTTTTATTTTCCATGCTATAATACCGGATTATTAGTTATATAAAGGTTTAGCCTGTTGAAACTAGTTTCACAATAACCTTTTTATAATTCTTAATTCTACAGTTTTTTATGTCATTCAAAGAATTTGCAAAGGCTGTAACAAATGGGGATATTGAAGGAGAATTAGTTAAAACAATCTTTGTTTCAATAGTAGCTTCGTTTGCAGTTTTAACAGTGCTCTATTTCTTTAAGCTAAGATTTATTGCTGATTTTGTATCAGATTATGGATTCTATTTATTCTTCGCGGTTTTAAGTTATGCTTTAATTTTACCATCAATAAGATATGTACGTGCATATAAGGAATTTCAGTGTATGAGCGGTATGATGATTGGAATGACAATGGGCATGATCGCAGGATTTTTGCCGGGATTCTATATTGGGGCTACTAATGGAATGTTTTGGGGCAGTGTTTTTGGTATGACTGTTGGAATAGGTTTCGGTGTATGGAATGGAAAATGCTGTGGTATCATGGGGGTAATGGAAGGATTAACTGCCGGATTTATGGGTGGATTAATGGGTGCAATGGCTGCAATAATGATGATTAATGATAATGTAAAAGCCGCAAGTGTTATAGTCTTTCTTATCTCAGCATTAATAATGGTTAATTTAAACTTTATGATATACAAAGAAACAAGGGGTGCAGAAAGAAAGCATAAAGATCAAGAATCATTTGTAATATTTTTAAGTTCTTTATTGACAATAATAACAGTTTGGATGATGATATCTGGACCAAGGAGTGTGTTGTTACAATGACTAAAAATTCAATGTTTTATATTGTTGGGATTATTCTTGTTGTATTTGTAGGTGGTTTTTTCTTGTTGAATAATGAAAAACCTCCAATAACTGGTAATGTTATTGGTCCTACAGTTCAAGGAGACGTACAAAACATAGTATTAGGTATGAAAAATTTTAATTACTTCCCTAACACTATTAAAGTAGCAGCTGGAAAACCTGTAAGATTAAGTTTAGACAAAAGTGTTTATGGATGTCTTAGGGATTTTACTATAAGAGATCTTGGGGTTCGTAAGTATATGAAGACAGAGCAGGATTCAGTAGAGTTTACTGTGCCTAACCCGGGCAAGTATGCTTTTTCATGTAGTATGGGCATGGCTGCAGGTACATTAATCGCAGAATGAGGTAAGAATGGTAAAAGAAACAAACTTAGATGGCAAAATTGTTTACACATGTGAAAAGTGTGGATGGATGTACAGAGACAACAAAATAGCAGTAAACTGTCAGAAATGGTGTGAAAAACATAAAACATGTAATCTTAATTATCAAAAACAGGCAATAAGAGTGTGGGAGATGAAAAATGAAAAAACTGAAACTAATAATTGAAGGAATGCATTGTGCGTCTTGTGCTTCAAATATAGAAAAGAGTTTAAAGAATACAAGAGGAATTAAAACAGCAAGTGTAAGCTTAATGCTAAAAAGAGGAACAGTTGAAGCAGAAGACTCAGTTAGAGAAGAAGAAATAAGAAAAGCAGTTGCAAGAGCTGGATACAAATTAACAAAGATAGAATGATAAACCGCAAACATAAACATGAAGAACCGGAAGATGCAGAAATAACTAGCTGGAAAAAGAAACTTATTTTATCTTGGATTCTAACAACCCCAATAGTAATAACAATGTTGTCTGAAAGATTATTCGATTTCCAACTAATAAAAATGCCTTATTCAAGCATAGTTATTCTTATCTTAGCTTTTCCGGTAGTCTTTATATTTGGTTGGGATACTATCAAAGGAGGAATTAGAGGGTTATTTACTTTTTATTTTAATATGGATTCTTTAATTTCATTAGGAACTATAGTTGCATATACAACGGGAGTATTTTATTTTACAGGTGTAGTTCAAGATTATTCTGGTGTTGCAGCAATGATAATGGCTTTCTTTACAACCGGAAAATATGTAGAATCTAAAGCAAGAGGAAAGGCAAGTCAGGAAATAAAAAAATTATTACAACTAGGTGCTAAGATGTCTAGAGTCTTGAGAAACAATAAAGAAATTGAGATCCCAATTGAAGAGGTAAAAGCAGGGGATGTTATGATCATTAAACCAGGAGAAAAAATATCTACAGATGGAGTAGTTGTCAAAGGAGAAAGCAGCGTTGATGAATCAATGGTTACTGGAGAAAGCTTGCCAGTTGATAAAGTAAAGGGGGACAATGTTATTGGAGCTACAATAAACCAAGATGGAATCTTATACGTAAAAGCAACAAAAATAGGAAGAGACACATTTTTAGCGCACATAATTGAATTAGTAGAAGAAGCGCAAGGAACAAAAGTACCCATACAAAAATTAGCGGACAAAATAACATCAGTCTTTGTTCCAATAATCTTAACTTTAAGCATTTTAACATTTCTAAGCTGGTGGTACTTCTCAGGAGATTTAAGCAAATCAATCGGAGTAAGCGTAGCAGTATTAGTCATTGCCTGCCCATGTGCATTAGGATTAGCTACACCAACTGCTTTAATGGTAAGTTCAGGAATGGGAGCAAAAAGAGGTATCTTGATCAGAAAGGGTGAAGCAATACAGACAATGAAAGAGGTTAAAATAGTTATGTTTGACAAAACTGGAACAATCACAAAAGGAAAACCAGAAGTTGTAGGCATATATTCCAAAATAAAACAACAAGAATTATTAAACATTGTTGGCAGTTTAGAAAAATTAAGTGAACATCCAATCGCTAAAGCTATTACTGCTAGGGCTTCACTTAAAAAATATAAAAAAGTAACAGGATTCAAAGTTTTAAGAGGACGCGGTGTAGAAGGAAAAATTTTAGGAGAAGAAATACTTGTTGGCAACAGAACATTAATGAATGAAAGAAAAATCAATATTAAAGACTTTGAAAAAAAGATAATTAATTACGAAGATAAGGGAAACACAACAATGATAGTTGTAAAAAATAAGAAGCTAATAGGTGTGATTGCTGTTGCTGACACAATAAAAGAAGATTCTATAATTGCACTAAACATCTTAAACAAAGAAAGATACAGAACAATTATGATTACAGGAGATAATGAAAGAACTGCCAATTCAATAGCCAAACAATGCGGAATAAAAGAAGTTATTGCAAATGTTCTTCCAGAAGATAAAGCTAAAAAAGTAGAAGAACTACAACGGTTTGGATTTGTAGCTTTTGTTGGTGATGGTATTAATGATGCACCGGCATTAAAACAAGCAAATGTTGGCATTGCTATAGGTTCAGGAACAGACATAGCAATTGAAGCAGGAGATTTAGTATTAGCTAAAAGTTCATTAATCGGAGTTGTTCAAGCAATAAGGTTAAGCAAAGCAACCTTTAAAAAAATAAAACAAAACTTATTCTGGGCGTTTGCTTACAACATAATTGCAATTCCACTTGCAGTTGCAGGAGTATTACATCCAGTTGTAGCAGAAATTGCAATGGCATTATCTTCTATTACTGTTGTTACAAATGCTAACCTGTTGCGCAGAACGAAGCTTAAATAGATTATTCTTTTAACAGTTTTTGAATGATTGCTGCGTAAGCTGGTCTGGTTATTACTACGCCTACAGTTATTCCAATCAAAGTTGTGAATGCAAAACCACGAATTAATCCGGCTCCTGCCCATAACAATGGAAGCATTGCTGCAAAAGTTGTGGCAAATGCTGTGATTATGATAGAGAATGCTTGTTTAATCTTTAATGTCCATCCAATACCTTGTGTTGCTCCGCTGAGTACTTCATCAATAATAACAATCTGATCATCAACTCCGGTTCCAACAGCAGCGATTATACCGGCAATAGCAACTAGATCAAGGTTCCATTTGAATAATGGAGCAAATCCTAATGTGATAACAACCTCACTGATAATTGTTATGGCCATTGGTATGACAATCTTAAGTTTTCTGTAGCGAATGTATATCACAGCAAGAACTGCTAGTATTGCAGCAACACTTACGATGATGGCGTTTTTTAAAAATTCCTGTCCAAGCAGCGGGGATATAG
>ERZ1292623.767-Hain-H51-01um-R1-767-length-32908-cov-6_pt1 | contig 17674 bp, 19 predicted proteins | sample MGYA00564398_ERZ1292623 | MGnify/ENA primary metagenome ERZ1292623 (study PRJEB36523, sample SAMEA6512633) | groundwater metagenome | collected 2019-01-07 | study: AquaDiva: Metagenomics assemblies of 32 groundwater samples | reverse complement strand
TTGATCTCTCGCAATCTGACGCCGAAGATGAAGAGGAAGTGACGCCCGAGGACGAAGAGATCTATGAAAAGGCGCTCGACATTGTGTTGACGACGAAGACGGCCTCCACTTCCTTCCTCCAACGCAAGCTTGGCATCGGCTACGCCCGCGCGGCACGCATGGTCGACCTCCTGGAGAAGCGCGGGGTGATCGGCCCGGGTGAAGGCGCGAAGCGCCGCCAAGTCTACGACCCGAGCGAGGCGCCAATGGTCCAAAGTTAAATTATGAGCCCTCGCCCCTTCTCACCCCACGCCTTCCGCTACTTAGCTATTACCATCTTCTTTATCGCCGCCGCCGGCTACGTGACCTACCAATTCTCCGGTCTCGTCCACGCTCCGACCCTTACCATCAATGCGCCGGCGGCCGGCGCGATGGTGTCGGACGAACTCCTGACTGTGAGCGGTCGCGCCGACCGCTTAACGAAGTTGACGATCAATAACGAGCCTCTGGTTCTAAGTAACGGCGGCATTTTTGAAACTAAATTGCTTCTGGCTACGGGCTATAATATAATCAATTTTTCCGGTGTCGACCGCTTCGGCCGAATCGTCGAGAAGCAGTGGCCGGTGGTTTATGAGCCTAAAATTTTAAATTCATGATGCGCAAGAAAGAACCGCGAGAGGAATCGAGTAAGTTTAGTGGTGAGGGTGAAAACATCCTCGACACGATTAAAAACATCCAGAGCCGCTTCGGCGAAGGAGCAATTATGAAGCTTGGTGACCGACCGAAGGTCGGCGTGGGCGCGATCCCCACCGGCTCACTCGGCCTCGACTTGGCTCTCGGTATTGGCGGCGCGCCGCGCGGCCGGATCATTGAGATCTACGGACCGGAATCTTCCGGCAAGACGACGCTCGCTCTCCACCTCGTCGCCGAAGCGCAGAAGCGCGGTGGCATTTGCGCCTTCATCGATGCTGAACATGCCCTTGATCCGGATTACTCGAAGAAGATTGGAGTGAAGACGGAAGATCTCCTCATCTCTCAACCTGATTACGGCGAGCAAGCCCTCGAGATCGCCGAGAGTCTCGTCCGCTCGGGCAAGATTGATGTGATCGTGATCGACTCGGTGGCGGCACTCACACCGAAAGACGAAATTGAAGGTGACGTTGGCGCCTACCACGTGGGCAAGCAAGCGCGCCTCATGTCGCAAGCGCTCCGCAAGATGACGGCGATTGTGGCGAAGTCGAAGACGGTGGTCGTCTTCATCAACCAGATTCGAATGCAGATTGGAGTGATGTTTGGTAATCCCGAGACGACGCCGGGTGGTAAAGCGCTTAAGTTCTACTCTTCCGTCCGGATCGACATTCGCCGGATTGCCCAGATTAAAAAAGGTGAGGAGGTGATCGGCAGTCGGGTGCGGGTGAAGGTGGTGAAGAATAAGGTGGCCGCCCCCTTCAAGCAGGCCGAATTCGACGTGCTCTACAACGAAGGGATCTCGCCCGAAGGCGAGATCCTAGCACTCGGTGAGAAGCAAGGCATAGTGACGAAGTCGGGCAACTCCTACAGTTATGGCGAGGTGAAGCTCGGTCGCGGCTACGATTCGGCCCGCACTTTCCTTAAAGAGAATCCGAAAATTAAGACCGAACTGGAGAAGAAAATCCGAGCCGAGTGGAAGGATTAGCAAGCTTAAGCCAAGCGTCACGGCCGAGCCAAGCGAGAATGATGATGCTAACTAAAGTAAGAGATTGGACAATCCCTTCCGTGCGAGCGAAAGCGGAGAAGAAGAATTGGTAGTTGGTGAGACCGCCCGAAGTTTGGAGGTTCTGCCAGACTAGGCGCGGCGCCACGTACTCATGGAGGTTCACCGCGAGCAAGGCTAAGAGAGCCAGCTTAAGCCAGAGCGAGTGCCAGACGCGTCGCGCGAGCCAGACGGCATAGACCCGACGCATAATTACTTTTTCTAAACTCATATTTTAATTAAGGAGGCGAACTTTTTAAACTCTTTCTTGGCGCGGTGGAGGCGAGTCTTCACGGCGGCCACCGAAACCCCTTCGAGCGCGGCGATCTCTTCTTGCGGCCGATCTTCGAGGAAGAAGAGTCGGAGAATGCGGGAGGTGGCCGCCGGCAAGCGGTGGAGGTAAGAAGCGACGTAATCGCGCCACTCCGCTTGCTCGAAAGCGGCTCCCCCACGATGATCTACCATCGTCCCGAGCTCCACCTCGGTCAGCGGCAAATCGCCGCGCCGCTTCTTCAACTTCTGATAGTAAGTTAATGCGGTGTTGACGAGAATGCGGTAAGCCCACGAGCGGAAGCTCGCCCCCTCGACCGGGTGGAAGCGGGCGGCGTTGAAGTAGATCTTGGTGAAGGTCTCGGCCACCACGTCGGCTACCTCCTCGCGCTCGCCTAAAATTGACTTCGCCTTACGAAGAAAAGCCGCCTCATAGCGCTCGATGATCAGGCGGAAATGGCGAGGATCCTTAACCGCGAGGGTTAAGATCTCTTCATCCGCGGGCCCGCTAGCGACAGTCATCAAGGTGTCAGACGGCTTATCTTCTAGATACATAGAATGAGTTAGGCTGATAATAACTCGACCTTCTGCCTTTGACAACCGGCCGGGGATTGATAAAGTTACAGGATGCTCGATTATAATGACGTTAAACCGAAGAAATTCATAGTCCTTGATGACCAACCTTACGAGGTGCTGGAAGCTCACGTCTTCCGCAAACAGCAGCGGAAGCCCGTCAATGCCACTAAACTAAAGAACTTGATCACCGGCGGCGTACGAGAGCACTCCTTCGCCGTGAGCGACAAGGTGGCAGAGGCGGAGCTTGAGGAGCGTGATGTGACTTTCCTCTTTACTAATAAAAACGAATACTGGTTCTGTGAAGCGAAAGATAAAGCGAAGCGATTTAAATTAGAACCGGAGAAGGTTGAGGGTCAGATCAGCTACGTCAAACCGAACACCAACGTCAGATTGCTCACCTTCGGCGAGATTATTTTGGGTATTAAAATTCCGATCAAGGTGGAGTTGAAAGTGAAGGAAGCGGCCCCAGCAGTGCGCGGTAATACCGTCCAAGGCGCGACGAAGTTAGTCATTCTCGAAACCGGCTTCACCGTTAACGTCCCAATGTTCGTGAACGAAGGCGATACGGTTGTCCTCAACACCGAAACTGGCGAATACGTCGAACGTAAGTCGGTTTAAAACTAACTCGAGAGGAATGGGAGAAGGGCGAGGAAGCGGGCGCGCTTAACGGCGAGCATGAGGCGGCGCTGATGCGAAGCGCAGATGCCGGAGCGGCGCTTAGCTAGCACGCGGGCGTGGGGGTCGAGAAACTTCTTTAAAGTCTCCACCTCCTTATAATCAGGATAGCGGACGTTATTGTTGCAGAAATGGCAGTGCTTCGTAATCATTGGTTTAAATTAGCATTAAAAAGGAATGTCGTCAGGATTGACCTCTTCTTCCGGATACTGGATGGTCTTAAGCTCCTCCGGAACCGCAACGGCAGGACTCGCCGTTGACTTCCCCGCCGGCGCCGCGCCGGCTGACGTTGCCCCACCCGCCTTCGGTCCGAATTGGATGTTGTCGGCGACAATTTCGGAACGGTACTTCTTCGTACCATCCGGAGCATCCCAACTGCGATTCTGGATCCGGCCTTCGATCAGGACCGACTGGCCTTTGCGGAGGTATTGATTAACGATCTCCGCCTGCTGACCGAAGATGACGATGTTGTGGAATTGAGTGTCTTCCTGCTTGGCACCGGTCTTATCTTTCCAAACCCGATTGGTGGCGAGGCCGAAGGAAGCAACCTTCGAACCCGAGGGGAGAGCCTTAAGCTCCGGATCGCGAGTGAGATTGCCGATGAGGATCGCTTTATTTAGATACATAACTTTCGGTGGTTAAAAGTTGATCGATCTCCTTATCCATTTCATCAGCGCTCATCACCGGCTTGGCGGGACCTTCCCCTTCCGTTGTCGGAGTGGGGGGTACGACGCGCTTACGATTACGCAGATTCTCTTCATCAACGAGGGTCGCCTTCGGCACCTCAAGTAGTAAGTAGCGGATGAGGTCATTCAACTCCTTAAGTTTCGCGATCAATTCTGGCAAAGCGGAGGAGTTGAGGCGAAAGCGGAAAGCGCCGAAGTAAGCCTCACGGCAAGTTAAGCCCTTGTGGTCAACCACCTTCTTGATCGGGTAAGCGAGGGTAATCATCGCCGGTAGCGGATTATCACCGATAATTTCGCCCCCAAAGCCATTAACGAGGGCTTTAAGGTCTTGATTAACCTTATCGGTTAAGCTCTCGCTTGGAATGAGTGGCGACAAGAGGTACCCGAGTTCGTAGACTCGGTTTACCCCTAATTCCTCCTCTTGATTGACTACTGCCTTAGACATTAGCTTCGATCGTAGCACAACCTTGGCTAGAGGGCAAATACCCGTTTCGCATTGGTGAGGGTGGCGGCGAGGACCTCTTCTAGAGGCAATTGACGGAGGAAAGCGACCTGTTTAGCCACCTCAACCACATAGGCCGGCTCATTGCGCTTACCCCGATAAGGCACGGGAGCCACAAAAGGGCAATCCGTCTCAAACATAATTCGGTCTAGGGGGGTATTCTTCACCACTTCATCATAATCGCTCGTAAAAGTAAGCACGCCGGTGAAAGAGAGGGTGAAGTTGAGATTTAAAAATTGCTGAGCAACCTCCCAATTGCCGACAAAAAAATGAACATTTCCAAAAACTCGGGGAAAGTCTTTCAAAATATTTAAAAGTTCGTCGTAGGCATTGCGACAATGGATCATGAATGGCTTACCAGCCGTTTGGGCTAGTTCGATTTGTTTTACAAAAAGTTCTTTCTGCTTTACTCGTTCAGTTAGATCCTTAACATGAAAATAATCGAGGCCACATTCCCCAATAGCGACTACTTTCGGATGTTGAGCGAGTTTTTCAAGTTGAGCTAGTGTCTGGCTCAACTTGCCCGCCTCGGGCGGGTCGGTCGGATGCACTCCAACCGTCGCCCACATGTCACCATTCCCTTCCGCGAGAGCCACGGCCCCACGTGAAGTTTCTAAATCCGTGCCGACATTAATCATCCCCACGCCCGCCGCGCGGGCGCGCTCAATCACCGCCACCCGATCCTCATCAAATTGCGGAAAATTAACATGGGCATGGATGTCGATAAGTTTTAAGGTCATAGATTATTTCCGCGGGAAGAGGGGTTGGGGTGGAGTTTTGTTTTCTTTAACTAAATTCTTGATTGTAGCTGAAGTTTGGGGGAGAAAGGGTTCGAGGCAGACGGCGAGATCGGCGAGGCCTTGGACGAGCTTGGCGATAATCTGCCGGGCCTTATCGGGTTCGGTTTTTATGAGACTGAAAGGTTTCGTCTCTTGAATATAAGCATCATGGAGACCAATGTGCCGCCAGATCTCATCCATGGCGCGGCTGAATTCGAATTTAGTCAGGTGGTCGTTTAGTTCCTTGAAATCTTCGAGGGTTCTCTCTTCAACCACGGCCGGCGCGAGCTCGCCTCGCTGAAGCTCCGGCGAAGCGGGCAAGTGGTCGCTCGCGAGCTTCATCACCCGCGAGACGAGATTGCCCAAGCCGTTGGCCAAGTTGGCATTGTAGGCTTCTTTGAACTTCTCCGGCGTCACATCGGTATCTTCGAAGGGCTGAACGTGCCGCAAGAGGAAGTAGCGCACGGCCTCGGAGCCATAATCATTCGCCAGAGCGAAGGGGTCAATGACGTTGCCAAGCGACTTACTCATCTTCTGCCCGCCGCTCGTCACGAAACCGTGGATAATAATTTGCTTCGATGGCGGGAGGCAAACCGACATGAGCATCGCTTGCCACATCGCCGACTGCTGGCGGAGATTATCTTTGCCGGCAAACTGTACCACAGGCCACCAATTTTTAAACTTTTCTTCATCACTCCCCCAACCAATGGCCGACACGTAATTAACGAGGGCGTCGAACCAAACGTACATCGTTTGAGTTGGATCATCAGGAACAGGGATTCCCCACGGCTGCTTCGCCGCCGAGCGCGAAATGGAGAAGTCTTGGAGTCCTCGTCCGACGAAGGCCTTAACTTCATTCAGTCGCGATTCAGGGAGAACGAGGTCGGGACGGGAGTTATAGAGCTCGAGTAGGGGCGACTCGTATTTGGAAAAGCGGAAGAAGTAATTCTCCTCGGCAATCAATTCAATCTCCTGCTTCGGATGGAGCGGGCAATGGCCGTCGACCAATTCCGACTCCGTCTTCTCGAGCTCGCAACCGACACAATACTTCAGGCTGTAATCCTTTTTATAAATATCGCCGGCCGCGGCGGCCCGACGCCAGAACTCTTGCGCTGCGGTCACGTGCGCCGGATTGGTGGTGCGGATGAAGTTGGCCTCCGGCCAAATGCCGAGAGCCGGCAGGAGCCGGCGGAACTTCTCCGCCATTTGATCAACGTAAGCCTGTGGTGTGAGTCCGGCCGCTTCGGCCGTGCGCTTAATCTTAAGACCGTGCTCGTCGGTGCCGGTGTTGAAGAAGATTTCCTGTCCGCGGAGATGAGCCGCGCGGGCGACAGCATCAGCCTGCACCAATTCCAAAGCAAAGCCGATATGAGGCTCGGCATTAACGTAAGGTAGGGTGGTGGTGAGGTAGAGAGCCTTAGGCATGAGACGACGCCACTTTCTTCCGTTCTTCGAAGTCGTTCAGGAGCTCCATGAAGACGGTGGCGACGGGGACAGCGAGGATAATGCCGAGGAAGCCGGCCAACTTCGCCCCCACGATCAAACCAATGATAACGACAATCGAGGGCACCCCCACGATCTTTCTCACTACAAGCGGGTAGAGTAAGTGATTTTCAAATTGTTGGATGATGATGTAGAGTCCGGTGACGATGAGACCGCTGGCGGGCGAATGGGAGAAGCCGATCAAGATCGCTGGTACAGCCGAAAGAATGGGACCGAAAACGGGAATGAGCTCGAAGCCCGCGGCCATGAGAGCGAGTGTCAGGGCATAATCAATGCGGAGCACAGTCAGACCGAGATAGACAATCACGCCAACCAAGAGACCGAGCAAGAGCTGGCCTTGCATCCAGAGACCGATCTTCTGCTCCGAGCGGCGCCAGAGGTCGGTGATGTAACGCTCATGCTTAGTCGGAGCGACCAAACGAAGGAAGCTGCCGACTCCGTCGTTCTGCACCGCCAGATAGAAGGAGATGACGATGATCATCACGAAACTGAAGAAGCCACCGAAGATGGTGCTTAGAGCCTGGACGAAGCCACCCGACAAGCTAGTGAAGGCGGCTTGGAGATTGGCCGCGAGATTCGAGAAGTAATCAAATTTAGAGAAATTGGAAATGATGCCGCTTGGGTCAGAGAGGAAAGAAAGTGAACTTAACTTCTGCGGTAGGGTGGAAGAAGCATCAACGAGATCGCGGGCGACCGGCACGAAGAAGAACGGGATCAGACTAAACAGGAGACTAAAGGCCAAGAGATAAACGAGGAGGACGGCTGGCGTCCGAGGGATGCGCCACTTGGCGAGGAAGCGAACCGCCGGTTGAACGGCCGAAGCAATCACCACCGAGACGAGAATGACGAGCAAGAGATCGCGCACCAAGTAGAGACCCCAGAAGAAGGCGCCCCAAATGACGAGCCGGACAATGCTCGCCGAAGTAATGTGGATTCTAACGTCACCTGAACCGAAGTCCTTCATTCGCCCATTATACCACTCTATCTCGCGATTTGGAACACCGACGAACCGCCGTTGATAATTTGACCATTAATGCTCGTCCGCAAGCGGAAGAAGTAGTAGCCGGGAGCGACACCCGTTAAATTCACACTTTTACTTTGTGGTGAGTTAGCAACCGTGATCGGAGTAAAGGTATTAACAACTGAATTGGATGGGGTCATTAATTCAATCGTGATGGTATTGGCATCTGGTACGTTTGAGTCAGTCCAAGCGACAGTGTGATTGCCATTCCAAACTGAACTAGCGGTCGGACTGCTGACGCTCATCGTGGCCGAAACGGGCGGATTACTGCATTGATTATAACCAACCACACAAGATGAATTACAAGTGAGCGAGCCATTAACGTAGCCGTAGGTTGAGCAGGAGTTGCCGGGGAGGAAGTGGGTGCCATCGCATTGCTCGGCGCCTTCGACGATGCCGTTACCGCAAGCAGCAGTTGGGGCGCTAGGGTTGAAACCAGTGCTACCGGCGACTAAACGAAAGATACCCGAACCGCCGAAGATATCTCGATTATCCACTCTCGTCTTGAGTCGGAAGTAATAGAAGCCGGGAGCGACACTAGAGAGACTCATCGCTTCCGAGTAATCATTATTGGTAGTGAAAGCATTAAAGCCAGGAACCGAGCCATTGGAAGGAGTGAGGAGCTCAATCGTAATAGGCAAAGCGCCAACACCACTCGTTGACCAAGCCACCGTGTGTCCTTGATCGGCCGCCCATTCGGCATTGAGGGCGGGAGAGATGACGGTGATGGTAGCTGGATTACTGCATTGCCCATAACTAACAGCGCAAGATGAACTGCAAGTTAGCGAACCCGAGACAAATCCATAAGTTGAGCAGGAGTTGCCGGGGAGGAAGTGCGTGCCGTCACATTGCTCAGTGCCTTCGACTACACCATTGCCGCAAGTGCTTGAAGAGGTGGGATTCGTGACCGTGGTAACGGGCGAGGTGGTGTTATTGTTTACCGTCTCCCGCACCAGCCTAATCGCTGGCACATTATAAAATTGATACAGAGAGTTAAGACTGGCCGTGACGGTAAAGTTGATCGTCTGACTCACAAATCCAGCCTTACTAACGACCGCAGTGTAACTCGATCCAACCGGCAAAGGGAGTCCTTGCGTTTCTCCCCCACCGTCGGTGGTGCGACTACCTAAGCTGGCAGTGCTCGAACGGACCGTTACCGTTGCCCCCGAGAGTCGGGTACCAGACGTGTCGGTAACGAGGAAGACGACTTGCCGCGAGGTGGCGGCGGCGGAGCTGGTGTTTGGTGAGGTGGAAGTAATTGGATTAATTACCTTCGATTCTGTTTGTTGGCTCTTAAGCGTTGCCAATTGTTGCTGCAGTTGCTGGATAATGAAAACTAGTCGATTCAACAAGTCTTGGAGTTGGGACGCTTGGGCTGACGTATTGGTTTGCGCTCTAACTGAATCGAGATTAATAAAACCGAAACTACCGATCACTAATAATAAAAGACCGGCTAAAAGCCACTTTGATTTTTTCATACCTATATATTGTAACACCCTAGCTAAGTCGGTCAATTAAGGCCGACACCGCGAGCCGCTCCTGTTCGCCGGTGTCGCGATGGCGCAAAGTCACGGTACCGTCTTCAAGGGTTTGGAAGTCGATGGTGACACAGTAAGGCGTACCGATCTCATCTTGGCGGCGATACCGCTTGCCGATGTTGCCGTTATCGTCGAAGGAAATAGTCCCGACGTAAAGTCGGGGTCCCGACCGAAGCGTCGGGACTTTCAGGAAAGAAAAAATTTCGCGGGCTTTAGCGACCAAGTCGGGTTTGTTTTTAAGTAACGGGAAGACAGCCACAGTGATCGGCGCCACCTCGGGTTTTAATTTCAAATAAACGCGTACCTCATCGCCTCCGCCAGCCGGCGGATCATCCTCGGTATAAGCCGAGGTTAAGAGCGCGAGGATCGTTCGATCGAGACCAAGCGACGGTTCGATAACGTGCGGCAAGAAGCGCTCCTTCGTCTCCTCGTCAAAGTAAGTGAGGTCCACCTTGCTCGCCGCTTGGTGCTGGGCAAGATCGTAATCGCCACGATAAGCCAGACCATAAAGCTCTTTCCGACCGAAAGGATAATCGAATTCGAAATCGATGGTACGCTTCGAGTAATGGGCACGATCAGTCTCGGGCACTTCGAGCTCATGAACCAAATCTTTCGGCAAACCAATTAATTCGATCCATTGCCACATCACTTGTCGCCACTCTTCAAACTGCTTCTCCCAGTCAGTCGGCCGAACGAAGTACTCGACCTCCAGCTGCTCAAACTCGCGCGAACGGAAGACGAAGTCGCGTGGCGCAATCTCATTGCGGAAAGCTTTGCCAATCTGACCGAGACCGAAAGGCAGCTTGGGGTGGAAGGAGTCGACGACGTTTTTGAAATTGACGAACATCCCCTGCGCCGTCTCCGGCCGGAGGTAAGATGTGAGGGCCTCATCTCCCGTCGCCCCCACTTGCGTCTTAAACATGGTATTGAACTTCTCTGTCTTACCATCAACCGTGAGCGGGTCGGCGAAGCCGGCGGCATGCCCCGATGCTTCCCAAGTTTTGGGATTCATAATGATCGCCGCGTCGAGGCCGTACATGTCTTCGCGGCCGGTGACGAAGTGGCGCCACCAGAGATTCTTCAAATTATTCTTGAGCGCGACGCCAAGCGGGCCGTAATCCCACGTGCCGGCGAGACCACCATAGATTTCGGACCCTTGGTAGATGAGGCCGCGGCGCTTGGCGAGGGCGACCACCTTCTCTAGGACAGTGAGTGATTGATCGGGCATGAGAATTTAATTTACCACCTTTTCATCCCCTTGGCGAAAACCGGCATCGTTAAGCAAACGCGTATCGAGCGCGCGGCGGGAGTAATTAAGTCGCTCACCGGTAAAGGCATCAACGCCGGAAAGTTCGGAACCGGTTAAGATGACGGGAGCTTGACCAATCTGGCTCGCGCTCGGCCGCAAAGCCACTTGGAAGGCGGCCTCGCGCGGCGCCGTGGTGAGACCTCGACCGGCCTCCACCACGCCGAGATCCCAGAGCACCTCACCCGTCGCTTCGTTGAAGGTCACGTCCTCGCTCGTCGGTGAGACGGCACCAACCCAGCGCATGTAAGTGGGCAGCGTGGCGCGAACCGTTGCGTCGCGCACCGAGTTCGAAGAGTTAACCACCGACCAAACCACGGTGTAAGTCGTCTCCTGCCCCACCTTGGGTGGCAAGGGGCCGGTATTGGCGAAAGCGCCACCGTGATAGACGGCATTGGTAGCCAGCTGAAGGACGGAATTAATTTTGATCCGGCCGGTTAAGCTGTTTTCGATCGGCTGATCAGACGAACCTTGGACGATCTGCCGACCGGTGAAGCGAACTTCGAGATCGAGTTTCGGATTCTCCAGTACCCGACCGGCATTCAAGAGCGAGTCGGTGGAGAAGGTGAAGCTCACCTGCCCCGTCTCGCCCGGATCGAGGCGCGCCAGCGCCGGCTTCGTTGACTTCTGCCAGACGATCGAACTGTCATTTGATTGCCAGAAACCGTCGGAGACGGTCACCGAGCGTTCGTCTAAGATGTCGCCCTTCAACTTAACTTCAATCTTCGCGTCCATAATTTCATCCGGCAGATTATTAACCCAAGTAATGTCGGCTCGCAGGAGCTCGCTACTCCCAGCCGAAGTCTCTTTACTTACCTTCGCGCCATTCAAGACGAGGTCGAGACTGATGTAGGGACGTTTGACCGTTAGGGTTTTGAAAAGTTCGCCATATTGAAGATCGAGCTCGTCGAGCGAAGTGGGCTTGGCACTGCCAACGAGAAAGCGGAAGGGTTTACTGTCTTCATCTTGACCCTCGATGGTGCCCGTTACCGCGAGCCGTCGGCGAGCGCCAACGGCGAGGTCACCGAGCCGCCAGAAGTTGCTACCCACAGCGGGCGCGAGGTTGGCCGAGCGGAAGATGAAGCCGGTTGGGTACTCGGCCCGAATGGCGAAGTCTTTAAGCGCGGCGGTTGAATTGTTCTGGACTTCGAAGGCGAGAGTGACGGTCTGACCGGTATTGACCTCGGTGGGCCAATCAGCGGCGAAGGTGATGGGCGAATCATTAATGACATACTTGTAACTGCTTGATTTATCGAAAATGGCATTCGAGTCGGCTAATCGGTACTCGAGAGTAAGATTGATCGCCTGCTCCACATCCTTCTCGCCGAAGACAACAGCCCGGATCGTCTGGTTGGCCGTCGCCTGCGACCCGATCTCGCCGAGCGCGAAGCGTTCGCGCAAGTAAGGCTTGCTTAAGTCGCTCGGCGAGCGACTGCCGGTCGGGAATTCGGCAACCAGGTCAACTGATTCAAGACGAGCGGAATTGTGGTTCGCTACCACCACTTGAAAGGAGAGGGTTTCCCCCGCCTTCACCCGTTCCGGACCATCGACGAGGAGCTCGACGTTGGCCGGTGAGACGAGATTGCCGCCGCGGGAGAAGACGTAGATCGCCATCCCGAGCGCCACGAGGAAAAACAGGCTCGAGCCGAGGAAAAGAATCTTCATCATTGATCGGGGGCGCTTCATTGGTTCGCTTTCGTCAACTTCGGGGACACTCGAGGGAGGCATATTGGCCACCGTCGAGGGACTAAAGCCGGTTCGACGCACGGCGCGGAGCTTGCTTTCCGGCACATAGAGCTGGTGCTTTAAATTTTCGATCTTATCTTCCGGCTCATTGATCACCGTCAGATTATAGTATATCCAGAGGCTTAATTAAAGATGGCTGTGGTAAAGGGCTTCTTCCACCACGGCCGTAATCGAATCGCGATGAGGTGAGACTTGATCGAGAGGTGTGGCCAGCCACGGCGTCCCGACACCGAAGATGGCGCAACTCCGCGGCACTTCGCAATAGCCGAGGGCCTCGAGCAAACGCAGGGAAGCTAAGAGTTCGTAATCAGCGAGGGCCGCCGGCGCGAGCGATTCCGTCTGAAGGAAGAAGTAAGCTTGCCAAACTTCGCGCCAAACGCTCGGCCGGCGGCCCTCGTCAACGACTAAGCGATCGAGGAGCTTGAGCCAACGCCCCAGCACGCGCTCCCGTTCTTGCCCGAGCGTCGCACCAGCGCGACTCTCGGTGTAGACGATGCGCCAAACATTCTTACCGCGCACGAGTGAGAGCTTAACCAGTTGCCAATCGCGCAACTGGTAGCGGAGCTTCGACTTAAGTTGCCTCACGCTCTTGGCGAGAGCGGTGATGCGACCGAACCGTTCGGTGAAGATGTCGTACAAGCGGTCCGCTTCGCCGACGTCGCGACTCGAGAGGATGAGACCGCTGGTGTGGTAATGCTGATAAGACAAGTTAGTTGACTTCGAGTTTAAGATCAAAAGTGAGATCATCGCCCAAATCGAGCTTAACGTCTTCGGCTTTGGTCAAAGGAGTTAATTTAATTTGGGACAAACTGGTGACGGTCTTCAAACTTTCCGCCTGACTGTCGATGAAAGCGAGGCCGGCCACCGAAGCTTGGCCCGAAAGTGGCACGAGCTGACCGGGAGTTAGCTTAGCTAACTTCCTCAAATCTTGGATGTGGCGAACTAATTCTCGATTTCGACCTTCAGTGACGAGCTCGGGCGTGAGCGTGGTGTCGAGCGCCACTTCGGTTTCGAGATCTTCCACCCAGCGCACGTCCTTCACATTAACTTCTTCTTTAATAATCTCTTCTAAGCCCGTGCTCAAGTGCCCCGCCTTACCCCGCACGGTGAGCGCCGCGAGTGGCTGACGCACCTTCACCTTCGCCCGAGCGCGAGCTTCGAGCGCGAGGGAAGCAACCAGCCTGACTTCATTCATTTCCTCCAACAGTTTGTCGTTCGTCTTTTGTCTCTTGTCGCTTTCCGGCCAAGCCGTGAGATGAATGCTAACTGGTTCTTGCTTAGGGTTAAGTGACTGATAGAGATCTTCGGTCAAGAAAGGCATGAAGGGGGCGAGCAAGCGAGTGAAATTATTTAAAACGTAACCAAGTGTCTCCACCGCTCCCACCTCCCCCGATTTGAAGCGGTCACGAGAGCGACGCACATACCATTGGGACAAATCGGTGACGAAGTCTTTAAGCGCCCGCGCCGCCTCGGTAATGCGATAATGCTCCAAGTGCGCCGTCACTTCCTCAACCAGTTTAGAGAAGAGAGTAAGGAGCCACTCGTCGAGCAGGTGGGTTGAAGCTGGAGCGGCCACTGGTGGCGAATCTTTGGCATACAATTTATAGAAGGTGACGACATTCAAGAGCGGGTTAATAAACTTCTTCCCCACCTCGGCCACCGTGAGCTCATCGAAGTTCTTGGCTTCGCCGGGTTGACTGACGCTGTACATCCAGAAGCGAAGCGCATCAACGCCGTAGCGATCCATCATTAAGTTCGGATCAACCACATTACCCACCGACTTCGACATCTTCTTCCCCTTCGCATCGAGTAAGAGGCCAAGGCAGACGACGTGCCGGTACGGCGCGGGGCGGCCGAGTAAAGTGCTGATCGCAAGCAAGGTGTAGAACCAACCGCGCGTTTGATCCATCGCTTCCGAAATGTAATCGGCAGGATAAAGTAAATTTGCCTCGTTAGGAGAAGGTTTACCCTGAGCGAAGTCGAAGGGGTGGTGGTCTTGGGCGAAGGGCATGGCGCCCGAGTCGAACCAAACGTCGAGCACTTCGGGCACGCGCGTGAGCAGCTCACCATTATCGCCGACCAATTCAACTCGATCGATAAACGGCCTATGGAGATCGAGTTCGTAATCAGCATTGTGAGGGAGAGGCACGAAAGCGAGCTCTTTGACTTCCGCATTTTTTAAGAAATCAATCGCCGTCCCACGCAGGCTAATCGTTTGGGGCACATCAAACCCAAAGGCCGCCGCAAATAAAAGCCAGATTGGACTCTCGTGACTGATAATTAAAATCTTTTTATTTTGGTATTTAACTTCCAGATCATACAGAGCTTCCCCCATCCGCTTTTTCACATCAGCGTAATTCTCACCATTGGTTGGACGTTCTTCGTAGTTAATCGGCTTGCCCTTAAACTGCTGATTATAAATTTCTACCGATTGACCATTAAAGTCACCGTGATTTGTCTCCCCTAGACGATGATCGTAAACGATTGATGCTGGGTCTAGGCCAATCACCTTAGCAACTAATTCTGCTGTCTCTTTTGTTCGGACAAAATCCGAGGAAACAATCAGATCAATTTTTCCACCCTTCAAGCTTTCAGCCGCCAGTGATACTTGATCCTGGCCCTTAGGTGTTAGATGATGGGGGTTATCGGATCGAGAGCTCAAAACCCCGAGCACGTTATTCTCCGCCTCGCCGTGACGCATGACGAAGTATTGGTTGCCCGACTTCTTAATTCGTTGCTTCAACTCTTCGACCGAGCCGATGACGAGTCGCTCGCCCGAAGCGCTCTGCCAGATCGGAAGCGGCGTGCCCCAGTAGCGCTCGCGGGAGATGGCCCAATCCTTAACCTCGCCAAGCCACTCGCCGAAGCGTCCGGCCTTGATGTGCTCGGGTGTCCAATCAATACCCTCGTTCGCAGTCAGAAGCTCGGCGCGAAGTGACGACATCTTGAAGTACCACGAATCCCGCGCGTAGTAGATGAGCGCGGTTTTGCAACGCCAGCAGAAGGGGTACGTGTGTTTAACCGGCTCGACTTTGAAAATTAAATTCCGTTTCGTTAAGTCTTCGATAATGAGCGGGTTCGCCTCTTTAACCGATTGGCCGGCAAAATTATTAACTTCCGGTTTAAACTTCCCATCCTCGGCCACTAAGTGGTACTTGGGTAAACCAACCTTGGTGCCGAGGTCAAAGTCGTCGGCGCCATACATTACCGCCGTGTGGACGATCCCCGTTCCCTCCTCGGTTGAGACGAAGTCGGCGGCGTAGACGCGATGCGACTTCTCGTTTTGTAAATTTGGAAAATTGAACAGCGGTTCGTACTCTAAACCAATTAGTTGCGAAGTTGGGATTCGCTGATCGACACGACTGGCCACCCCGCTTTGAGTGGGGTCCGAAGGAGTGAGAGAAGCGAATCCCGACGCAGCAATAAAAGATTGATCTCCTTGTTTAAACAAAACATATTCAATCTTCTCTCCCACCGCGAGCGCGACGTTGCCAGGGAGCGTCCATGGCGTCGTCGTCCAAGCGAGGAGGAAGGTGTTGGTCGGCAAATTGTGCTGGACCGGATTTTTAACTTTAAATTTTACATAGACCGCTTGATCAGTCACTTCAGCATAACCCTGCGCTAGCTCGTGACTTGAGAGCGCGGTGCCACACCGCGGGCACCATGGCACTACTTTGTAGTCTCGATAGAGAAAGCCGCGCGCCGCCGCCTCCTTAATAATCCACCATACCGACTCCATGTAGGTTGGAGCGTAAGTGATGTAGGGTTGCTCCTGATCAACCCAGAAGCCAATGCGGGAAGTGAACTTCTGCCACTCGGCTAAGTATTGCCACACGTTCTCGCGGCAGGCTTGGTTGAACTTCTCGATCCCGTAAGTTTCGATCTCTTTTTTAGATTTCAAACCTAACTTCTTCTCCACTTCGAGCTCGACCGGCAAACCATGCGTATCCCAACCGGCCTTGCGCCGGACGTGGGAACCTTGCATCGTCTTGAAGCGAGGAATGAGATCCTTAAAAGCGCGGGCGGCGAGATGGTGGATGGCGGGACGGCCGTTCGCCGTCGGTGGACCCTCATAAAAGACAAACTCGCCCTTGGGCGAAGGTTTAGCAAGTGTCGCTTCGAAAATCTTATGCTCTTGCCAGAATTTAAGAATCTCTTCCTCCTTCTTGGCCAGATCCGATTTCTCAACTTCCATCGGTTTATCCTAGCATTTTTCCGCCTGTTTTTGAATTATCTGCTCTCTTAACCTTTTAGCATTCCCCCACCCCAGCAACCCTAAATAGGACTGCCTGGTTTCGGTTGATGGACTTTCTCTTAATCTTTTGAACATCCTTCTCTTGGTTGTGGTGCGCAAGACTCGATGATCGGGGAAGTGGACCCAGCCGAGATAATCAATGCCGGAAGCGAAAGTTTTGATCGAGATTTTGTTGGGGTGAAGTTGTAATTTAAGTTTATTCTCCAAAAAATTCTGAATAATAGTTAGACCGTTTTCTAACCAAATTTTGTCACTTGAAAGAATTACAAAATCATCAGCATAACGAAGATAATATTTCTCTTTGAGCTCCCGTTTAACAAACTGATCAAACTCATTCAGGTAAACATTCACTAGAAGTTGGGAAGTTAGATTGCCAAGCGGTAAGCCAATACCGACTTGAGTCGAGTGGAAACTATTCACGACCTGATGTAGAAGCCAGAGAATGTCGGGATCGGTGATTCTGGTTCGGAAAATCGAGAACAAAATACTTTGATCGATGCTGGCGAAGAATTTACGAATATCGCATTTCAAGACCCAAAGAGTTTTAGAATGATTCTGACTGGCGGCGTAAGCGAAAGTACGTAAGCGGTCAAGCGCCCTGTGCGTGCCTTTACCCAAGCGGCAAGAGAAAGAATCGGGAATAAAGGTGGGGTGGTAAAACCAGTAGAGCGAGCGATAGATTGCATGATGTACTAGCCGATCTCGCACGGTGGCCTTGTGAATATCACGGGGTTTCGGATCATTGATCCGGAAGAATTCGTAGGGGCCATGCTGGTACTTCTTGGCCACTAAATCGCGACGCAAATCTAGGATGTTATCCATCAGTCTCAACTCAAACTCTTGGACGTCTCGTTTGTGACGCTTCCCGCGCACGAACTCCCGCCACGCGCCGAGCAAATTCTCGACGGAAATGATATGATCGTAAACTAAATGGAAAGTTTTAATCATCCTTCTAAGTCACCCCCCCCCCGCAGCGACCGCGGCTAAATTATTACCACTACTTCAACAACTGAAGTCAGCTTATCTAATTTGGACTCAATATTATCAAATTTTACCGAAAGTCCATCGCTACACCTTAGGTCATCGGGTTGATAATCTGCTCGTGG
>ERZ1292623.2224-Hain-H51-01um-R1-2224-length-17679-cov-10_pt1 | contig 17679 bp, 4 predicted proteins | sample MGYA00564398_ERZ1292623 | MGnify/ENA primary metagenome ERZ1292623 (study PRJEB36523, sample SAMEA6512633) | groundwater metagenome | collected 2019-01-07 | study: AquaDiva: Metagenomics assemblies of 32 groundwater samples | reverse complement strand
ATTTATAGGCCTTTTCGAGGTTGAACCTCGAAAAGGCCGGAAAGCTGGGACAACCAACAACAAGTTACTTCTCGTCGATGATGAACCAGTCGAATTTAATATTTGAGGATACCGGACTTACTATACTTACGGTAAATCCTACTCCGGTTTGCTTTGAAGAAACTATCAACTGTTCTCCGCCTGTTGAGGAAGTAGGTGTAAGGAATATCTTTGACTTATTCGTGACTGCAGTTGTTAAGATCTCGATTTCGGTATCCCCTGCCGCAATCGTACCTGTACCAAGCGACTTTGAAGCTGTATCTGTAGTCGTATCTATCTTAATCTTCCTCGCAGTAATCTCGCCTTCAGTCCTGATATTCCCCTGAGTATCAATCTTTACCTTACCCGAAAGTATATTTATACCGCCCAAGCCATTATTCTGCAAATACAAATCCCCAATGCTGTTAATCGTAGCCGCCGCAACTTGTCCTGAGCCTGCCGAAGGATTGACATCAGTATCAAGGCCGTGAATTGACAGAAGCCCTGACGAAATATTACCTGTCACACCAAGGTCGGTGACTGTGGTTCGGCCAAGCACATTGAGGTCGCCTGAGATTGTCGCATTCTCTATATCAAGGTCTGTAAGACTTGCAAAGCTTCCCGACCCGGATGCTTGCTCGCCAGACATGCTCGCAAGCATTTCCGTAAGGAACGCAGACTGGCTCGCCAAATTGGCAACCGAATTCTGCAAACTTTCGATCTGGCTTTCCGCGGTACTTGTCCTGTCTCCGAGAACCGAAAGCGTGGTCTCGGCTGTAGAAACTCTATTCTGTACATCCTGGAATAATGGGTCATTGCTAAGATCAAGACTCGCCGACTCACTCGCATTCTGACCGATAAGTCCGGTAAGCTGAGTCGCCTGCTCCGCCGTAAACTGCGCGAAAGGATTAACGACACTTCCGTCTTCTGCGATATTTACAGGGAAGTAGAAAGTATTATTTATAAATACAGTTATCGTACCTATTGCTTGAGGATCAGTAATATCATAATCATCCATTGCAGTTCCTATAACCGGCCCCATTGCAATTGCCTTTACCCCGACTCCCGGAATTTCTGAAGTCGCAATATAATCACCCTTGTGTATCGGACCGTTTAGAGAGGATACTTTAACAGGCACTCGTCCGGCTAGTGCCACCGGAACCTTCGGATCGGGAATGGAGCCATCATCAAGAACTTGTCCTGGGTTGGTGGAGACGACTCCAATCGCAGCCTGATCCATATTCTTATTTGTAGGTAAAACTTGCGCAGACCCTGATGCAGGGTTTAGAGAGACTATATCTCCAGCAACAGGTATATTAGATGGATCTGCAGGATAATTTTCCGCATAATCAAGCCCTGTAGCGTTATATATATGAGCCAATCTTACGCCGTCTATATATACTGTGGAGTTGGTACAGCTTGTAGTACATGCAATAAAGAAATGGACTCTAGCCCATGTTGTTGTCGTGGCCATAGGCACTGCGGCGGTACCTCCTGATCCATAAGACGCCCAGGCAGTTGTAACTGCACTGGGGCCTATTGGGGCAGTAACTGTCACCGAAGTATTATTCTGACAATTTGATTTGCTTGTATATTGATCCAGATAAACTCTTACTGTCGGGAGGGGGGCTACAGCTTTAAGAAAGTAGTTGAAAGTGTAATTGGATGATCCACCTGAACCGAGACCAATAGGTATACAGGAAGAATACACAGCTGTATCAGAATTTGTAAATACTACTTTCATTGAAGATGAGCCATGAACTTGATCGGAAGTATCATTGGTTATCGTCGCACTTCTTGTAGATGTCTGGATCCAACCATCTGCAAATCCTGGCAGAATATTTGATTCAAAGCTTGAATTTGGAATAAGACTTCCTTGATCTCCTAGAGTATTGGTAAAAGCAGGGCTCCCGTTATTGGTTAGAGTAGCGCTATCACTTGCGGCAAGTACCGGCCCCTGCAAAAGTATCGATCCGTCATTGGTCATCCTAAACTTTGTCACTCCAGATCTGGACGCCGTAAAGATATCTCCAGCCGACACAGTCTTGTTTATTACTAGAGCAGCTTCTCCTCCAGAATCCGTAGAAAGGTTTATTCCCCTTCCAAGACCTGAATTTGAAATATTTAGTACAGTCCCCGTGGCAGCACCGTAGCTTTGGGTAAGCGAAAGAATATTTGAAGTATCGGTACACGAACCAACAGTTACGGTGCAATTTGATGTAAGATTTGCAAGGGCACCACTGATGGAGAGTGTACCCGCGTTTTTAAATGCCTGGGCGCTTATTGCCCATTGGCGGGCAGCTGTGGTAATTGTCCAATCCATAGAAGTAGCCCCTAATTTACCACCCTGCCCTCCTCTTCCTGTTGCAAAGCTTGGGGTATTGCCGGACAAACTAAAGGTCTGTCCATTCGCATTTAGAGTGTCGTTGGCAGTGAAACCGGCTGAGTCGATAACCATATCAGTTGAAGCAACTGAACTAATAGTACCTGTTGAAATAGCCTGGGTATTGCCGGTATTGCCCGAATCACAAGTTCCCAAAGTGCTCTGATCCACATTGGCAAGTGCCACAGTAGTAAAGCCTATCTGGGCAGATCCAGCAACTGTAGTTACTACTACAGGATAGCTACCAGTGCCAACAGGAAGGCTGGCTTCTTTTATATACCATAATTCTGTTCTGAATTGGGCCGGATTTGCTGAGACACAACTTGCAGAAGTCATGGCCACTCCATTATAAGTTACGCCGGATACTGTAGTATCAACAGTACCAAGACGTAATTGAACAGCTGTGACCACCATACGACTATTTCCTGAAGCATAACCTAATGCATGAGTTTGAGTGGCAGATACTCCTGTATCGGAGTTTGTAGTAGCACCAGTGTGCACTTGATTGGCTGAATCTGCTGTGATTGAAGCATTTGCAGTAAGCGACCTATTCACATTCAGAAGATTTCCCGAATCAGTCAGGATAGTAGTATATGTAGCTGTATGGTCGACATTAAGAAGCTTGGCTGAAGTAAGAAGAGTAGACGTTGAAGTAATATCCAGACCTGTGCCTGTTGTCAAACCGTTGAAATCTAAATTCAATCCTGTTCCTGTGGTCACAGAGTTACCTACAATAGAAAATGCGTCGGTGGTGGTAGCCGATGAGGTGGAATAAACAGAACCTGTGTTGGCAATCGTGAATTTGGTGGTCCCTGCACGAGATGCAGTAAATATATCATCGAGCACGCCTGTACCTGTTTGATTGAGTATAAGTGCGGCATTATTGCCTGCATTTCCTGAGATATCAAGAAGTCCTTTTGGAGCCGTCTGCGTACCAATGCCTACTCTGCCTGCAGTTCCGCTTAAGTATAATGATTGGATGTTCTTAGGCGTAAAGGATATGTCTCCGGTCGTAGAGCCACCAAGAGTTAGAGTTTGAAACGCTGTAGTTGCAAGATTTCCATTACCTGTTAAGTAGGTATTTACTCCCGTTGTAGTACCCGAGATGCTCGCCGTCGGAGTACCATTATTAACATTTAAGAAAGCAAACTTAGCCGCTGCTGTTGACTGTCCTCCTATTGCAAAGTCAACCGTAGAGTTGTTGGGGGAAAGAAGACCCGAAGTTTGGTTCCAGAATGGATCATTATTCCATGTAGTATTGCAGTCTGTGTCATCAAAGCAAAGACTGCCTGTCAGGTAAAGACTCCTCCATGAAGTGGTCGTGTCTCCAAGATCAAATGCGGCATCAGAACTAGGATCAAGATTGTCCGCAATTTGCAGATCAGAATCGGTATCTAGGATTGTGCCGGCGCCAGCGATTTGAAGATTCCCAAGAAAATCTGTCGTTTCGCCTAAAGAGATATTCCCATCAATGTCGCTGATTCGACCTGATGCCGCAATACGAAGACCTGTTATTGCAGATCCAATGTCTGTTTGCTCATCCAGAAGGATATTTCCTGTTGTGTCCCCGCCAAGAGTAAGAGTGTTCATCCGGAGAGACTGCAGAGTTGATGTTGCTCCTGTCAAAGATAGACCATTGCCTGCATTCGCTCCTGTTGTTGCTGAAATTGTAGCAACAGGTAGTCCGTCATTTATCCCTGTTACTGCAAACTCAGCTGATGAAGTTGCGGTTGAGCCAAGAAGAAAGTCGAGAGTTGAGGCAAGCTTGGGTGAAATTGCTCCGCTTGCTACGTTCCAATCATCCAGCCCGGCAGTTCCGCAATCAACCCATGATGGGGTTGATGCGTTTGAAGTGAAACACTGGTTGGCAGTAGAAGTCGAGGCTACGGCAAGATTTCCGGAACTATTGGTTGTATAAAGAACATTATTATTACCTGACGTAAATGTAGTGTCTGATAATGTAATCGTAGCTCCTGTTGCCGTAAAGTTGCTGGCAATTCTAAGAGTCCCACTGTCAGCGGTTATATCATGGGTACCCGTACCCGAGAAATTGATATCTGCCTCATTTCCGGAAAGCGTAAGACCTGTGGTGCCGGAAGTTGTGATATTACCTGACCCGTCAACTGTGAAAGCATTTGCTGTTCCTGAGGTTAACGTTCCTGAGACATCAAGGTTACCTGTTAAATCTGTGTTATCTAAAAGAGAGATACTTCCCGATCCTGCGTCTATGGTAATATTGCCTGTTGAGGAACCTCCGAGTGTTAGGGTGTTTTTATTGAGCGACTGGATGGTTCCCGTTGAAGCATTGAAAGACAATCCATTTGCTGTTATAGATGTCGTCGCAGAGAGAGAAGCAACAGGTGTTCCATTGTTGATACCTGTTACAGAAAATTCTGCTGATGAAGTAGAAGTTGAGCCAAGAAGAAGATCATGTACCGAAGCAATCTTTGGATACAAAGCTCCGCTTCCTCTGTCCCAGTAGTTACCAAGAGTTTCGCCATTTAAAGTGACTGAATCAACATATAGATTATCCCAGGCAAGAGAGGATGATCCCAGATCACTGGTTCCGGTTGTTGTGATAGGTATAAGATCTGAATCCTGTGCAACGCGGGCTGTGAACGTCAAAGTATCTGTTATTGCATCTCCAAATGTAGTGTTTCCTGCAATTTCCAAATCATCATTAATATCGACTCCATCAGTTGTATCAGAGAGAGTTCCGCCTGCAAGATTGACTCCTCCAGTTGATGAGAAGGTAAGACCTGTTGTGCCTGCAATAGTTACATTAGATGAAAATGTAGTTGCATCAGATATAGTTACCAGATTTGACCCTGAATCAATCACAATATTTCCCGTATCAGATCCGCCAAGTGTTAGAGTTCCTTTATTAAGGGAGGATATAGTTCCTGTCCCTGACATATATACACCAGGTCTATCAGTAACTCCGGTTGCAGAAACAGATGCAGTAGGAGTTCCTGAATTTACATTAAGTACTGCAAATTTTGCAGATGCTGTGGTCTGTCCTCCTACAAGAAGATCAAGCGTGTCAATAATAGGCGCTATTGCTCCGCCTGCTGAAACTTGCTGCCAGTAATTAGTGCCCGAAGTAAATCCGCAACTTGCACTACTCTGAAGACAAATTGTTCCTGCCTCATCAGGGAAAGTGAATGTCCTTGCTGTTGTTCCCGTCTTTGTAAGCGTAGACAATGCGGTCTGTCCTCCGCCAAACTGTATATTACCAGTGTTGCCTATTGTAAACCTTGTCGTACCAGACGCCGAAGCGGTGAGGATATCATTAGCTGGTGCTCCTGTTTGATTAACTATAAGAGCTGAATTGCCTCCTCTTTGCCCTCCCTGAATATCAAGAACTGCTGATGGAGTTGCTGTACCAATCCCGACATTTACCGCATAGAATCCTGTTCCTCCCAGAGCTAAAGAGTTACTTGCATTTACAAGAGAGTAAGCGCCGATGGCTGTTGAGTTGTTAAAATTTGTAGTTGTACCATCTGACCAAGACCCTGCATTATATCCTAAGTAAACATTGTTGCTTCCTGTTTTATTGGAGTATTGACCGGTATTTGTATAACCGGCGTTGAAACCAAGGGCAGTATTGGTACCACCGGAGGTATTGCCAGCAAGAGAATTTACTCCTAAAGCAGAATTTCTGGAACCTGTGTTGCTTGAAAGAGATCGAGCTCCAACAGCAGAATTATTACTTCCAGAGACATTGACCGCCAACGAATTATACCCTATGGCGCTATTGTCACTTCCCGTAGTATTTGCTACGAGAGCACTGTCTCCAAAAGCTAGATTTTCACTGCCGCTGGAGTTAGCTTTAAGAGCTTGATATCCAAATGCGGCATTTGATATTCCCGTATTATTTGTCGTGATAGCTTCATACCCAAGCGCCGTATTTCTGCTCCCTGTGTTTCCGCTTAGGGCATTTTTTCCAATTGCAGTAGATAGATTTGAATCGTCGAAGTTTATAAGATTAAGAACTTGTATAGTATTGTTGGGGTTAGTCAAGCCCACTCCCAACTTAGTAGTTCCGCCAACCGGATTAATAAGTACATTACCTGTGGTAGGGTAATCTGTGGAACTGCCAATGGTAAGAGTTCCTCTGTTGGTAGTCCCGAGCGTTCCATCCCCTGTTAAGTAAGTAGCATTATTTCCTGAGTTGGCAGAGATAGAGGCAGTTGGAGTTCCTCCTGCAACATTTAAGAAAGCAAACTTAGAAGAAGCTGTTGAGTCTCCGCCTACCAGAAGGTCAAGTGTTGAGTTGATTGGAGTAAGTGCTTTTCCATCTGATGTTGTTTTCCAGTAGTTGGTTCCTCCTCCTAATGTACAGTTCCCCCATGAAGGGGTACCTGCTCCGCCTGAGAGAAGACATTGATTGGAGCTTCCTGCAACAAGCGAATCATATGTTGTTGTCCCTGTTGAATAAAGTATTTCTCCTGCACCAAGAGCAGTTACATTTCCGCCAAGACCTCCAAGCGAGGTTGCAAGAGTTGCTGAAACAGACCATGTGCCTGCGGAGATTGACGGCACTCCTGTTGATCCCGAAGTGTTAATCCCTGTTCCTCCATATTGAGCACCTATTGCAGTACCATTCCATGTTGCACTTGATATTGTTCCTGAGTTGATAACTATTCCGTTGATTGTGTTTGAGGAAGTAGGAGCAGTAATGGCATCTGAGAAAGTTATATTTGAAGAACCTGAGTCAATAACTATATTTCCTGTTGTAGAGCCTCCAAGAGTTAGGGTATTCATTCGAAGAGACTGTATTGTTGAAGTTGCTCCTGTCAGAGATAGACCATTACCTGCGTTTGCACCTGTTGTTGCTGATATTGTGGCAACAGGTAGTCCGTCGTTTATTCCTGTTACTGCAAACTCTGCACTTGCCGTTGCATTTGAGCCGAGGAGGAAATCTACAGTTGAAGCATATCTTGGAGAAAGCGCGCCGCTTATCATATCCCAATCATCTCCTGCTGCTGAAGCACAATTTGAGAAAGAAGGAAGTCCTCCCGATCCGCCTGAAACAAGACAATCTCCAGTCGTACCCTGAGACGTAAGCTGAGTAAGAAGTCCTGATCCGTTTGTATATAGTAACCCACCGTTTGTTGTAAATGTTGGAAGAGTTATATTTTTTCCGGTTCTTCCTAGAATAATATCTCCAGTTGTACCTCCTCCCAGAGTAAGAGTCTGAGAATTAGTAGTCAGAAGACTTCCTGCGGCATTAATAGTAAATCCTGCAGCGCTTGATGCAGTACCATTATTCAGAATTGTAAACTTGGTTACTCCAGACGCTGATGCTGTAAGGATATCTTGTGATTCAGTTTGATTGAATATTGCAAGTGCTTTGCCCAAAGCACCCGATGTCTGATCTCGTGATATGTATAGCGATGAAATAATATCACCGGCTGTAGTCGTGCCGATTCCTACCTGCTCACCTGCAGTTGTAGGATAGAGTTTGTTAGAGCTCTCAGTCCAAAGAGAGCTGCCTCCGGCTCCTGCACCCGGACAAGTTGCCCATGCAGGCGCTGCTGAACCTGATAAAAGACACTGGCTTGAGGACGTGGTTGTTGTGGTTCCTATAACTCCTGTCGATTCTCTTCCAAACAAAACTGAATTCTTACCGGTAGAGGAGCCAAAAGTCGGATTACTTAAGGCTATATCGCCCGTGGTATTTCCTCCCAAAGTAAGCGTCCCTCTTCTGAGAGTTTGTATGCTCCCATCTCCCGAAAGAGAAAGTGCTTGCCCTGCCGCATTCTGAGCAGAAATAGAAGCTACTGGAGTAAGAGATCCTGCAATGTTCATCACCGCAAATTTAGAAGATATCGTCGCGCTTCCTCCGAGAAGAAAATCCACTGTCGGATTTATTGCGGAAATTGCGCCGCTTGCGGTATTAAACCATCCAAACGTTCCGGTCGTACCCGTCGGAACTACTGATACAAAAGCTGAATTTCCTGTAGTCGATACTTTCCATGTAGAACTGCTTCCGACTATATCATTTAGGTTAGTTCCTGTTGCTCCTGAGAGATTAAACTGAAGACCTGTCTGATCTTGCGCACCTGTTCCTGAAAGAGTAATTGCCTGTCCTATGATTGCTCCTGCCAGATTGGTTGCGTCAGTAACTCCAAAGACTGTTCCTGTATTCTGAGTAGAGGTAATAGTCTGGTTGGCAGCTGCGGTATTAGTAAGAAGGGTTCCTGTTACAGGAAGTGTTACATTGGTTGATGCTGTGGTTGTGAGAGTAAGAGGGTTAGCTCCTGATGTTGTAAATGCATCAGCGAATGTTACATTTTTTGCTGCTGCAAGAGCAAGGACTTCTGTTCCTTCAAAAGTTATAGAGTTTGCAGCAAGAGTAGTATTACCTGTTACGGTTAGTGTCTTTGAGTCTGTACCTGCAAGAGTTAGGGAAGAATTGGCTGTCAGGGTTTTTCCTGCTCCAAGGGTAAGAGTACCACTTCCTGTTGATATTATATTTCCGTTGACAAAACCAGTTTCTACCTTGTTACTTTTATCAATGGCAGAGCGGAAATTGCCATTGGTGTCAATGTTATAGAGAGTTCCTCCAGCGAAGTATAAATTAGAACTTGGGAAGTTGAAATTACCTGAAGAATCAATGCGGGCGTAAAGAGTAGCATTGTCTCTTGATCTTACCTGAAAGATATCCGAAGTATCAGAAGGAGCCTGAAGAGTAAGAGCAATTGTACCCGATGCAGACGCAGAGATCCTGTTGGTAAGAGTTGTAGTCGGACCCGTTATTACACAGTCAGAACAAAGACCCCCCGATCCTGATACAGTTGCCCAAACCGGAAGACCCCCTGCTGAAACAGCGAGAACTTGATTGGTAGATCCAATGGGGCGCTTTGCCAAACTAGTAGTCGTATCTGCATAAAGAAGATCTCCCACAGCATAAACAGATTGACCAGTCCCTCCATAAGTTGCTCCTATTGCAGTTCCGTTCCAGGTACCTGTAGTTATGACTCCAGAACCGCTTACCACAAAATAATTTGTACTTCCTGTTGAGTTTTCTATATGAAATGCATCAGTTGACCCTGAGCTGTGTGGCCTAACAGTGAGCGGAATTGCCCCGGATGCTGATGCCGCAATTATGTTGGTATAAGTATTAGTTGGATTGGTTATTACACAGTTTGTACATGTTGCAGTAGGACCTCCAAGTATTGTTCCCCACTTAGGAAGAAGCGTTACGCTATCTACTACAAGAACCTGATCCTGCGAACCAATAGGAAGCTTGGTTAAATTACTTGAAGCATTTGCATAGATTGTATCTCCGGAAGAATAGCTTGAAAAACTTGTTCCTCCATAAGCCTGTCCTACCGTAGCTCCGTTCCATGTAGCAGTTTTAATTGTGCCCTGAGCATCGATAAATCCTCCAGTTCCGTTATTTGGTTTAAGAACTATATTTCCCGTAGTATTTCCTCCGAGAGTTAGGGTTGCATTTTGCAGTGATTGAATCGTACCTCCGGCTCCTAAAACCAAACCTGTGGTTGTGGCAGAAAGAGTTGCGGTCGGCGTATTGCCAGCCGCAATTCCTGTAAATCCTATTCTTGCAGAAGTCGTAGAAATTCCCCCAAGAAGCAGATCGTCTGAGATATTTGCTGGAGATAATGCGCCGCTATTTCTCTGAAGCCATCCGAATCCTCCGGTTGTACCGGTAGGAGTTACTGAGGCAAAATTGGCCCGTCCATCATTTAAGATAAACCAGCTGCCGGTTGTTCCGTAAATATCATAGAGAGTTCCGCAAGTTGCTCCACAGCTCACATTAAGAGCAATTCCTTTTTGATTGTTTCCTCCTCCGCTTGAAGGAGAAAGCGTCACATCAAGTCCTATGATTGCTCCTGCCAGATTTGTTGAATCAGTAATTCCAAAGACTGTTCCTGTATTCTGAGTTGAGGTAATAGTCTGGTTAGCAGCTGCGGTATTAGTAAGAAGGGTTCCTGTTACAGGAAGTGTTACATTGGTTGATGCTGTGGTTGTAAGAGTGAGGGGGTTTGTTCCTGATGTTGTGAAGGCATCAGCAAACTGTGCTGTTTTCCCTGCTGCCAAAGTAAGAGTACCAGTGCTTGCTGTAATAGTATTACCATTGAAAGTTAACCCAGCTACTGCACCTGTATTCGTTACAGTAAACGGCGATGCTGAGCCTACTGAGAATAATGCGGTAGGATTGGTAGTACCTATACCTACTCTGTCATTGCCGTCGCTGTTTAGTAGAATATTTCCTGTGCTATTTCCGCCCAAAGATAATGTTCTACCGATAAGAGTTTGGATACTTCCTGATCCATCAAGTACCAAACCTGCTCCGCTTCCTCCGCTTGCGGTATTAGCAGAAAGTGATGCGACGGGGGTAAGAATACCTGCAATGTTGCTTACGGAAAATTTTGCCGAAGCAGTACTATCCCCACCTATCAAAAGATCAAGAGTAGAGTTTATTGGTGTTAGTGCTTTACCATCAGATGTGGTTTTGAAGTAGTTAGTACCTCCACCCAGGGTACAGTCTCCCCATGATGGAGTTCCTGCGCCACCAGAGAGTAGACACTTGTTGGAAGATGCATTAGCAGCTAAGATCTCAAAAGAGTCTGCATCACTCCATACTATTCCACCGTTTGAGAGAGTAAGGGCTTTGTTGGTTCCTCCGTTTGCAATGGGGAGAACACTTGTGCCTACAGCTCCTGAGGCTGAAAGGTCAATAGAACCAAAGCCTACAGCAGTCCCTGCACTATTAACTCTGAGTATTTGGTTTGCTCCAGTGGATGTTGTAATAGATGGAACACCTGTGCTTGATGTAACTAGCGCACCTGTGTTCCCAGTGGCAATAGACGAAAGATTGTCTGCAGTTGTTGTATAAAGTATTGTGTTTGTGCCGCCAAACGTTGTTTGTCCAGTTCCTCCGTTTCCCACTGGCAAGGTCCCTGTGACTTCTGATGATCCGCCTGCAAGATTTACTGCTGAAGAGGTTAAGACTCCTGATGAGTTGCTGTGAAGAATGCCTGTTCCATAACCTGAGAAGATAATACCATTGTTTGCTCCGCTTCTTCCTGAGAGGACTACATTTCCTGTTGATGAACCGCCAAGAGTCAGGGTCTGGGCATTAGTGGTACCAAGATTTCCCAAACCAGTGAGGAAAGTTGCATTATTTCCTGAGTTTGCAGAAATTGATGCTGTAGGAGTAAGGCTTCCTGAAGTATTTATGAAAGCAAACTTAGCAGCGGATGTAGAATCCCCACCAACAAGAAGATCAAGAGTTGAGTTTATTGGAGTTAGTGCTTTACCATCTGAGGTAGTTTTAAAGTAGTTGGTGCCAGTTGCACAAGTAGAACAAGTTAGGCTTAGAGTTCCCCCCAATGATAATGATCCTCCTCCACCCAGAGGTCCTGCAGTGTTTATGGTAACTGAAGAATTAGCAAGTTCAACATTATCAATCTGTCCTGCGGGAAGAGAAACAGTGCCGGATGCAACTGTTAAACCTGTTAAGCCAGTCAACGTTCCAGCGGCTATAAGATTGGCACCTTGAACTGTTAAGGCAGTGACCCCGCCTGGGGCAAGTACTATATTCCCCGTATCAGATCCGCCAAGTGTTAGAGTTCCTTTATTAAGGGAGGATATAGTTCCTGTCCCTGACATATATACACCAGGTCTATCAGTAACTCCGGTTGCAGAAACAGATGCAGTAGGAGTTCCTGAGTTAATATTAAGTACTGCAAACTTTGCAGATGCTGTTGTTGTTCCGCCTATGAGAAGATCATGTACCGAAGCAATCTTAGGATATAAAGCTCCGTTTGTCCTATCCCAATAATTAGTCCCAAGAGTTGCTGGATCAGTCCATGAGAGAGTACCTGCTCCGTTTGAAGTCAGAGGATAACCCGATCCTGCAGCATCAGAGCTTGGCCATGTGTAAGTTACATTGTTAAATCTTGTAGTACCATCTACCTCTAGTTCATCTTGTATGTATAAGTCTGCTACTCCGTCTGGAGTTGAAACACCTGATATATCAGAAGCAAAGTAATTGTATGCGGCGGCGGCTGCTCCTCCGATATTTAAAGCACTTGCTGAGAGAATGTTTCCTCCGCCAGTTGTAATGGTAAGGTCTGTTGCTGAGTTGGTAAATGTGGCAAATGTTGTCCCTGCGTCTTTGAAGATTACATCTGCCCCATCGGCATCAAGGATTATGTCTGTTGAGGAATCAAGGGTCATATCTCCTGTAGAGTTAAGGTTAAGAAGTCCGGCTGGAGTGATAGTGAGATTGCTTCCATCTGTAGTTGAAAGTGTAAGGTTAGTATTATCGCTTTGGAACTTAAAGTAATCACCTGTGTCAGAGTTTGGCTGTATCAATACATCTCCTGTAGTAGTACCTCCAAGAGTCAGACTATTGTTTCGAAGAGACTGTATGCTTCCGTCTCCCGAAAGCGCAAGAGCCTGTCCTCCTGCATTTTGAGCTGAAATAGATGCTACAGGAATAAGAGAACCTGCGACATTCATAAATGCAAACTTAGAAGAAGTCGTTGCATCCCCACCAACAAGAAGATCAAGAGTTGAGTTGATTGGAGTAATAGCACCGGCTACTGCAGTTGTCTTCCAATAGTTGGTACCAAGTGCATAACCGCAGTTGTTTGTGTCCACACAGACAGTTCCAGAGGTTGGAAGCGTGAGAGTTGTGTCGGCTGAAGTCGTGAAAGTAAGGCTGTTTGATCCGATATTAAGGGTTTTACTATCCCCCCCGGCAAGTGTCAGCGTATTACTAACTGTAAGAGTTTTTCCTGCTCCAAGAGTAAGAGTACCTGATCCTGTTGATATTATGTTTCCATTTACAAATCCTGTTTCTACTTTATTGCTTTTATCAATAGCAGAACGGAAGTTGCCACTCGTGTCTATGTTATAGAGAGTTCCTCCTGCGAAGTATAGGTTGGAGCTTGGGAAATTAAAGTTACCATTGATATCAACATATGCATAGGTTGTTCCCCCGCCGTTTGACTGGATATCAAAAATATGAGCTGATCCCGAACTAAATGGACGAAGGGTCAGCGGAACCACGGCAACTGTAGGCGTAATTGTATTTATAGCGGCCGTTGAGGGATCATTCAAAACACAGTCGGTACAAATTCCTCCCGCTCCACTGGCTGCAACCCACGTAGGTACTCCACCGGATACGGAAAGCACATAACTTGAGGCCCCGATGGGAAGTCTTGATAATGTATTTGCGGCGCTTGCGTATACCAGATCTCCCGTGAGCCATGCCGTATTCCCTGTCCCTCCGGATGTAGTTGCTACTGGAGTCCCTTGCCATGTACCAGATGTAATTGTCCCCACGCTGGTAAGCGATGAAGTCGCAACAGCAGGAAGCAAAGTTGTACTTGTCAGGACTGAATTTCCGTTTATCTGGAATGTCGGCGTTCCTACATTATTGTTTATAAAGGCAAAATTTGCGGATCCAGTGCCGTTCGAAGGGGTTCCGCCTATCAAAACATCCAAGGTGCCTTGTCCGGGATACAAAGTTCCATTCGACACTACCCACTGTTCTGTACCAAGCTGACATACACTAGTACCGGTAACAATTCCATTCAGAGATGTTACACAAGCTGCCGAACTGACTGTCGTTCCGTTTGGTGAAACCGTAACAGTTTTACTGCTCGTATCCGCTGCTATACTAAGGCCTGTACCTGCCGCAAAAGTTAAAGTATCACTGCTGCTGCCTGCTGTTATTGTTGAGGAGCCGACTATAATATTTTTAAATGTCGATCCGGCAGTAATTGAATTTGTAATTGTAGTTCCTGAAATTGATATACCTGTTCCCGCAGTTAAGGCAACAGCTCCTGTTTTACCACCAACGGACAATACTCCGGTATTGGTAATCGTGGGCGTCTGCCCCGTACTTACCTCTATTCCAGCTCCTGCGACAACTCCGTACAATACGTTTGACGCGGTCAATTCCCCTGTTCCTGCATCGATATTCTGATTTTCTGTAATTATCCCGCCTGAGAGAGTCGCGATGCCGGCGGCTCTTATCGTATCTAGGAAATTAACATTCTGAGCAAATTCGCTTGGAGTATTTACTCCGAACAAAAGATCTGTCGGTTTATCGCCAATTCCCAAAACTGCTCTTGCCTCAGAACCTGCTAATTCAGTATATTGAGGCTCTTGCGTTTTTCCTCCTCCAATACCCACGGCGGAGAGGACTTTGGTCAGACTGTCTTTATCAAATCCGGCAGATTTCATTGTCGCAAAAGCCAGAGCTGAAATTACCACAAAAACCATTATGAAAGCTGCAGTCAGGGCCCCTTTTTTGAAATTCGTAATGCTTTTTACCAGCTCTTCGTTCCAATAGTCTGAATTTGGGGCTGGCGTGTGTTCGGTTAAGCTTGGAGTTTTCGAGTCAGAATCTGCAAGAGCTGTTTCCTGCGAGGCAGCTTGAGAATCCCGTTTTACTTCAGATACACCATTCTTTTTTGACAGATAATTCTCTATTTGAGAATTGGTGTATCTTCTCTGATTACCTGCGGTTCTCTGAGGGATAAGGATTCCTTTTGCTTCCCAGCGGCGCAGGGTCTTAGTGGATACACCCAGGAGGCTTGCAGCTTGTTGGATTGTTAAGAAATTATTCATGGGCAGGTTTTATATTTAAAAGTTAGACATTATTGAGCTTAGTGTCCAAGTTTGTCTAAGATTATATATATATTATTACTACATATATGTGAAAATATGTCAAGTGGGAAGATAATCTTATCGCAATCTTATCAAGATTTTTTTATTTGAGGCTAATATTCTAAATCTTTTCCAAAATTTTTTTCACAGTATTATCTCTTGCTATGATGATAAGATTATGATAAATTTCAAGTGTGATAAATATTTCCTATAATCTATCATCAGTTCTGAAAAATAATCTCCATAAAGCAGATACTTTAAGAAGAGAAATTCTTCTTGCCCCAATTTCTTCAAAATTTGAAATACAGCTAAGATGGGACTGCGTGATAAATAGAATTTTTCAAACCTTAAGATTGTCTGATAACTCTTTGAAGAAAACCGGGATTATCAAAATCCTAGACCTCCATAGCGGAGTCGCTCAAATAGAGAAGAAAAACCAAACTGCAGAGCAAAAAGAAGTGATTAATTATAAAAAGGCACTCGATCATATATCTGCGCATTGGCTTGTTACGAAAAAACTAGTAATACTAAATGATATATTGATACTTTATGATATATTTAGTAAGGGTCGGCTGGTTGCTCCCCGTTCTGAAATTGAAGAGCTTTTAAATTATGTTCAAATACAGGATGAACATCCCATCATACAAGCAGGAATAGCCAATATTGAAATTCAAAAAATTCGGCCTTTTTCAAATGATAATGATAAATTGTCAAGACTTTTGTCTTATATTTTTCTTTATAAGTACGGATACGATGTCCGCGGGCTTATAGAATTTGAAGAACCATGGTCTGAAAATAAAGCAGCTTATTTGGATGCAGTGGAGTACGGGATTCAAGCAGCAAGTGTTACAATCTGGCTGGAGTTTTTCTCAAACAGCATAATCCTCCAGCTTGATGAAGTTTATAAAAAAATTATAAGCGGGTCGCCGGATTTCTTTGTCAAAGAAAATTCTTTATGGGAATTAAATGACAGACAAAAAGCTATTCTTAATTTATTGGATAAGCCGGACAGCTCCATCACTAATAAAAAAGTCCAAAAACATTTCAAAATTTCTCAGATAACGGCATCCAGAGATTTATCAAAACTTACTACCCTAGGGCTTCTCCTCTCCCATGGAAAAGGGAGATCCGTTTACTATATCCGAGCTTAATCTCCAAGTCTATTCGTCGTACAAGAACTATTGTGCGACGTTGAAATGCCTTACTCTTCTTATTTATCTACCTCTATCAACTCTTGAATTTGACATTAATTGACAAAGTGCCATATTATAAGAGATACATACCCTGCTCATGAGAAAAAAAATACTCTTGCCTATTCTAACCGTCTTTTTACTGACTTTTTTTTTGAAAAACGGTGTTATATTTGCGCAGGACCTTTCAGGCGGTCTGGCACTTCCCATCCCCGTCTCTGATAAGAACGTAAAAGACGGAGATATAATAACTGTAACATCTAAGGGATATAAACTCAGCACTTATGCCTACGACCCTTCGGTTTATGGAGTTGTGACTGCCAATCCCGCCGTCTATCTCAAGGACACTACGGGGAAAAGCACTCTTGTAATTCATTCCGGAAAAACATTAGTCAGAGTATCAACCATTAAAGGTCCTATTAAGCGGAATGATCTTATCACAAGTTCAGAAATCCCCGGCGCCGGGGAGAAAGCGGATGCAAATGGCTTTGTTTTAGGCCTAGCTCTGGAAGACTACACCAATAGCAATCCGAATGCTATAGGCAAAATCATGGTCTCGGTAAATCCGCACTATAATGCCACGTTCATAGCTACCAGAACCAATCTGCTTCAAAATATTAAAGCGGTAGCAGGCTCTCCTCTCCTTTCACCTCTTACGACCCTTCGCTATATTCTCGCGGCTCTTGTGACGATAATTTCATTTATTCTGGGCTTTATTTACTTCGGCAGAATTGCAAGGACGGGTGTTGAGGCACTGGGAAGGAATCCGCTTGCAGCCAGGATAATCCAGCTTGGGATTGTGCTTAATGTAATTCTTACAGCAGGCATAGTACTTCTTGGAGTCGGCATCGCCTATCTGATCTTAATCTTGTAAGCCCCACTGATGTACTTTGTGCTCTTGCAAAATTTAATAGATTATCGAATAATTATTATCTTATGGCTCTCACAAAATTAGACTTAACTCAAATAGGAAGTGTAATTGAAGATAAACTAGGGTCTGTCAAAAAAGATCTCACGGGTCTTAAAGAAGACCTAACGGATGTCAAAAAAGACCTAACGGATGTCAAAAAAAGAGTGAAGAAGATCGAGAAAACTGTTGACGTTGCTATAAGAATATTTAATTCGGATGATATAAAAATAGAAAAAAGAGTTTCTAAAATTGAGGTGCATCTCGGATTACCTACCTGATCCTCATCTTGTAGCCCTAATATACAGTTTGATATATTTAATTGAGGTGTTTATTTATATAATTGGTCGTGTGTTCCAAAAATAATAAAGTAAGCAATAGAATCTTCTTCATGTATTACTTTATAAATCGCCCGCCAATCTGCGGTGATATTGATACTTCTGCATCCTTGATACGGATCTTTTAATGGATGGTTATTTAATTCTAAATCGTTGGGATTCTTGGAAAAAATCGTTATCCTT
>ERZ1292623.2223-Hain-H51-01um-R1-2223-length-17681-cov-8_pt1 | contig 17681 bp, 20 predicted proteins | sample MGYA00564398_ERZ1292623 | MGnify/ENA primary metagenome ERZ1292623 (study PRJEB36523, sample SAMEA6512633) | groundwater metagenome | collected 2019-01-07 | study: AquaDiva: Metagenomics assemblies of 32 groundwater samples | reverse complement strand
AGAGCATCTGTAAATATAATCTGGCTACAGAAGTTAGCGTTTCGTCATTCCCGCAAAGCCTGCCCCTGAATGTTTCTGTCAGGGGTTTTTGAGCGGGAATCTAAAGAAGACTGGATTCCTGCTAAATACATGCAGGAATGACAAGAAGACATGGATTCCTGCCAGATACACGCAGAGCCTGCCCCTGCAGGCATTAAGCAGGGGAATGACATTTGGGAGGTAGACGATGGCAGATTTTTATCAGACAGGCGTTATTATTACACTACACAAACTCGGCAGGCCGAGCCTTGAAAAGATAGAAACAGAGATCTTTGAATTTTCAAAGCAGAGGCCTATTGCGCTTGTGCTTCCTGCGCTGTATACAGAGTTTCAGGCTGAGGCAATTAAGGGGATAGTAGAGGAGCTTAAGAAGGTTAAATATGTACAGGAGATAGTCCTTACACTCGGCAGGGCAACAGATGAGCAGTTTAAAGAGGTTAAAAAATTTATGTCTCAGATCCCTTATGAGGTGAAGGTCATCCACAATGAGGGAAAAAGGGTAAAAGAGATATACGCCACCCTTGAAAGGAACGGCCTTTGGGCTGGAGAAGACGGCAAGGGACGCTCTACATGGATTGCCTATGGATATATCATAGCCTCTGGAAGGGCTGACGTTATTGCCATCCATGACTGCGATATTGTTACTTACAACAGGGAGATGCTTGCAAGGCTCTGCTACCCTGTTGTGAATCCGCATATTGATGTAACCTTTTGCAAGGGTTTTTACAGCAGAGTGAGCGACAGGATGCATGGAAGGGTTACAAGGCTTTTGATAACGCCGCTTGTCAGGTCTTTGGAAAAGATTGTCGGCTTTCATCCTTTCCTTGTTTTCTTAGACAGCTTCAGATATCCGCTTGCCGGCGAATTCTGCATGATAACAGACCTTGCACGGGTTCTCAGAATTCCATGGGACTGGGGCCTTGAGGTTGGCGTTCTTTCAGAGGTCTTTAGAAACTATTCAGCCCGAAGGGTCTCACAGGTGGATATAGCAGATAATTATGAGCACAAGCATCAGCCCCTTTCTGCTGACGATGCACAAAAAGGGCTTATGAGGATGTGTGTGGATATATCCAAGACCATATTCAGGGTGCTTGCTGCCGAGGGCGTGGTCTTCTCAGATGCCCTCTTTAAATCCCTTGAGGTGGCATATCTGCGATTTGCCGAGGATACCATGATGAAGTATGAGGCTGACGCAGCCATAAATGGCCTTGTGTTTGACAGGCACGAGGAGACAAAGGCAGTTGAGGCATTTGCCAATGCCATAAAGATGGCTGCAAAGATATTCATAGAAAACCCCATGGGCACGCCTCTTATTCCGAATTGGAACAGAGTTGGCTCAGCAATACCGGGCATATTTGATATGCTAAAGAAGGCAGTTGAGGAGGATAATAAATAGTGAAGGAAAATATTTTTAAAAAGATAGCAGAGCTATCACACACGCATTATAAGAAGGTTATAATTGTCAGCATTATATTGACACTCATATTTGGTCTTTTGGCATTAAGGCTTCAGCTCGCCACAGACATTGTGAACCTCCTTCCGTCAAAATCAAAAGTATCAAAGGATTTTATGAATGCAATAAAGGACTTTGGCACCCTTGATTTTCTTGTGGTAGTTGTTCAGACAAAAGATACCACCTCGCCTCAGTCCTCTACACATTTAAAACTCTTTGCTGATGAATTTGCAAAAAGGCTTTCTTCTACAAACCTTATTAAAGGGATAGATTATAAAATCTCTGAAAAGCAGAAAGATTTTTTCAGGGAGCATTTCACAAAAGACATGTTTTTATTCCTTACAGAAAAAGAGCTAAATGCAATAAGGGAGAAATTAAATGATGATGAAATAAAGAAGCAGATAAAAAAGAACAGGTCAATCCTTATCTCTCAGGCTTCTTTTGCAATGAAGGAGCTTGTCCGTGTTGACCCGCTCGGGCTTTTACCGATATTAAAAGATTTTTTTAGCAGCGGAAGCGGCGGGTTCAGGTTTGATATGATGGACGGCTACTTTTTATCAGAGGATAGGACATTGCTTCTGATGCTAGCAAGGCCTGTTAAAGGAGCATTTGATGTTGAGTTCGCGAAGCAATTAATGTCAGAGGTAAAGAGGGTAGAGAAGGAGATACTTACCGAGAGAAAAATCAATGAAATAGTAAAGGTCGGTTACACAGGCGGATATCCGATTGCAGTTGGAGATGAGGCGACAATAAAGAGGGATATGATGCTCACCTTTATCTCATCGTTCTTTACAATCCTGCTCTTATTCTATTTTGCATATAGAGGCATCGCAATTCTTTTTTACATATCTATACCGCTTCAGATGTCCCTAATATGGTCTTTTGGCATCTCGTATATCTTTCTTGGCCAGTTGAATATGGTGACTGTTGCATTTGCAGCTATTTTAATGGGCCTCGGCATTGATTATGCAATACATATCTACAATAGATATCTGGAAGAGATAGACAAAGGCGCTGATATTGTTCAAGGCCTTGAGGCGACGTTGGTTGGCGTGGGAAAGGGAATCTTCACAGGCGCAGCAACAACAGCCGTTGCATTTTATCTGCTGATGTTTACTGATTTCAGGGGGCTGTCTGAACTCGGCTTTATGTGCGGCACAGGGATACTTGCGAGCATGTTCACAATGTATCTTGTTCTGCCGAGCATTATGATATGGCGCGCAAAGTCTTCAAGCAAGCCTGTTGTTAAGGGGAGGCTGAATCCATTTGGGCTTGATAGTGTGGCAAGGCATATAGTCAGATATCCAAAGACAATCCTTGCCATTGGCATTGGTCTTACAATATTCTTTGGCTATAAGGCGTTATTTTTAGATTTTGATTCAGATTTTAAAAAGATGCGTCCAGAAGGAATGGAGGCAATGGTTTTGCAGGACTTAATAATGGAGAAGTTCAGCGGCTCTGGTTATCAGATCATGGTGATTACTGAATCAAATGACCTGCAGGCTGCGCTTGAGAAGAATGATTCCATTGCCATTGCTTTAAAGCAGTATGTTAAAGACAGCTCTATAGTATCCTTTGATTCTGTATCTACATTTCTGCCTTCAATAAAAAGGCAGGAGGCAAGCGTTGCAAAGGTAAGCTCCTTTCCCATTGAAAGGGCTATACATACGCTGCAAAGGTCATTAAAAGAGAATGGATTTAAGCCTGATATTTACAAGGACTTTATAAATAGCATGAGGAATTATGCAAAGGCAAAAGACAATACCAGATTTATAGAAATAGAAGGTTTAAGAACAGGGATGAAGGAATTTGTGGATAAACATATAATTGAAAAAAATGGCGTATTCAGCATTGTTACATATGTATATCCAAGCAAGGATGCATGGGATAAAGGCCTTTTAAACAGGCTACAGGGCAGCCTTGCTGCAATAGACCCAAAGATAAAGATTACAGGCGTTGACGTTGTTGCAGCAGAATTAAAGAGGCTTATTGAAGAGGAAACAGTATGGGTAACCCTCCTTGCATATTCTGCTGTATTTGTGCTGGTTTTATTGGATTTTCGTTCATTAAAAAGGACAATAATAGCGCTTATGCCGCATATAATAGGTATTATCTGGATGATGGGTGTCATGGAGGTTTTAGGCATGAAGCTGAATTACATGAACATTGCTATTGTGCCGCTGATTGTTGGCATGGGAATAGATAACGGCGTTCATATAATCCACAGGCATTTAGAAGACGGCGGCAAAAATATTCCAAACACAATATTCCACACAGGCCGTGCAGTTGTTATGTGCACAGCTACAACAATGGCAGGTTTTGGCTCGCTTGTATTTTCAAGATACGGCGGCCTCTCCAGCATGGGCGCTGTTGCAAATATCGGCATGATTACATCCCTTATTGCAGCTATTATAGTGCTTCCGGCATTGCTTAAAATATGGAAGGTATAATTTGACATGCCATTTATCAAAAGAATAAGATTTCATGGAAGGGGAGGCCAAGGGGCAAAGGTTGCAAGCAGGGCGCTTGGGAGCGCTGCATTTTATGAAGGCTGCTATGCACAGGACTTTCCATTATACGGCGCTGAAAGAAGAGGCGCGCCTATATCTGCATTTACACGCATATCTGATGAACCAATACTTGAAAGGGGAATAATCTCTGAGCCTGATATTGTAATAATCATGGACGAGACGCTTCTCAATGACCCTATTGCAATTCCATTATCAGGGGTTAAGGAAAAAGGTGTTGTTTTTATAAATACAACATATCAACCTGATAAAGCAAAAGCAAGATATAAGATTTCAGCAAATGTCATTACCCTTGATTTAACCAAAATAGGAATAGACAGGCTCGGTGCGCCAGTGCTTAGTGCGCTTGCAGGGGGAGTTGCTGCAAGGATTTCAGGACTGAGTGTGGATTCATTAAAAAAAGCTGTTGAAAAAGAGATATCAGAAATTACAACAGACAGGGTATTAATAGAAAAGAATATTGATGCAGCATTATATTGCTTCAATTCAATCAGCCCAATAGAGATAACAGAGACAGCATCTGTTCAAAAAGCAAGCCCTGTTATTCCTGTGCCTTTTGAGCCTGCCTTGATTTCAAGCCCTGCTATTAATGCCAAAGCAAATACGCCTTTGCGGAAAACAGGCAACTGGCGTTTGTTTAAACCTGTGTGGGACCATGAAAAATGCACAAAGTGCATGATGTGTGTTGTAAGCTGTCCTGACGGCTGTATCAGCGTAAACCCGGCAGGGCTTCCAAACACAAACTATGAAAACTGCAAGGGCTGTCTGATATGCATTGAGGTCTGTCCTTCAGAGGCAATAGAAGCAGTCAGGGAGGTTCATGCAGGGTAAGGTTTACCTTCTGAAGGCTTCTTATTGGCCTTATGTCATTCCCGCATGTTTTTAGCGGGAATCCATAGCTTTTAGCATAGTAAGGATAGACCAAGGTAGTAAGGCCTGTTGACAAACAGGTGCTAATATCAGACTGCTTGACGAAATCTGATGCCTCTGGTAAGATGTTTTATCATGCAGGTATTAAAAAGATACATAATAGGCGATGAAGAACGCAAGAGTATCATTAAAAATATATCAGACTTTTTAGATAATGAAGGCGCTGAAGAGGTCATAGAGGTCATAGGGTCAAATCTTCATTTGTTACATTTTTGTGCATGTTAAAGATGTGTACAAGGTCATGTCAACCACATTGCACGACCTCAGCCCATTGCTGATATGCCATGCCGATAATATGTCTGTGAACCTTATCAGGCTGCTTTTATCACGGCGAGCTCAGTTGCTCCATGTAATTCTATAAAAATGAAACATTCTTCTGGATAAAGATAGTCTTCACCTGATTCGTCAATTACCCTGAGTTGATGGTGTTTTGATGCTTCTTCATCAGGTATGATTTGATAGATCTTTCTTCGCTCCAGTGACACGGCGTAGTTGTCATTGTTAATACAAATTGCAAATTTGACTTGTTTTTCTTGAGTTATTGACATGGTTTTTCAATCTAAATAACGTTTGATTTTAGGTTCCTTTCTCCCAATACCAGATGCCTCATACCAATGTATTTCAGCAGGCCTCATAGAACCATCAGTTAATTGAACTGTTGCAATACCTTTTCGCTTACGCCAACGCCCTTTTCCATAAGTTTTGTTGAGTCTGGCCAACTCTCTAATTGACCGCCCCACTGCAAATGTTTCAATCTTAGTAATCTTTCCAATGATTTTGAAATGCATCTTATCATGGCTTCAAAACATTCAATTACAGTCAAGCAGTATATTACTAATGGTTAAATTATATAATTGCCTTATTGGAGTGTCAAGCCTTTTTCTAAGTGGGCAATGTCAGTGCTATATTGCCACAACCTCAGCCCATTGCTGATATGATATGTCCCCTTACAATCGTTCTTAATTATTTCTTATAAAAACTCCACCTGATTTTTCATTTCTTCTGCTGACAAAATATCTGCATAAATGGCCAATCTTTTGATGCACTCTCCTATACTCAATTTGTGCATTTCAGCAAAGATTATACCCCAGTGTTCCTTTCCATCTTTCGCTAAAGATTTTGCAATCTCAATAAAATGATGGTCATGGGTGAAAATGACCGCATGTCTATCAGAGGCATACTTAAAATGTTATAAATCTGTTACACCAAGCATTCTCTTTTCTATAGCAGAAAATGCCTCTATGCCTCGCTTTCGCAACCCTTCTGCAATGTGTATATCCACATTTTCATCGGTGTATATCTTTAATTTTGACAATCTTTTTCTCCAGAAGGGATGTGGAGGTTTTCTTCAAAGACTCAACACCGTTTATTTCATCTCTCCACCTCTTGTCTATCTCATTTTTGTGCTCGTAATAGTATGAAAGTGCATCATGAACCTGAGAGAGATTGAGATGTGGAAGCGCAGATATTATTTCATCAGGGGACATTCCCATAACCTCATGTCTGATGGCTATATCCATTACACGGATGCCAGTCCCTGAAATAACTGGCTCTCCACCTCTTATTTTCTTATTTACTGTAATATAAGGATGTTTAAGTTATTTCATTGATGTATTCATAGGCTTCCTCTTAGTCTAATGTTTGAACTTTTTATAATTGAATTATATAACGGCCTTGCGGGGGTGTCAAACCTTTTTCTGAAAAGTTATGGTAAAGCGTCAAATTATTCGGTATAATGTTTTTGTTTTTATTATTGCGCTTAAAAAATGTCTTGCAATGACAACAAAACAGCGAAAAGGTAATTGACTAATGGCAAAAGAGATGTTAACAGGCAATGCTGCTGCTGCGTGGGGCGTGAGATTGGCAGAGGTGGATTATATCCCTGCATATCCTGTAACGCCTCAGACAGAGATTATAGAGACCATTGCGCGATGGATTTCCAATGGTGACATGGATGCAAGATTTGTTACCATGGACTCTGAGCACTCTATGATTACAGCAGCAGGCTCTGCATCTGCTACTGGTGTGCGCGCGTTCACAGCATCATCAAGCCAGGGTCTCCTTTACGGCTTTGAGATGCTGTATACTGTAGCAGGCTGGCGCGTGCCGCTTGTAATGGTTAATGTATCAAGAGGCTTATCTTCTCCAATAACACTTGAACCTGACCATAATGATATACTTGCAGCAAGGGACTGCGGTTTTTTGCATATTCATTGTGAGACCTGTCAGGAGGTGCTCGATTCTATCTTAATGGCATACAGGATTGCTGAGGATGAGCGTATACTCTTGCCTGTTTTTGTAAATCTGGATGGCTTTCTCCTTTCCTTTACAAGAGAGCCTGTTGAGATACCGTTATTGGATGATGTAAAAAGATTTTTACCTGCGTACATTCCAAAGCACGCCTCTTTTAAAGCTGGCAAGCCAATGGCGCAGGGTGTGTCAGTTCTCGGCGGGCCGATATATTCCTATTTTAAATACCAGATGCACATGGCAAACATGAATGGCCTTACAGTATATAAAGAAGTCTGCAATGAATTTAAGAATATATTTGGCCGTGAATATGATACCGTTGATGGCTATATGCTAAATGATGCAGAATATGTTTTGATTATGATGGATTCCTTTTCAACAATTGGAAAGGCTGCTGTAAAGAAGGCAAGGGAGAAGGGCATTAAGGCAGGGCTTTTGAGATTAAGATTGTTGCGGCCATTTCCTGCAAAGGATATAATGGCTGCAATTAAAGGAAAAAAGGCTGTAACTGTATTAGACCAGAATATCAGCATTGGCAAAGGCGGTATTCTCTATTCAGAGATTGCCAGCGTTATCTGTAATGAAAAAGAGAAGCCCTTGCTGCTTTCTTTTATTGGCGGACTTGGCGGTAAGAACATAAGTCCATCTGAATTTGAATTTATCTTTGATACAATGATTAATGCCGAAAAAACAGGCATAGTCCCTGAGCCGCAACTCCTTTACACAGAAGCAGAGTTGAAGGAGATAGAGAGAATAAAGAAGATAGCAGGGAAAAAGATATGACAGAGATAAAATCCATTAAAGATTTGCCTTTGGAAGACAACCTTTCTCCCGGCACTGCAATGTGTGCTGGCTGCGGCGGACTTCTTGCATTGAGGCACTGCCTTAAGGCACTCGGTGAAAAGACTGTAATTGTAAATGCTGCTGGGTGCTTTACTCTGCTTTCAATATATCCCTTTACGCCTTTTAAAGGCTCATGGTTATACACAGCAATGGCATCTGCGCCTGCAGGAGCGCAGGGTGTCAGGGATGCTTTGGATATCCTGATTAAAAAGGGAAGAATAAAACCTGATGAGGATTTAAAGGTTGTTGTATTAACAGGCGATGGCGCTGCATACGACATGGGGCTATCCTCTACATCAGGCGCAATATACCGCAATCTGGATTTTTACTATATCTGCTATGACAATGAGGCGTATGGAAATACAGGTTTCCAATGGTCAGGCGCAACGCCTTTTGCGTCAAAGACAGGGACAACGCCGGTAGGAAAGATAAGCCCAACAGGCGCAGAGGTTTCAAAGAAAAACCTTTTTGAAATATGGAGGAGCCACAAGCCGCCATATCTTGCTACCATATCTCCAGCGCATCAGGTTGACCTGTTCAACAAATTCAAGAAGGCAGAGGAATACAAAGGCCCAAAGCTCTTTATTAGCCATTCGCCATGCCCTCCGGGCTGGGCAACAGATCCATCACATTCTGTTAAACTTGCAAAACTATCTGTTGACACAGGCATCTGGGCATTGAAAGAGGCGGTTTATGGAGAAGTAAGCCATACCTTTGTGCCAAAGAAATTTAAGCCTGTTGAGGAATATCTGAAAGAGCAGGGAAGGTTCAGCCATTTGTTTAAACCTGTAAGGCAGGAAGAAGCATTAAAAAAGATACAAGAAAATGTAAACGAATACTGGAAAGGGACCAAAGGATAGATTATTGGGATATCTGATTGAAATAGATAAGGCAATATTTTATTTCATTAATAAAACTCTGCAAAATTCTTTATTTGATTGGCTGATGCCATTTATCACCAAGTTGGGAAATTTTAAGATACCCATTATTATAGTTTTTTTTCTGTTTTTTATACTCGGCAAGAAGAAAGAAAGGGTCTTTCTAATATTATTAATTGCAACAATACTTTTTGCAGATTATATTGCAACACAATTTTTAAAGTATATCTTTGTCCGTATTCGTCCATGCAATGCCTTGCCTGATGTCCGCCTTCTTCTTGGCTGCACAGGCTCCTATTCCTTTCCTTCCTCACATGCTGTAAACATTACCGTCTTCGCTGTATTAACATCATATAAATATCGTTTTCTGATGATTCCATCAATTATTACTGCTGCGGCTGTTTGCTTTTCAAGGGTCTATGTCGGCGTCCACTATCCCTTTGATGTCTTAGGCGGCGCAGTGGTTGGCGCTCTCATCTCAATCGGGGTTATATACTTGGATAGCAGGTATTTGAAGAGGTTCTATAATTCTAAATAGGCTTTTTAAACCTACCTTTCCTTTGAAAAAGGGGAGGGGAGCGCAATCAAAGGATTTCGTGCAGCAAGTTTTCCCATTTCTATTTTTGTGATTGCTCCATTTTTATCAGGCAGATATGCTGTCATTGGCGAATCATATACAGGCCATCTCCCTTTTGCGATGTTCTGAGGCTCCCTTCCTTTAAAGGTTAGATAACTATACTTATGATAATGTGGCAGTTTCCTGCCCAGTCCAGGCAATGCCTCTATAGTATCTGATGCAATAAATAACAGAGCTATCTCAATATCTTTTGGATCCCTTGCAGAGAACACTAAAGAATGGTCTTTAGTTTGGCTTATTGATATATCATATTTAGAAAGTAATGATGTCATCTCATTTAAAAAGATATTTTCCCATCCGAGGATTACAACTGCTTGGTCTGAAGGGAGCTTTTTTATTTCCTTATCCAGCGCAATCTTTGTTTTATTATCATTTGAATTGCTTAATGACAATGCAAAATCACGATATGCCTGAAGAAGCGGATGGGGAGCAGAAGATGGAAGTATTATAAGCATCTCCTTTGCGCCCAAAACCTGTGATATTGCAGGAGGGGTCTCTGCCTTGTCAAGCCTGCGGAAGATGTCAAACTCAGGGTCAATATCAATCCTCAATGGCCTTGAAGGAGCTGAAATAGAAAATTTCATCTTCTTTTTGTCCATATTTAAAACTGTCTGAAAGGAGCGCTCTGTATTCTCCATAGTTACTGCAACAGGTATCTGAAGATGATAAGCCTCTTCTTTCTGAACCTGCTCAATGTATCCTGTAATGAGATAGCCATCTTTATCAGGCAATACCTTAACATCCTTTAATCTTATCTCTGGCGCGCCTGCCTGTGCTACCCATTGTTTAAAGTCTATGCTTAAATCTCTTTTAGAGGTATCTTCAAAACTCTTTTTAATATCTGTGAAAGAGGCAAACCTGAATCTGTTTTTTAAATAAAAGTCCTGAAGCCCTGCAGTAAAATCCTTATCTCCAAGTTTCTGGCGGAGCATGTGAAAGAAGAGAAGTGATTTGCCATAGCCGATTGACTCAGTAGGCGCGCTGTAGCGCATACGGAATTCTGATAAAGGAAAATCCTTAGCTGTTGATACATAGTCTGCATATTTCTGTAGAGTTGTCTGCCTGTATTCCAATGCTTTTCCCTGCTGTTCCATAATAAGATAATCAGAGAGGTACGCAGTCAGGCCTTCTGACCAGTTTCCAGAGTTGTAGTCAACAAACACGCTATTTCCCCACCAGTTATGGAGTATTTCATGCGGATAGGATGAATTTATGATAAAGGGCAGACGAATGACCTTTGAACCAAGCAAAGTAAAAGAAGGCATACCAAAACCTGTTTCATAGAAATTCTCAACAAGCGCAAATTTTTTGTAAGGATATGGGCCAATAAGTTTCTCATACATCAAGAGGTATTGACTTGTAGCATTCAGATATTTATCAGCAAGCCCTTTATCAGGCGAGCGGAGAAATGCCATTGCAGAAATTTTTCCTGTCTGCTGTGTATACTCAGTAAACCTTCCAGCAATCAAGTATATCTCATCCTGAGGTTCCGGCGATTCCCATTGCACACGGGTTAGATTTTTCTCTTTTATATGCAGTGTCCGTTCTCCCTGACTCACAGCATCCCATTCAGGAGGAAGCTCTATCTGGATGTTAAAGGTTACAAGCCCTTTATTAAATACAGGATACCAGTATGATTCCTTTTCAAGATATACACCTGCTTCTGAAATTATGCCAGGCGTCTGCTTTATGCCCCTTGCCTCTTCCTTGCCATCCTGTTCAATGGGATAATGGATTACGCCGCTGTATTTTATTGCAAAGGTTTTTGTGCTATGAGGTAGTTTTATAGTAAAAAAATCAACAGAGGCATCTTCTTTTTTAGTAATTTTACTGATAATCTTTACATCAGAGGTTGTTGATACTGGATTAAGCCCTGCATGGAGGAAAAAGTGGAAATCAGAAGGGAAGTGTTTGGGTATTGTTATTGTGTCTTCAACAGTAAACCGATGCTCATTTGGGTAGAGTACAACCTTCAGGTCATGATGAACTGTTGAGTCTTGTTTTGCACTTTCCTTTGCATTCAGAAGGGCAGGGTAGAGTGAGAAAAACAAGAAGATGGCAATTATTGAAAAGAGCCGTTTCATGTTTGTATTATAACATAAAAAAACTTGACAATTAATCTATCTAAATATAAAGTTGTTACATTATTTAGGTCTTCGTGAAACAGTGTGGGTTATGCATCTGTGAGCCAGGTGCGCAGGCGGCTGCAGGAGCGATTATCTAAAGACCAAAAACTTGAGACGCTCTTCAATTGTATCAAGCACAAATGTAACGAATAAAGATTTGATTTGCCCCCCCCTTATTCTTCTCCGGAATTTTTTCTTTCTACATGTTTTTTAGTTGCAAGGCTATATATTTTTAACAAATCTTCTTCGTCAATATCAACAAATGTATCAATATGACTCAAGGCATAAACAAAGTCTTCATGTGTTATAGGTTCATATCCTTTAGTTACAGGTTCGATAGTTTGCTTTCTTAAATATAGATGGGCAGGATATTGCCGCCATTTGAATAAGCCATTAAAGGCAATAGCAACGAGTAAAAGTGTTAGCACATTAAGTAATACAGGCTGAAACCCATAATTGAACCCAAGATCATGCAGTTTATCAGAGCCAATAACAGCAGCCAATGCTGTTGCTCCTCTAATATTTATGTCTAACATTCATTTTTATACTTATTCTAAATAAGGCGCTAAAATACAACAGGAATATCACAAAGTCAAGGGTAATTAGGAAAATTGTAGAGAATACATAAACTGTACGGTTAAAATGAATGGCAAGGTGGAGCCATATTATTTTTTTTACATATTGACAGGCAGACCTTTTTGTGATACATTTTGTATCACATTGTTAATGCAGATTCTTGGGGGTAATTATTATGCCTACAAGCGTTAGACTTGATAAGAAAACAGAATTTTTATTAGAAGAGACTGCAAAAATTACAAAAGTAAGTAAGGCAGAGATAATCAAGCTTTCCATCCAACAATACTGCCCGCCTGTACTTGAGGAAAAAAAGAGGCATCCATTTGAACTCATAAAAGACCTTGTTGATAAGACAGGCAGCGGCAGAGGAGACCTTTCTATAAAAGGCGAAGAGATATTAAGGGAGAGGTTAAGGAGAAAAGGTTGATTATCCTTGATACAGGGCCTATTGTAGCCTTTTTTGACAAGGATGACGCCCTCCATAGCCGTTCACTTGAAACTCTTAAAAAGGTAGACGAACCTTTAATTACCACATGGCCTGTTATTACAGAGGCCTTTTATCTCTTAAATTTTTCCAATCAAGTTCAGGATGACCTATGGGAATTTATAGAGAGGGGAGGTGTTATTATACATCTTCTTGAAATAAAACTTTATAAGCGATGCAGAGAATTGATGAAAAAATATTATGACCTTCCCATGGACTTAGCAGATGCAACATTAGTTGCACTAGGAGAGGAGGCAGGGCTTTCCAAGGTCTTTACCTTTGACCATAAGGACTTTGAAATATACAGGCCAAAGCACAGGAAGCGGTTTTCTTTGATTCCTGAAAGAGTGTAATTGTTAACGCTGAGTTTAGAGTCAGAGGCGTGATGGCTGTATCGTCACTTCTTTTTTAAGCGATTTAATACTCGTTAGGGCTTCTTATAGCATACTGCTTTGGTTATTTTCTCTCTTGACAACAGGAGGCCTTATAAGGATTTGCAGGTCAATTTTTTGCCTCTATTAGCTTGCCGCTAATAAATTTATGAATTATGCTGGAAACATATGTCTGATAAGGCAATCCCTCGCTTACTGCCTTTTTTTGCAATTCGGTCAGGTCCCTTTCGGAAATTCTTATGTTTAGTCTTTTATCTTTCTTTAAGGTGTTTCTTGCATACTTCATTAATTCTGCTCTTCTTTTTGAAAGGTTTTTTACTGGAGCCCATTCACCTTTTTCAAAGCTGGCCAATATTTCTTTTTCTTCTTTAGTTAATTTAGCCTTCATTTTTCTCCTCCCAAATAAATTTGTGTTGCCTTTCTGCTGGGGATAATGTTTTTTAGAAATATTTCTTCCGCATCCTCAACATAAGGGACAAGATATGCATAATTATTTATTCCGATTATCATTATCCGCTGCTCTGGATATCTTTTCTGATTCGGATGCAGGTAGTCATCTAAAATGTTGCCTTTTTCAATATAATAAACTATATCCTCAAAGCAAATTCCTCCTGATTCTTTGAGTTTCAGGCTCTTTTCAGAGTTCCAATTTATAAGCTTCATTTCTTGGTATGTTATCACATTGTGTGCTTTTTGGCAACATAAAAAAGGCAGAGCTTTTATCATTATTTCTGCTAACGGCCGTCAGTGAAATGAATGATTAGAAGATTTCAGAGTGTCCTTAATTTCTAAAGGCCTAATGATTGATGCTCTTCTCAATTACATCAAGCACAAATGCATAAATGTAATTATTGAAGATTTGACCCTATTTATTCTATGACCCTATTTATTCTCTATTTATTCTGCTATTTATTCAGCACTCGGATATCGTTCCCCGGTATCATTTGAGCTGGATGCTATGGCAGCCTAACTTAACTCTGTGTCCGTGAAAACGGGGGAAGATCACTGGGATTGTCGAGTCGTCGAGGTGGCAGATGAGAAAGGCCAAACGATGTGAGAATTAACTCCATTGGTTTTTACCTCCTCAATTGCACAGCGGGCTAACGTTAAAGCTGTGTGGCGCGAGCCGCGCAGCGGTGAAGCGTCCAAACGAGCGCCTTGTTAGAGAGCGCGTTATGTTTTATTGCTTTTTCCAAGATTACAATCATCGCAAAGACATTGTAGATTTTCTAATATTGTTTCTCCGCCTTTTGAAAAAGGCACAATATGGTCAATGTGTAATACAACGCCCACTTCTGTTGCTGGGCTCCTGCCACAGTAAATACACCGATAGTTATCTTTTTTTAATACCTCAAGACGCAAACCAAGCGGAATGTGTCTTTTTCTGCTTTGAGGTATTTTTTCTCGCTTTTGTTCTGATTTTTCTTCAATTGAATTTTCTTCTACCTCGTCTTTTAGCAAGGTGCCGCCTGACTTATAGTCAATGAATTGCGCGCATGCATTTACCCAGCCATTAAATCTTGATTTATAGGTTGTATATGAATATATCGGGTTCGCCGCTTCCCATTCGTTCCTCGACGGCCTATGGCCTAATAGCTTCCACACCATTTCTAGATCTTTAAATAGCAGTTGCTCTGGTATTTGGTCTTTTCTCGGTTTTTTGTGTGGCTTTAAATCTAAACCTGTTGCTTTTAGGGCATGCTCCCAAGACTCAAAATTGTTGAGGACAGTCGTCTTTTTGCATTTTGTTGCAACTTTATCAAACTCACGACCAGTAAACTCGCGAAAATTATAGTGTTCCGCGACTCTTTTAAGCTCATCGAGGATTGTCTCTTTCGAGACTTTATCTATTCTGTTTCTCTCTAGATTAAAACTCATGGATATGGTGATTTGCGCTTTCTAACAAGTTATTATACAGCTTCTGTTCTTTACCAGAACGAAAGCTAAAACCAATACAAAAGTAATACAAAAGCAATAAAAAAGCAATAAAATATTGACGAAAATAGAACTGTAAAGATTCGGTATCTCTGACTTTGGCGGCAGCAAGGTTCTGGGAGGCGCATAGCCTTGACGATTAATACAAGACTACAAAGTTTTGCTTATTGGCCAAAAGTGCTTGACAATAATTAAAATATTGTTAAACTAATTTAAAAGGTATAACATATTATTTTAAGGAATAGCGTAAAATGATGCAAAAGAAAGTTTTTTATAAAAATGATATTGATAAAAATAGTATTATTCAGATTATAAAGGAGACACTTAATGCTGATGATAGAGCGATTTTCGCCTATCTTTATGGTTCCTTTATAGAAGAAGGCGATCTTTTTTATGATATAGATATTGCTGTTTATGCAAAGAGCCATGAAAACCCTCATATTATAGCAGTAGGTGTAAGGGAAAATATTGTTGAGAGGTTGACAGAATCTGGAATAAAAGAATTTGTTATTGATAATTTTGATGTGAGGGTAATAAATGATGCATCCTATGATTTTGTAATTGACATTCTGGATAAAGGGCTTTTAATTGTCAGCAAAGATGAGCAGTTAAGAACATCTTATATTGAACATATTAGTATGGAATACAGACTAAACCAGATTGTTCTTGATGAAGCGCTAAGATGAAAGCAGATAAAGAACGGATAAAATTTTTGCTGTATGAAATCAAAGAGAATACCCTTGATTTAGAAAAAATACTTAAAGATAATAGTGATGCTGAAATAATTTCAAACAAGACAACAATAAAGGTGATTAAATACACCCTTATTGAACTTTCCGAAGGCATTTCCTTAGTTTTACAGCATATACTTTCCAAAGAATACGGTCAGCCTGTTAAGGGTTATATTGACACAATAAAGAAGGCAGCGGACTTGAATATTATTACAAATAGCCTTTCTCAAAGATTAAAGCCTTTTTTTGACTTTAGAAACTCCTTAATCCACCGCTATTGGATAGTGGAAAATGAAAAGCTTATTCAAAATTGCAGGGAAGGGAATCAGGATTTTTATAGGTTTATTGAGGAAATAGAAGGTTTCATGGAAAAAGTTCTTGACAAAAATGAGTAGTTTTTATAATATGTAGTCACAAATTGAATTGAACCTCTTTAAATCAGTCCTGTGAGGCTGAAAAGGGAAATAAAATGAAAAATATAAAAATCTATAAGAAACCTAGCTTGTCTTTTGATAGGCTGGGTTTTTTTTGTGCCCAAAAGAGGCTTGAATAACTATGGCTGGTAAGTGGAAAGAGAAAAAAATAGTAATGGATGCAACTGAGATTAACCGCTCCTTGCGCCGAATCTCCCATGAGATTGTTGAAAAGAATAAGGGGACAGGGGATCTGGTCCTTGTTGGCATCAGGACAGGCGGGGCGCATCTTGCAAAGAGGCTGGTAAATTTTATAAAGGAGATAGAAGGGGTGGAACTGCCGCTCGGTATACTTGATATAACCTTATACCGCGATGACCTTTCTACCAAAAAAGAGCAGCCTGTATTAAAAAAGACAGAGATACCTTTTTCCATATCTGATAAGAAGATTGTATTGGTTGATGATGTCCTGTATACAGGCAGATCAATCAGGGCAGCAATGGACAGCCTTATGGACTTTGGGAGGCCAATACAGATACAATTGGCTGTATTGATTGACAGGGGACACAGGGAGCTGCCAATAAGGGCAGATTATGCAGGTAAAAATCTGCCAACATCTGCACAGGAAATAGTTAAAGTATTGCTTGAAGAAGAGGGAGAAAAGGACAGGGTTATAATCGCTGAGCCTATTTAGTGTCATTCCCGCAGCGTTTTTGAGCGGGAATCCACGAATAAAACAAGACTGGATTCCTGCCAGATACATGCAGGAATGACAGAAAATGTAAAGCTAATTATGAGATACCATATTAGGGAAAGACAATGCCATTAAACAAAAAAGATTTGCTTGAAATACAAGAACTTAGCTCAGAGGACATAAAGCTGATTATAGATACAGCAGACTCGTTTAAAGAGGTTACTGGAAGGGATATAAAGAAGGTTCCGACCCTGCGCGGCAAGACAGTTGTGAATCTTTTTTATGAGCCGAGCACAAGGACAAGGACATCCTTTGAGCTTGCTGCAAAAAGGCTGAGCGCAGACGTAATAAATATTGCTGTCTCTACAAGCAGCGTTGTTAAAGGAGAGACGCTCCTTGATACTGCAAGGAATATTGAGGCAATGAGGTCTGATATTATTGTAATCAGGCACTCTGCAGCAGGCGCGCCTTATATACTTGCAAAGGGATTAAAAAGCTCTGTTATAAATGCAGGCGATGGGTGCCATGAACATCCTACTCAGGCGCTCCTTGATATGTTTACTATAAGGGAGAAAAAAGGAAGACTTGATGGCTTAACAGTAGCTATTGTTGGCGATATAACCCACAGCCGTGTTGCAAGGTCAGATATCTACGGACTTACTAAAATGGGCGCAAAGGTAAGGGTGATTGGCCCTGCAACATTGATACCGCTTGAGATTGAAAAATTAGGTGTAAAGGTATATTACAATCTTAATGAGGGGATTAAAGATGC
>ERZ1292623.2220-Hain-H51-01um-R1-2220-length-17685-cov-5_pt1 | contig 17685 bp, 26 predicted proteins | sample MGYA00564398_ERZ1292623 | MGnify/ENA primary metagenome ERZ1292623 (study PRJEB36523, sample SAMEA6512633) | groundwater metagenome | collected 2019-01-07 | study: AquaDiva: Metagenomics assemblies of 32 groundwater samples | reverse complement strand
AATTCGCACGGCTCAGCCGGGCGTTATCTCATTGTTAGTCACGTTAAAAAATGCTTTGTATGCTAAAAACGCGGAATAAATATCTACTTTTGATATTATTTCTGATGGGGAATGCATTCCTAATACTGGAGGTCCAATATCAATAACATCGCATCCATATTTTGCAATCATATATGCGATTGTTCCTCCTCCGCCTTCATCAACTTTTCCTATTTCTCCAGCCTGCCAGCATATATCATTCTCATTTAGTAATCTAGTAATGAATGAAACATATTCTGCATTTGCATCACTTGCTCCGTACTTTCCTCCGGAACCTGTATATTTTTCAACAGCAACTCCTCCTCCGATTTTATTTACATTTCTGGCATCAAATGATCCCGCAAAAGTCGGATCGAATCCTGATGTAACGTCTGCTGAAAGTACAATCGATTTAGAAATAACTTCATTTACTGTTTTTTTACTATTTCTTTTTCTTAAAACGATTTCAACTACTCTTTCCATTAATTGAGATGCTGCCCCCGTATTTCCAGTACTTCCAATCTCTTCTTTATCGTAAAAGAATGCAAATCGTGTTCTTTTTTTATTTTCAGAATTAAGGAATGCTTTTAACGTAGCATAAGAACACGATTTATCATCTTGTCCGTATGCTGCTATCAATGCTCTGTCGAAACCAACATCTCTTGCTTTTGTTGCCGGAACAAGTTCGATTTCTGCAGAAATGAAATCCCCCTCGGTTATTCCATATTTTTCATTTAATATTGACAATATTCCTAATTTTATTTTTTCCTTCAGCCCTTCTTCTTTGACTATGGGAATATTTCCGATTATGACATTAAGATTTTCTGCTTCAAATGCATCTCTAACGGTTTTATTATCTGATTTTCTGTCAATGTGCGGCAATAAATCAGAAATAACAAAAACTGGTTCATCCTCATTTTCTCCTACTCTTATTTCTCTTTTTTTGCCGTTCTTATCCATAACAATTCCGTGAATGGCTAAAGGAGTTTCAAACCACTGATGTTTTTTTATTCCGCCATAGTAATGTGTTTTTAATAATGCTAAATTTCCATCTTCATAGAATGGACGCGGTTTTAAATCCAATCTTGGAGAATCAATGTGAGACCCTGTCATATTGAACTCCGGTTCCTCTCCAATTATTCCCAATACTACACTTTTATTTTTATTGTTATAGAAAAATGAATCTCCCGGATTTAAATTTTCAAACGAATCCAGTTCTTTGAATCCTTTTGCTTTTGCTGTTTTAATTATTACTTCTGTTGCTTCTCGTTCTGTTTTTGCTTCGTTAAGGAATTCTTTATATTTCTCACAGAAAGAGAAAATTGTTTGTCTTTGCTTTTCATTAAAGTTATTCCATGCTGAGGATTGTTTAATTACCAGCTTTTCCTGCAGTTTTGCGAACTTTGATTTAGTCATTTTTACCTATTTTTAACCCTATTTAGCTTATTTATGGTGTCTTTTATTTATAAATGTTGTGAAATTTTATCTTAATTACTATTTTTTACCTATTTTTGTCCTATTTTAGACTATTTTTGTATTAATTGGTCATTTTCTTTATAAATAAATGAAAAATTAACAAGTTTTGGCTTAAATTTGCGTTAAATTTTACTTAAAAGACGTATTTTTGTCAATTTTCATCAAAAATATGCATATTTTAACGTTTTTCATACAGATATATTACCATTTTCAAAATATTTATATACTAACCCTATTCTAAATTAATCATGGCAAAATTTATCTGTGAAAGCTGTCGGTACAGTTTTAACCCAAAAGGAGCTGACAAGATTGTTCCTCCTAGAATCTGTCCTTACTGCAATCGGAGAGAATCAGTTGTTCTTGAAAAATCCGCACAGGATTTAATTGATGAATTTGGAAACTAAATATTATATTTAGATCCTTTAAATGACGCAATTCTTTGAAGAAGTCCTTGGGCCGAAGGTGATTTCATTTTTTTGATTTCTTCTCTTACTCTGCTGAATGCCATTTTTAGTTTTTCCTCAACTTTTTCTTCATCGTCTCCAAATCTTACCACAACCACGTCGAGAAAATCATTTGAGTTTTTAGAATGAACTTCTTTTTCTAATTTTTTGATGTCATTCATTATTTCAATAGCAAATTGCTCAGAAGTATCTATGTTAGTTGTTTTAACGATGCTTCTGTCTGCTGTTCCATCGTTAAACAGAATTTTAAGCGTTGCCGGTTCATTTCTTATATAATTTAGAATTTCAACGTGTTTAAAATTAACAGTTATTATATTCATAGTAATACTTAATCATAGAACATTTATAAAATTATCTAAGAGTTTTGTTTTCTAATCCGCTGGTTTTTCTTATTTCAGATGTGTTTTTATTATTTTTTTCTACATGATACATTCCTGCTATTCCGCCAATAATTGCAATCGTTCCACCGATTATTGCAGCATTTCTTACCCATTTCCAATATTTTCTTGTTCTTGCTTCTTCTTCAGAATAATAAATCGGAGGGCGAATTATTCTTCGTTGCGAAGGCTGGTCATATGTATGACTGTATGCATAACCATCAGTATTGTTCATTTAAACCTCTTGCCTGTAGAACCCACCTAGTTGGGGTTTTATATAGTTAACTGAACAAGAGGCTTTGTAGAAAATAACGCCGCCGCCTTGTTGCGAGGCTTCATGTGTTACAAAATAGAGCATTTTCCGAGGCACAATCGAGGCAAAGCCTCGCTGTGCACAGCTCGACGTTGTCGAGATTGTGTTCCAGATAGGAAAATGCAATAAATCAGCATAATAAGCCGAGCTGACGCTGCGTTATTTTCTATTTTCTACAAAGCCTGAACAAGAATTACTTTCTAACAGAATACCCATCGAAAGATGATTGTCTTGTTAGTTCTCTTTCTGGAACGTTGTTTGCCGATATTCTTGAATCATAGAGATTGTACACAATTCCTGCTGCAACTAACCCTGCAGTTAATATTGCTGCTTTTGCTGTTCTTGGCAGAACTGAAAAGTTGCTTCTAGCTGCATTAAGATCTCTTTGTCTCATGTTTGCAAGGTAATTTCCTTGAACTATGTCTCCTATCATAATATTTTCCAGAGTAATACTAGTATATAAATCTTTCGATTTGTAACTACTTCTTAGTGGTGTTTTTAACTAGCCCAGAGTAGGCAATTATTGCCCCAACAATGATTATGGTCCAGAATAAAACCCACGTTATCAGCTTTAATGCAAAGACAACTAAGTTTATTACAAGCAACGCAATAAGCAAGAGAATAGCAAGTTGTTTCAAATCTTTCATTTTAATTTCTTATATCCAATCCATACAAGAACAAGCAATACAACTCCTAAAAGAACGAATCTGATTACATCTGAGAATCTGTCCCAGTATCTTACAGTTGCGAAGAATAAATTTAATATTCCTCCCAATAAAAATCCAGAGCTTATGCTTTCAACTGTTAAAACAACTCCGAGAACTAATCCAACGAATCCTGCAATCACCATTACTATGAACGATCTGTCATCGTATATTTTTTGAGCAGTATCAAGCGATTTTCTGCAAGTAAAATCAATATCGCAATATCCTGTCTGATATCCAACAGGAACAGGTTTTGAATATTCCGCAGTATTTGTCCATTGTCCGCCGCTCAATATACAAGCTCCTCTATTGCTGTAATTTATTTCAGATTGATTTCTGCCGCAGAACTTATTGTAGTCTGGTGCGTTAAAGAATGTGGATATTCCATAATTTACAAACAAAGTGAATATGATTGCAATACCTATCGCCAAGAACCATTTCTTAATTTTGTTCGGTTTTTGCTCCATATTATGTGTATTCGGTGTGTTTCTTTTTAAATTTTTGTTATTTTATGCCACAAAAATCAATTAAACCACCATTTAAATACTCGGCTCATTTATTATTAAAAATGAGGTGTCACTAAATGGCTAAAAAAACAAAAAAATCAGCAAAAAGATCTGGTAAAAAGAAATCTAAACGATAAAATTAATCGATACTGCCCGGCGAGGCGGTATCTTTTTCTACAAAAATTTATATATCCGGTGCTCGTTGTTTGACACATGGACGAAATAGAGTTGGTAAAAAGCACCGATATTTTCAAGAATTGCAAGAATATTGTAGTTGGGAGAGGAAATTTAAATGCAAATATACTCTTTATAGGCGAGGCCCCCGGAAAAAACGAGGATATTCAAGGACTTCCTTTCGTTGGCGCAGCTGGAAAGAATTTAGATAAATTATTGGCTAAAGTTGGTTTAACTACGGATAATATTTACATTGCAAACATTCTCAAATGCAGACCGCCAGAAAATAGAAATCCAACAACTGAGGAAATTAAAAAACATACCCCTTGGCTTATGAAACAGATTAGAGAGATGAAACCTAAAGTAATATGTTCATTGGGAAATTATGCAACTAAATTTTTCTTTGGTAGTTGTAATCCGGACAATATGAAAAAACAACCAGGAATAACGCAAGTTCATGGAAAAATACAAATAATTGAGATTGACGGTATGACAATAACGCTTATCCCTCTCTTTCATCCTGCTGCAATAATATATAATAGAAATTTAACTACTGAGTGGAAAAAAGATATGGAAATAGTTAAGCAGGAAGTTTTGCAGCATAAGAAAGTTTAAATATATGATTTAAGTGTTCGATACATGACATTTACAGATAAAGTAAAAGAACTTCTTTGTTTCGGATTGGCTGGATCATGTTTTCTCGGATGCACATACGGAGTTGCGACTAAGAATTATGGTGCGGCAAGTGGAGCAGGAATTGTTGCATGCTTATTTGCACGCCAGGGATTCTCTTACGGTTCAATGACTGCCGAAGAAGCGAGAGAGATTCTGAGACGGAGATTCTCAAAGCATTTTCTCGTGATGGAATATTTCAATAAGAACAAAACTATTTCTTAATCATTTTTGGATAAGTTCCCGGTTCCATAAATACTGCATCAAGCAAAACAACAATGCCCTTTTCTTTAATCATTATTTCGTTTGAATTCATTCTTAGTTTTCCAATTGCAATTAATTCGTTTTTCAAAGTTAGAACCGCGCAAGTTTCATCATATTTCGCATCGCTTTCTAATTTTGAAATTCCCGGAATGTTCAATGCAGAGCCATGACACAATGAATTTACAGTATAATCTGTCACCCATATTTTTGGAAGATGATTGATTGCGCTTTCCATCGGCTGAACGCATTTTCTTATTAGTTTTTCATTTTTATCTTCTTTCCAGAAAGCATAAGCATCTTGCAAATCCTGCAATGTAATCAGTGTTTCTTCATTAAACGGCCCTGCTTTTGTTCTTCTTAACTCAACCATGTGAGCATTTGTTCCTAATTTTTTTCCTAATCCGACACAAAGTGTTCTTATGTAAGTTCCAGCTTGACAACCAACTTTAAACAACACATCCTGTCCCTCCATTTCTAGGATGTCGATGTAGTAGATTTCTCTTTCTCTCTCTTGTCTTTTTACCGCAGATTTTAATGGAGGGATTTGTTTTATTTTTCCTAAGAAGTCTTCGAATGCCAGTCTTATTCTGTCTTCAGCAACCGGAGTGTGCAAATGCATTATGCATATATATTCTTTTCCAGCAGTCAGCAATCCTTGAACTATTTTTGTTGATCTTTCTAATGCAACAGGAAGAACTCCAGTTACATTTGGGTCTAAGGTTCCAGAATGTCCTGCTTTGTTTAAATTTAAAATCTGTTTAACGTAGGCAGAAACTTGATGGCTTGTTGGCCCTTGTGGTTTGTCAATGTTAACAATTCCGTATTCTATTAATTTCTCAACAGATCTTTTTTCAGGATTAATTCCAAATTTATCTGAAGTTTTAGCTTCCTTTTTAACGAGAATAGTCCTATTTACTTGTTCAAATGGTAATTTACTCATTGTTTATACTCTTATATGGGTAATTATTAAGAAAATGAGGTTGTTTTTAAGGTTTTCTGATTTTGAAAAGATTATAAGAGACCTCTTCATCTCGTGCCAATATGGCACTACAGACATTACCGCAAAAAACAACTCTGCAGGAGATAGAGAACCGCTATTGGCATCTTAGTTGCAATCTAACTTTTTGGCAGACTAAACTGTTTCCCTTAGAGCAAGAAGCCTTAAGTTAGTTTACAGTAGTTATGCATAATCAGTTTGGAGATATGACGTGGAATGATTTAGATAAAAGTAAGGTAGCATCTCCTCTCATAGTTCAAGCATATGAACATTTTGAAAAAACATTTTATGATAGACTTAAAATAGAAGGAAAATTTGACGCAAGTCATAGATAATAGAATTTATTGTTTATTTTTGCTCTTTTCGGTTCCTGAGCTTACTTTTCTTTCTTTTTTATCCATTGCATGTTGCTCTTTCTCGGTATGATCGTGTGTTGAATGGTCATGACCAGAATGGTCGTGTTCATGTATATGTTCTATTGCTTCTTTATTATGTTCTTTAGATTTATCTTCGCCCATCATTTTCTCTTTTAATTGTTCCAATTTAGATTTTTCAACTTTTACTTCTTTCTTTTTCTCTAGATATTTGTGTCCAAACAATTCCGCCTTGACACTTCCTTTGTCGTCTTTTATTGCAACGACTTTTATTTTTCCGGGCGGATTTTTTATTCCTCTCTTCCACAACTCTCTGTTTATCATTTGACCTAATTTAACATCAGAAGATTTCATATGTTTTTCTAAGAATTCTTTAACAATATTTACTGCTCTTTTGGCTCTTTTGTATTTGGCTCTTCTAATTACATTCGCTCTTATCGGAATTATGTATGTTCTTTCTAAGTTTGCCATTTTTATTGATTAGTACTTGACCTTCTCCAGTTTCTTTTTACAAATGTTTTTCTTCCGGGGTGAACTCTTCTTGTTTTTCCATAAATCTTAGGTATAATCCAGAAAGGAGCCCATCTAGTCTGCCTTCCTTTCTTAGCTAATCTCATCTTTCTTCCTTTAGTCATGTATCTTGCCATTTATTTTTTACCTACAATTTCTGTTGCGATTTTATCTAAGAATTTTTTACCAGCAGGAGTCATTACTCTTCCTTTGTTTACTCCTTTGTCTGATTTTTTAATTAGTCCGGCTGTTTCTAATTGCTGAAGCATTTTTCTTGCAATTGAACCAGAACCTTTCTTTGTTTCTTCAGGAGTGTAACCCATATTTTTTTTCCCGCCGTATTTTATTCTTAATGTATTTGTCCCGATTGGACCTTCCAAATAAACTGTCCTTAGAACTGCTGCTTCTCTTGTATGCCACCAATCTTTTCTCATTGGCGGTCTTTGTCTAGAAACTCCAGTTTTAACGAATTGAGCCCATGCTGGAGCTTTAAATTCAGGTTTAACTTCAAGTTCTTTAGCTGCTTTGAATATCAATTTGTCAGCTGGAACGTCTTGTACTATTGCCATGATATTTCTGCTTCTATGGTCATTTATAAAGGTTTTGCATAGTTTCTTGTGCAGCATATAGGCAGACTGCTAAGTTGAATGGGGGTTAACCAATGCTAAATTTATCATGGGCTTGGTAGTGTCAACTTTTCGTTTAGTAATTAAAACGAAAATAATCTAGCATTTGTTCGGCCACGACTATTCGTTGGGATGTTTTCATCAGAAATCTATTTAAACAAGTTAACAATCACAAAAATATGGTAGAAAATCTAATGGCTCAAAATAAAGGTCTAGATAGTATTTTTCTTACTTCTTGTTTAATTGGCATGGTTGCTGGCGGCAGATCGGGATTTTTAGCGGGAGAATATGTTGGTGAAACTTATCTAACAAATATGTCTGATTCTATAAAAACGGCAGTTGATATTGGTTCTACTTTATCTGGGGGAGCGTTCGGCTGTGCAGCAGTCGGTATTGCTTTGGTACTAACGTATGCAAGACGTTCTTGATTATTTCTTAACTTCTTCAAACGCTAATTTAATCTGCCAGTCTTCCCATCCGTTAGATTTTAGAACATATTTCAATCTATGTTCAGTGTGATTCGAATTTTTAATATAGTTTGTTAATTGTTCAAATGGCGTTTCTTTTTCAAATTTAGGAGTAAAAATAACTAGCAACATTGTTAATGATAAAAATAATGAAGGTAGCCATGAAAAGTTTTTACTTTCAACGTTAGTATTCTCTCCAGTTACTTCCTTCTTTGGAATTATTCTTACTGCGTTAGAGCTTATTTTTAACATATTAACTTCTTTCAATGTTGGAATTATTATTTCTTTTTCTATTCCAACTATGCTGAAATAGTTTATTCCATCTGAAAATGCCGTGTATTGGTTGTAGTCATTAGTTTCTTTTTCGAAATTCGTTATTAGTGGTTTCCAACTGCTGAACTTTCCATGAACATTTGCATTCCAAGAATAGCTATATCGTCTTAACTCGATTTTATCGTAGTTATTTGCTTCTATCCATTCTTTCGGAACTTTAAATGATATTTTTGTATGTGCAACTTGTTCATTCTTAAATTCAAATCCGCTTATGTAGAAGCATTGCAGTACATTTTCTTGGTATGGTGCATTTTCGGGGCAGTCCGGCATTGCCTGAACTGTTATTCTTGCTCTTGTTACATCTTTGTTTACTGTGATTCCAACGCTTGTGAAAAGAATATCTTCGTTGTTGATTAATTTTATTTGTTCGTTATTTGCAACTAATCTGTCAAAAAATAATGTTTCCTTTGGAAAGACTAACGCGGAAGCTAATGGAATTAGTAATAATAACATAACAAAGATTATTTGTTTTCTCACGCCGTTCCTCGAAACTTCTAAATCAATCATAGTTTTTCGTCTCTTTATTATGTTATTATTTTAACATTATCTAAGCCTCTGAAATCATTATCTCCAGTAATTAGTTCAGCTCTGCTGAATTCTGCAGTCGCATAAATTATGGCATCTACTGCTCCTAATTTATTTTTAATAGAAATCTCCGCAGCTTTTTCGGCAATTATTTCTCCCGGAACAAGAATTCTGCTTCTTTCTTTTATGAATTGCATAGCAGACGAGGGATCTTTTTTTATCATCATAATCCTTTTTTTTACTTCAAATAGAGACAATGATGAAGTTAGTATTACATCTTCGCCTTCTATTATTTTCTTTGCCTCGATACTCTCCTCTAAAAAATAAGCGAGCCAAACAGAAGAGTCAAAAAACTTAATATCTGTCAGTTTCATCCCTCAGTCCGTCAAGTATCTCTTTCATTGACATCTTTCCATAATATCCCCACATCGACTTCTCCGGTTTTCGAGCTTTCTTGATTATGATTTTGAGCAACTCATTGTAGGAATGTACTTTGTATTGCTCTCTGAGCCCCTTCAAATTGTCGACTATGTCTGTGTCTAGTTGAATTGTTGTTGTCGTCATACTATAGACTATAGGGCTATAGTTTATATAGTTTGTGGTTGAGTTATATGTTACTTTATAGTAGTAACAAATAGAAAGATTTATATATTACTTAAACCCATATGATGTTATGAAGGACATATCTCAAATAAAGGGTCTGCAAGATCTTGTTACAGACACAAAAGAGATAGTTAGCGATGTTAACTTTGCTTTTGATCCTAGAAATTTTCTTAGGATAACCGAGAGACATGGAGTTAAAATTACTTATGCCTTGGGATTGCTTGATGGTAGCACACTTGGCTATGTTCTTTGTAATGTGACATCAAGCCCGGTTAAATCAGGTCTAGCTATTTGTCTTACTGCACTTACTCATGCACTGGTTTATCAGAAGTCCAAGGAAAATAGAAGTCAATCAAGTATGGCAAGTTCTCAAACAAATTAATGTTTTCATAATCCCGACACAATCCTTTTATACAACCTCTTAACTCACAATCATTATCATTAGCGTACTTGAATGATAACATATAAACAAAAGCCAGATACAGATGAATCTATTTATTCTAGTTTGAACCCCATTGTTTCTAAATGGTTTAGAACAAAGTTTGAAACTTTTTCAGAACCTCAAAGATTTGCTGTTTTAGATATTCATTCAAGAAAAAATATTTTGGTATCTGCTTCAACTGGTTCTGGTAAAACATTAACAGCCTTTTTATCTGTCTTAAATCATTTAATCGATTCTTCAGAAAAAGGCATTTTAGAAAAGAAAGTTTATGCAGTCTACATTTCTCCTTTGAAAGCATTAAATAGAGATATTTCAGTTAATTTATTAGAACCATTGGAGGAAATGCAGGAACAGGCAGAAAAGAAATTTGGAATTAGAGTTGGAGTTAGAACTTCTGATACAACACAATCAGATAAAACAAAAATGCTAAAAAACCCGCCGCACATTTTAATTACAACTCCCGAAAGTTTAGCGATTTTACTTTCCTCTCCAAAATTCAAAGAACATCTTAAACAAGTTGACTGGTTTATCGCGGATGAAATTCACGCTTTAGCAGAAAACAAAAGAGGAGTTCATTTAAGCTTAAGCATGGAGAGATTACAAAGACTTTCTCCAGCAATGTCAAGAGTTGGTTTGTCAGCAACAGTTGCGCCATTGGAAAATGTTGCACAATTTTTAGTCGGAACAAACAGAGACTGTGAAATTGTAGACATTCCTGCCTTAAAGAAATTAGATCTGCAGGTTGTAAGTCCGGTTGCAGATTTAATCAACTCAGATTACACAACAATAAGCAATGAAACGTACAATTTGATAGATAAATTAATTCAGGAACACAAAACAACTTTAATTTTTACAAATACCCGTTCTGGAACAGAAAGAGTTGTTCATCATTTAAAAGAACGATTTCCTAAAAACTACTCAGAAAATATTGGAGCGCATCATGGTTCTTTGTCAAAGGGTCATAGAACAGAATTAGAGAAAAATCTTAGAGACGGAAAATTAAAGGCAGTAGTCTGTTCAACAAGTTTAGAGTTGGGAATTGATATCGGATATATTGATTTAGTTATTCTTTTAGGCTCTCCAAAGTCTGTAGCAAGGGCATTACAGAGAATTGGAAGATCAGGACACAAACTGCATGACACCACAAAAGGAAGAATTATTGTTTTAGACAGAGATGATTTAGTTGAATGTTCTGTTTTATTAAAATCAGCTATTGAAAAGAAGATTGACAGACTTCATATTCCTGAAAATTGTCTTGATGTTTTAGCACAGCAAATATTCGGAATTGCAATTGAAGAACAAATAAACATTGAAGAGTTATTCAACATGATAAAACAAAGTTATTGTTATCGAAATTTAAAGCGAGAAGATTTTGACCAAGTCATGTCTTATTTGGCCGGAGAATATTCTGAATTGGAAGACAGACATATTTATGCTAAAATTTGGATTGACAAAGAAACAAAAATGATTGGTAAAAGAGGAAAGATGGCTAGAGTTATTTATATGACAAATATTGGAACCATTCCTTCAGAATCTGGAGTTGTTGTTAAAGTGGGAGATTTAGCTATTGGAACAATTGATGAAGGATTCTTAGAAAGATTAAAACCTGGAGATGTGTTTGTTTTAGGAGGAAATACTTATCAATTTAGAAACGCATCAGGAATGGTTGCAAGAGTTCAAGCCGCAACTGGAAGAAGACCAACAGTTCCTTCTTGGTATTCTGAGTCTTTGCCTTTAAGCTTTGATTTGGCCAGCGAAATAGGAAAATTCAGAAAGTTATTACTTGAACATTTCTCAAAAAAAGAATCAAAGGAAGATATTTTGAAATTTATTAACAAATATCTTTATTTGGATAACAATGCAGCGAATGCTATTTATCAGTATTTTAAAGAACAATACGAATATGCAGAAATTCCAACTTCTACAAATCTTTTAGTTGAACATTATGATGAAGGAGAAAAGAAATATGCAGTTTTCCACACTTTATATGGGAGAAGAGTTAACGATTGTTTGGCAAGAGCAGTTGCTTATGCGATTTCAAAAATACAGCACAGAGATGTTGAAATAGGAATCTCAGATAATGGTTTTTATGTCGCTTCGGTTCATCCTATCCAGGCGGTTAGAGCATTTGAAATGCTTAAATCTTCAAGAATAGAAGAGTTAATGGCCTTAGCCTTAGACAAAACAGAAGTTTTGAGAAGAAGATTCAGGCATTGTGCAGCAAGAGCATTAATGATTCTGACACATTATAAAGGTCATGAAAAAAGAGTTGGAAGACAGCAAGTAAGTTCAATGATTCTGCTTCAAGCGGTAAAAAGAATCTCTGAGGATTTTCCAATATTGAAAGAAGCAAGGAGAGAAGTTCTTGAAGATTTGATGGATATTGCAAATACAAAACAAGTTTTGAAAGATATTAATGACGGAAAAGTTAAAATTAATGAAATAACAACAAACGTTCCCTCTCCTTTTTCATTTATGTTAGTTTTACAAGGTTACTTAGATGTTTTAAGAATGGAAGATAGAGTTGAGTTTTTGAAACGAATGCACCAGTCTGTTATTGAATCAATTGAAATAAAAAAAGGATTGAAGCAGGATAGAAAAGTAAGTAAAATTGATTATGCCGAGTTTTGGAAGTCTATTGAAGAAAAACGAAAGAAAGAAATGGAAACTAAGGAATGGCAGTTGAAAAATGCTATTCGCCAAATACATCATGTTCCAGGCTATGCTAAGGAAGATCTAGCAAGATTAGTTAATGACGAAGATTATGAATTAAGAGAAGATGTTATTTCTGCTATTAAAAAATATCAAAAACAGATTGAAGCAGAATGGCCTCCTATTTTAAGAAACTTTGTTTTTGCAAAATTAGGAATGAAGGCGAGCAAAGAATATAGTCAAGATGAAGACTTTTTGATACAGCAATTGAATGAAACTGCAAAAAGAATTAAATTACCTTCTGATATTATTTATGAAATAAAACGCTTAATTGACGGGGAAAGAACAGCCTTTAATTTTTCTTTTAAAAAATGGTTAAAAGAATTATTATCAGGTTCAATTCCTAAGCAATGGCCCGATGAACTGATTAAATTTTTGATTAAGGCCGAGAAAGAGATTTAAACTTCAAAGAAATTTAGTTTTCCTTTGCAGGGAATTGGTTTTATTCTTTTAGCATTTTTTAATATATACCCATATCGTTTCTTATCCCATACTTTTAACGGAGCGCAATGTTTGTCATTATCTTTATTCCACTCTGAAAGATTGTTGTACTCTTTTACATCAACAATTTCGGCCTGGCCAACGATACAGGAAGTTGGAAGTTCATTAAACTTTAACTCCAGCATTCTTGTTTCATTTGGTTTAGAAGAAGCATGTATTAAAAATGTCCCCCTAAATTTAGTGTTCCACGTTCTTGTTTCAATAGTTTTCTTCCCAGAAACAATTAATTCTGCATAAGGCTGCTTTAATGACAATGCTTTCATATAACGTCACCGAAATCAACAGATTCCGTTTCATCAATTATCCTTCCTTCAATTATTGAAGGTGTGTCTAAACTTGTTTCTAAGTTTGGTATTTTTTCTTGAATGCTCTTTATTAAAGTTGAATTTTCTTTCGTTACGTTCTCCTTTGTTGTTATTCTATCTTTTTCTAAACTGATTCCAGTACATGCAGTAAGTAAAACTAACAATGTCAAAATTATTAATATTCTCATCCTTCCTCACTTGCTAATTTCATTTTGCTCATTACAAAACTCCATGTCTTTTTAATCATGCTTGCTGTTCCTTCAATTAAACCGCCCCTAATTCTAATCCTTGTTTTAACAAAGTCGGTTTCGTTTAATTTTGACTTCGATTTCTGAAATTTATCAAGAAGAATTTTCTGCACTCTTGATTCATTATTTTCTTTTATTTTCTCATTTATTTCAGAAATTCTTTTATCATACGCAACATCAATTAGTTTCATTCTTTCTTTATTTATCTTATTTTTTTTATCTTGGAATTTTGATTTTTGGCTCACTTTGAATAACTCAACTCTTAGCATACCTTTTTCTTTGAATTTTTCTTTAGCTATTTCTTTAAACTGTTTAGCTAGTCCTTTCATTTCTTTTTCTTTATTTTTCAATTCATCTAATGTTTTAACTTGAAGTGCTTCGGTTAATTTTGCTTCAAAGTTTGTTTTAACCATGGTTAAATCGCTGCTTTTATTTGAAGAATAGTTTATGACTGCGTTCATTTGCAAAATAAACTCATTTGCATTTAAATCCAAGCTTGCTTTTCTAGCTTCCAGAACATTTTGTGCATAAACTAATGGGATTAACAGCAGTAAAACGATTAGGAATAGCTTCATAATATATGGTAAGGTTGGTTTGTTTATATATTTTGTTGTCATTTTATTCTTTAATTAATACCGCTCGCAATTGGTGCAACTCACGTAACCTTTAAATATACAGTTATCAGCCAATATATTATGAGCTTTGACCCCATAGAAGATTTAAAACTGGCATTGATTGGAGCGTTGAACCACAATGTTTCTTTATCTAGCTTAAGTGCCAAGAAAGTTCATGATTACAAAGAGCAAAGAGCAGATTATTACAGGACTTTAATCAAAAACAATATCAATAAACTAAAAGAAATAACTAAAGATATGGATGAAGAAACTAAGAAAAAAATCACTCATATGGAGGGATTGTATCTAAAAGGAGATGCAAAGTCTATTCTTGGTATTGTTGCAGAACTAAGCATTCCTAAGGCAACTCGCCCAATTAGAGAAACCAATTTACGCCTTCCATTCGAAATTAGAGATGATGTTCTTTATGATTTAGCGGAAGTCGAAAGATGCTATAATGCAGACGCGTTAAGGTCATCAATGATTCTTTGCGGGAGAATTTTAGAAACTGCTTTGCACAGAAAATACTACGATGTTACTGGAAAGGATTTGTTGGAAACTTCTCCAGGAATAGGTTTGGGAAATATTCTCGCTAAATTGAAAGATTCGAATATCGAAATAGACCCAGCCGTTACTCAGCAAATACACTTAATCAATAACTTGAGAATATTTTCAGTTCACAAGAAAAGTAATGCGTTTCAGCCTTCAAAAGAACAGGCTCAGGCGACAATACTGTTTACAGTAGATATTTTGAAAAAATTATTCTAATATGGAAATCACAAAAGGAATAGAAATTGTTGATTTGTCTTTATTTATTAAGAAATGTAAAACTTTAGTTATTTCTGATGTTCATTTGGGAATTGAGAGTGAACTGCATTACAAAGGGGTTCTTGTTCCGAAATATCATTTTAAAGAATTAATGAAACGCTTTGAATATATTTTTTCAAAAGTTAAACCTGAGAAAATAATTATTTTAGGAGATTTGAAACATGAATTTGGAAGAATTTCTGAGCAAGAATGGAGGGAGTTACTTCGTTTCTTTGATTATTTAAGTGCTAATTCAAATAAAGTAATATTATTGAAGGGAAATCATGACCCATTCTTGGGCCCGATTGCAAGAAAAAGAAATTTAGAGTTAGTTGCAGAGTTGCAGATTGGAAATACATTATTTATTCATGGAGATTACGAACCTAAACTGAAGAAAAATATTAACTTAATCATAATGGGGCACGAGCATCCTGCAATTACGCTAAGAGAGAAAACTAAAATTGAAAAATTCAAATGTTTCTTGAGGGGAAAATACAAAAATAAGGAATTAATTGTTGTTCCTTCCTTGAACTTATTGGTTGAAGGAAATAATGTGTTAGACGGAGAATTTATCAGTCCTTTATTAAAAAAACAAAACTTTGAAGTATTTGTTGTTGAGAAAAATAAGGTTTACGCCTTCGGAAAAATGAATAAACTAAATTAATTATACTTTTATTTTGTTGCGATAGCTTGCTCCGCTTACCGATGCAGCAGTCTTTTCCAATGTTGGAAAACTAGAAACTATTCCTGTTGGAATTTTTACATCTTTCTTATGTATTTCCTTAAAGTAGTCTTTTATATGTTTATACATTACGTAACCAATTCCGCAGATTTTTGGAAGTTTTGGTTCTTCCATTTCTAATACGTTCGCAAGATTTTTCTTTGAATCTATTATTCTTTTTAAGTATCTGCTTATGCCAACATTGTACATACTTCTATTTATTATATATTTTGCAATCTTCAAATTTGTTGAATGGGTTTTTGGGCTGTATCTTAATATTACCCTTCCGTATTGTTCAACAATTTCTTCATCTAGTGCTGTTAACATATTCTTGACAACTTAAAGCTTTTTTATAAGCTTTACAACAACCTTTATAAACCACCTCCTAGTTTAAAGTTATTATGAGTACAAGACCGGCACATAAAAGAGAACAGAGATGTCATAGGGGCAGACATAGGTGCGCTAGACCTAAGACATTCCGTTCAGAAGATAAAGCTAAGTCATGGGCTCAGAAAGAAGGCATAAAGAACTTCGAAATCGTTAGATTGAGGTCCGGTTTAAGCAATAAAGTTAAAGTAGTTTCTAAAAAATAAAGTTTTAATTTTTCATATATAGCTGAATTATTCTATAAGGAATCAACCCGGTTAGCCTTCCGTCTATGGTGATTCCATCGGGTTTTTTCTCAATAAGTCTTCCTGGCACAATGTATGAACTGTGGTCAAGAGTATCTTTACACATAACACTTATTTTGGAACCGATTGCGGTAGAATTTATTTCCCTCATTATTTATCGAAGATTTGGAGAGCTAAGGAGGGCATCAATCGTCCCTCTAGACACTTTAATTCCTTTTTCACATTCTGATGCTGTGCTCATATTTTCTTTTTTCCGTACTTTTCTTGGTAGAATTGTTTTCTTAACGCTTCCACTTCGCTCTTTAAATCTCCAAGTCTAGTTATTGCTAGTCTATTCATAACCATCACCCCGGTATTGTGTTGTTTATGAAGTATATAATTATTTTGTATATATTTTGAGAAATTCTAAATGCGGGATGCAGTGTTCGAACCTACTGTTTCTGCTTAATATAAGAAACTTGCTTCATTTCTTGCTTTTGTGATATTGGATAATCTGCAGAACTCTGCGCCTTAAAGAACATCCTGGTGCTAACCTACTAAATATCTACTAACGATTAATCAAAACCTTTTTAAACCACCTTTAAACTCAAAATACCATGCCAAAGCTAAGAAAATGGACAGCATATAGAAGTCTTGAACCTGCGTATACTAGAAGGAGCAAGTTTAGGAAGAAAGCTTACATTAAAGTAAACCCTCAAAGAGGAGTTGTTAGATTCATTATGGGAGATCAAAGCCCAAAAGTATTCAAATTTTCTTTATATTTGAGAAGTGCTAAAGACCTTCAATTAAGAAACTTTGCAATTGAAGCTGGAAGACAATGCGGAAACAGAATATTAGAAAAAGAAGCAGGAAAATTGGGATATAGAATGCAAGTAAGAGTTTTTCCTCATCATGTCATTAGAGAAAATCCATTAGCATCCGGAGCAGGAGCAGACAGAATGAGCACAGGTATGGCGCACAGCTTTGGAAAACCAATAGGTTTGGCCGCAAGAGTTTTGGAAGGCGCAGTTATATGTCAAGTTGACGTTGATGAAAAGAATCTTGAATTAGCAAAACAATCATTGAAGCGATTCAGTTCAAAATTACCGGGAAAATGCTACATTGATGTTATCGACAATGTAAGAAAAGCTAAATTATAATTAATTTCTTCTGTACTTTTGTTGTAATAATAACTTTTCGTTTATTATTGATGTAAAAATCAATTTCACTCCTTATCCCATATTTATTTTTGAAATAAATGCCAGGTTCTATTGTGTAAAGCATATTTATCTTTAATGGAGTTTTATTTTTTCTATTAACA
>ERZ1292623.2218-Hain-H51-01um-R1-2218-length-17694-cov-5_pt1 | contig 17694 bp, 23 predicted proteins | sample MGYA00564398_ERZ1292623 | MGnify/ENA primary metagenome ERZ1292623 (study PRJEB36523, sample SAMEA6512633) | groundwater metagenome | collected 2019-01-07 | study: AquaDiva: Metagenomics assemblies of 32 groundwater samples | reverse complement strand
CATTCATCAGGCATTAGCTAATTTGGGGATAACTAGTGGTTATAGCATTATTTATGATGTGGATAAGTGTAATCAAAATACACCAGCTTGCCAATCCCCAGGTTATTGCCAAGCAGATGTTATAGTATATGGATATGGTACGTTCAACGACATTAAAATGCCTTGTAAAATTTATACATATGGAACCAGCAGCAATTCTTATTTTTAGTAATGATTAGAATGTGATCTTCAAAATTCATTATCGAATTGTGTAATAGCAAACTATATAAAATTCTTATTTATTAGTTATTTTATGCCAAGCGGACAAAAAGAGGGCTATGAGGTAATTTATGAGGGAAGCGAGGCGATATTAAGGATAAATGCTAATTCTTGGAGTTATAGTCCCAGCATTGAGGACAGCGCTTTAGTAATGGGCTTTATTATCGATAGGTTAGTTGAGATGCCTGGTGTTTCTAGGATTATGTTTAATCAGAGAAGGAATTTTACTTATGAATATGATCAAACACAGATGTTGCTGCAAGTTTCTCAGGTTTATAATCATCTTGTAAAAACTAAGAAGGTTCTTAGTATACTTACTGGGTTTCAGGAAGAATACGGCGCTTTCTTTGGAGAGAAATTAGGAACATTACAATATTTAGTTTATAATTTGTTAAGAACAGATCCTATAGGATGCTATGTTGAAGCTAAGAGATTATTAAGAGAAGAGAAGATAAATTTTGAGAAAGAAACAAACCCAAATATAGCAGAAGCCAGAAAGAAATTTTTAGAAGTTTTACTTTATGTTTATAGCCTTCTTGATAATACAAGAATGATTTCTTTAGTTAGGGATAAGTTAGACGGTCATAGTGTTGGGGATAGGGGCGTGTATAAGAATTTGCTCAGAGCAGTGATTACTCCAGATTTTATGTTTACGAGATTGATGGCCGAACAGCCCTTGAATGGAGAACAAGTTGATCTATATAAAGTTAAAGATGGTGTAGTTACATTATTCAAGATACCCGGGCAGATAAGATTACTTTATCATTTGAATCCGGAAGAATTTAATCTGAATGAAGATGAATACAACTTAATTGAGTTAGCAAGAAATGTTCTAGGAGAGCACAAGCCAAGAGAGGAGGAATTTTTAGAACCTTCAAGATTGAGAAATACTTTTTACAACATTGGAAAGGATCTGTTGAATGAACTAATTCAGAGTAAAGGATATGATATTAATTATGAAAGATTGGATGAATTAGCTAAAATATTAGTGAGATATACTGTCGGATTTGGATTAATCGAAATTCTGATGCAAGATGAGAAAGTACAGGATATTGTAGTTAACAGCCCAATTGGAAGCACGCCAATGTTTATAGTTCATCAGGATTTTGGGGAGTGTGTAACAAATATTGTTCCAAGTAGGGATGATGCTGAGAGCTGGGCAACAAAATTTAGATTGTTTAGCGGAAGACCTTTAGATGAAGCTAATCCAGTTTTAGATACAGAACTTATAGTTAATGGTGCAAGAGGAAGAGTTTCTGTGATGGGAACCCCATTAAGTCCGACAGGATTAGCCTATGCAATAAGAAGGCATAGAGACAAACCTTGGACCTTGCCATTATTTATCAGCAATAAGATGATCAGTCCTTTAGGTGCTGGATTAATTAGTTTTCTTGTGGATGGAGCAAGAACAATACTGGTTGCTGGAACAAGAAGCTCTGGAAAGACCTCTTTGTTGGGGGCGATAATGGTTGAGATAATGAGAAAATATAGAATGATTACACTTGAAGATACTTTAGAAATTCCTGTTGATAGTCTTAGAAAACTAGGATACAATATTCAACATATGAAGGTGAGAAGTGCTTTGATGGCTGGAGGAGTAGAAGTTGGAGCTGATGAGGGGATAAGAACAAGCTTGAGATTTGGGGATTCAAGTTTAATAATTGGGGAAGTACGTTCGACAGAGGCTCGCGCACTTTATGAGGCAATGAGAATAGGTGCTTTAGCTAATGTGGTTGCTGGTACAATACATGGAGCAGATCCTTACAGTGTTTTTGACAGAGTGGTGAATGATTTGGGAGTTCCGAGAACAAGCTTCAAGGCAACTGATGTAATAATTGTTGCGAATCCAGTTACAAGTGCAGATGGATTAAGAAAATACAGAAGAGTACTGCAGATAACTGAAGTAAGAAAGCATTGGCAAGAAGATCCTTTGAAAGAGGCAGGATTTATGGATCTGATGAGATATGATGTGAAGAAAGATATTCTTGAGACGACTAGTGATTTAAAAAACGGGGAGAGTGATGTGATAAAAGCAGTAGCAGCGAATGTGAGGGAATGGGTAGGAAACTGGGATGCGATATGGGAAAATATAATATTGAGGGCTAAGATAAAAGAGGCATTAGTTGAATATGCAAATAAGGCAAATATGTTAGATTTATTGGAGGCGGATTTTGTGGTTAAGTCAAATGACATGTTTCATATCATCAGTGAGAAGATTAGAGAGGAATCAGGTAGCTTGGATAGCAAGAGAATTTATTTTGACTGGAGAGAATGGTTGAAAAGAGAGATAAAATTGCAGAAAGTTTAATACTTATATAATAAGTACTTATCTTGTAGGTATAATCATGGTTAATGGGGATGTGGGAGAGATAATAAAGAGGTACGAAGAGAAACTTCAGGAACAAGTAGGTGACGAACTGCTAGCTTCTGGGGGTATGATGAGCAAGGATTACGAGATATTTAGAAGAGAGGCTCTAGAAAAAAGAGTTAGTTCTTATGAGAAATGGTGTAATTTTTGTGAGAAACTACTGAAGGTTAAGGTAAAGGAAACAGACAGGGATAAATTACTTGGGTCAATTGAGACAGCGCACCTTGACATTACACCTGAGGGGGCAGCAAGCTTTGCAGTCATAATTGGATTATTGACAATATTACTTGGTGTGGGAGTAGGGCTAGCAAGCTTTGCCTTAGGAAACTTCTTTTTGATTACAACCTTGTTTTTTGTGATCAGCGGGGCTGCAATAATCAAACCTTTGACTCATCTTCCAAATTATTTTGCGACAAGGTGGAGATTAGAAGCAAGCAATCAGATGGTTCTTTGCATACTATATACTGTAATTTATATGAGACATACAAGCAATTTAGAGCACGCTATTAAATTTGCTGGCGAGCATGTAGGACTGCCATTAAGCTTGGATCTTAAAAAAGTATTATGGAACATTGAGACTGAGAAATTTCTTACAATAAAAGAATCTTTGGATAATTATTTGGAAGAATGGAGAAATTACAATTTAGAATTTGTTGAAGCTTTCCATCTAATTGAGGGCAGCTTGTATGAACCAATTGAAGAGAGAAGAATAGAACTGCTAGAAAAGGCTTTGCAAGTAATGCTGGAAGGGACTTATGACAAGATGCTGCATTATGCTCACAATCTCAAAAGTCCAATAACAGTACTGTATATGCTTGGAATTATTTTACCCATATTAGGGTTAGTTATATTTCCATTAATCGGAAGCTTTCTAAGTGGAGCAATAAAATGGTATCATCTTTTGGTTTTATACAATATTATATTACCACTATTTGTTTATTTTATGGGGAATAATATACTGACAAAGAGGCCTACAGGTTATGGAGAAGGAGAAATTCTGCAAACACACCCTGAATTTAAAACATATGAGAGCAATATATTTATACTTTCTTTTTTTATTGGGGTTTTAATTGTTGGGGTTGGATTTATTCCTGTAATATCACATATTGTTGATCCGACCTTTGATATGGAGTTTCTCGGATTCAAGTTTTTAGATTATAAAGGCAGTAATGGACCTTATGGATTTTGGGCTTTATTATTTAGTTTGTTCATTCCTTTAGGATTAGCATTATCAATGTCTCTTTATTACAGGGCGAAGACCAAGAAGTTAATTGAGGTTAGAAAAAAAACAGATGATTTAGAACAAGAATTTAGCGGAGCAATATTCCAGTTAGGAAACAGAATTGGAGATGGCTTGCCAGCTGAGGTCGCTTTTAAGAGTGTGGCTGATAATATGAAGGGAACAAACAGCGGAGAATTTTTCAGAATTGTAGACAATAATATAAGAAATCTTGGAATGGGATTAAAAAGTGCAATATTTGATTCACAAAGGGGAGGAATTCTTTATTATCCGAGTAAACTTGTTGAGAGCAGCATGAAGGTTTTAGTTGAAAGTGCGAAGAAAGGACCTGTGGTGGCAAGCAAGAGCCTGATAACAATAAGCAATTATGTGACAAGAATAAGACAGGTAAATGAAAGATTGAAGGACTTGATGGCTGATGTGCTGAGCAGTATGACTTCTCAGATAAGTTTTCTTACACCAGTAATAGCTGGAATAGTGGTTGGAGTAGGGAGCATGGTTGTAACAATAATCAATCTTTTAGGAGAGCAGTTCAAAAGCATCGGCGTTGAAGAGGGTGGATTTACCGGAGGAATTGCAGCTATCGCAAATATATTAAGAATAGAGGATGTAATTCCTGGATTTCAATTTCAGCTAATTGTTGGGCTATACGTTGTGCAGCTTACAATAATATTAACCATACTAAGTACCTATATTGAAAGAGGCGTTGATAAAACAACTACAAGATACAGAATAGGAAAGAATTTGCTGAAGGCAACTAGCCTATACATTCTAATAGCATTAATAGGGATAATAGTGTTTAATTTATTAGCCAATGCTGTTACATTTGCACAAACCGGTGCTGTAACATAATGTTTAAATATGAAATAAACCAATCAAATAATGGAAAAGAGATAAAATGGAAATAAAAAGCAAGCATATTTTCTTTGTACTGATTCTTGTAGCTCTAGCAGGCATGATAAAGTATAATGAAATAACAGGGCAGGCCTACTACAGAGATTATGGTGGGTATGGTTATGGACTTGGGTTATTTGATTTTGGATTCGTTAATTTTTCTGATCTTTATTATCAGTATGGGACATTAATTGATGCAATAATATTCCTGCTAATTTTTTTAGGTTTAGGAAGAAGCATATTCGGGGAGAAATTTAAAGGTGCAGGTGGAACTGCTGTTTACACAGGATTAGGATTATTCCTCACATTCGCACTGTTATTATTTGAAGAACAGACAGGATTTAATTTATTGTACAGTTTTGGACCTGTAGTCATGTTCATGTTTGCAGCTGTAATATTTATTTACGGCTATAAACTTTTAAAGGAACATGCAGGAATTGGACTTATACCTGCAGCTGCAATAATGTATCTAGTACTATGGCTGTTATTGATTAAAACTGGTGCTGGAAGAAAATTGATAGACTGGTTCTTTAGTGCTTTCGGATTTGTATTTGATGTGAATAAATTCGATATACTAGCATTTATAGCTGTTGTCGCTTTAATTGCGTATGGGATATTTTCTTTTTTTACCAGGAAAAAGAAAAGCCCTTAATTTTCGGTATTCTGTAAAAGTTAAAGCGAAAGATTTATAAATAAGTCACCATTTCTTAGTGGTTATACTTTTGGAGATCAAAGATGGCAAAATTAAAGGATTATGTTTCTAGTGTATTGGGTGCTGGTATTGTAGGCGCAATAGAATTAGCAAAAGTTAAAGGAACACCGGTACTTGATTATGTAAATGCTTCTACATTTGCTTCAGCGGGTTTAGCTTCTTTTGGTGGAAGCATGCTTGCTAGAAAAAATACAGATGGAATTGGTTATATTTTAGCTGGTTTAGGAGTGCAGGCAGCTGAGACCTTTGGAAGGTTTCTTTTTGAGAGTGGTTATGATAATCTTTTTGATAGAAGAGCTATAGCTGCAGCAGCAGTTACTGTTGCAACAGGTTTAGTATCGGGAGTTGTAAATTATTTCAGAAGTATTGAATACAGAAATGCAAGATTAGAGAGATCTGCTGCAAAACATGAAATAGGAAAGAGAGAACTAGATGCTGCAAATACCAGATTAGATGAGATAGTTAACGCAAACACTGCCTTAACACAGACATTTAAGAACGCAGGTGTTCCTGATGGAGATTTAGGTAAGAAGAAATTTGTAGAGACAGAGAAAGAAGGAATACAGGATCTTTATGGTGGATTACAAGATATATTATTCAGAAGATTTAAAAGAGCGTGTAGATTACCCAGATAATCTTTTCTTATTCTTAATTAGTTTATAAATAGCAATATTTATATACAATATTAGACTTCTATTGGATATTAAAATGGCAGATGATAGCGCTTTTAAGCAGATTATTGAAGATGATTTAAGTAAGCTGAAATTTATTCTCAAGATGAAACTGGCTTCTTTAGAGGAGATTAAGAAAGAGGAAGAAGAAATTATTGACAATATCAAAAGATTAATGGTTGCTGTGAAAGAGATGGAAAAGGCCCTGGAAATTGAAATAGAGATGTACAAAAGAATAAGTAGTGGATGGGAGAAGGCGTACTATCAGAAGAGATGGGAATCAATAGGAAATGCTTTGAAAGCAGAGCTTGAGAATTTCAATAATGAGTATAAGAAGACCAAGGATCTTTTTGAGAGCGCAGGGAATTTAGCTGCAAGATTAGAGCAGTTTAAAGAATTATTAAAAAAATTAAATACTAAGAATACTGAGTCAAGAGAAAATGATCTCAGAATGCTTGATGATTTTAAGAAACAAAAAGAAGGGGGATATTCTGGTACAAGTGGAGACTATACTTTGTAAAAAGGAGGTATGTTATGAAACTGATGATAACTTTTGTTGGGTTGTTAACTGTGTTAGGCGGATTATTACCCTTGCTTAAGGATAGCGGATTATTACCCTCTTTTTTAGAAAAAATCCCTACTTCCGGAATAGGTTATCAGGCAATCATTGTTGCAATAGGTTTGATAGCACTCATTTACGGATTTAGAACGAGAAATAAATTTTTAGGATGATAAAGAAAAGAGGGGACATCAGTATAGGCCAGGTTTTGTTAATAATTTTAGCAATAGTGTTTATGATAGTAGTGTACATGATGGTGAAGAGGGGTGTTTTTAGTGTTTTCAAGTAAGAAAAGTATTGAGGCTGGTGTATTAGTTTATCTGATTGCTGGTATAGCAGTTTTTGCTGTGACCATGCATCTAGTAGTGAAACTTGGAACTAATGCAGAGAAAGTTGGAAGGGATGAGGCTTGCAGAAAAAGCATAGAATTTGCAGCTATCTCGAAGAGACTTCCAAGTGTAAGCGGAATTGGGAGTGGAAGATCTTATGTTCCTTTACAATGTGGGAGAGAGGATATTATCTTGAAACATAAAGATATTGTGGAAGACGGAAAAATAAATCAAAATAAAGCGCACAAGATTCTTGCTGACGAGATGTACAGATGTTGGATGAAGACAGGAGAAGGTACAAAAGATCCTTTTTCGAACTGGGATACTGAAGGAGAGAGCTACTGTATGATATGTGGAATAATAAAATTTGATAATAAACTTAGCGAATTCATAAAAGAAAGATCACAACACCGTGCACAAGTGGAAGACTATATGGTTACAGGATTTCTTCCTTATCTTATGAAAACAAAAGTTCCTTATCAAGAAGCATCATATTATGAGGTTTTATATGGAGAAAAACCAACTGTTGAAGATTTAAGAAGAGCAGAGGATGATGCTAAAAAAGGGATAGTTTTGCCAGGCTCAACAATATTAGTGCAGATGTATAAATTAGAGAGTAAAAGTACATTTAGCACCTATACAACCTATATAGGTTTAGGTATAGTCGTAGCAGCAGGGGCTACAGCAGTGTTACTTCCTCCTGTAGGTTTGCCAGTTTTATCAGCAGTTTTATTGAAATTAGGTGCAGGCGTTGCAGCAACCTATGGGGTCTATGGTTTATTTGAAACAACTGCAGATGCGTTTAAAAATTGTGAAGACTGCAATGGTGTTGGTGGAATTCATTTTCTTCAAGCCACACAGCTTTTTGATGAAGAGATAGAACTTGAATATACAGATAAAGAAGGTAATCAGAAAACAGCAAAAACAAATTTATGTACAGTATTGGTGAATTAAATGGAGAAGAAAGGAGATATTGAACTGGATAAATTGGGAATGATAATACTTGCGATAGTATTACTAGCTGTAATTATTTTTATAATAATTATCTTGAAAGGTAAAGGAATTAATTTAATCGATAAATTGAAGGAGCTAATATTGTATAAATGAAAAAAGGCGAGGGTGGAATAAATAAACTAGTATCATTAATAATCACAATAGCTGTGATTGTTTTAATGGTAATATTAATAAGCAAGATAAGAGTCTTGAAAGACATATTTTTGAAATTGATTGGTGGATAAGATGCGTAAATTAAATAAAAAAGGTTTTGAAATGGGCACCACTCTTCTGGTTGCCTTAATAATTGCTGCAGTAATTCTTTATCTAGTTTTAAGTGGGCTTGGAGCAAAAATTCTGAAAGGTATTGGTATTCTTGGGGAGCAGATAAAACAGGCAAATGAATCAGCTACTTCGATAATACCTCTTTGGGAAGAATTAACTGACAAACAGAAGTCGGAACTTAAACAGAAGTCAGAACTTTCATCTATATTCGATGCTGCTGAAAGAGCATTAAGAGAGGGGCAAGTAAGTAAGGATGTAGCTAAATTAGAGAAGGCTAAGAGTTTGGCACAGGAGATATTAGGGGTATCTGGAATATCTGAGGAAAATAAGATCAAGGCTACAGATATAATTAAAGCAGCTGATTCAAGTATTGAAAGAATAAAAGCAGAGAATTTATTGAATCAAGGGAGAGAAATGGCAGCAGGTGGAAATAAAGAAGGTGCGATCAAGGCTTTTGAGGATTGTAGTAAACATACTAGTCCTATTACTGCATCAGAATGTTTTGCTGATAAATTCTTTTTGATAAATGTTGTTACAGCAGACAATTTAGTTGGCTTAGCTGAAAAGTATAAAGCAGATGCAATTAAACAAGTACAAACTGCTGGTGGAGATTCTAAGAAAAAGGCATCTGTGCTGTATGCAACTGGTTTGATTTATGAGAAAGGAGCATTTTTATTTCCAAATAATGCAGGAGAATTTTTAGATAAAGCTATTCAGAATTATAATGCAGTGAAGATACAGTATGGAAATGAAGAAGAGTTTGCTGGTGCAGCAATGTTGAAGATTGCCATGTTACATGAAGATCAGTATACGAATCTTGGATTTAGTGATGATGTAGGCAAGAGCAAAGCATTTTCTTTCTATAAAGAACTTTATAATAAATTTAAGAGATATTTAGGTTCTGAAGAAGCAACTGTTGCTAGAAAAAAGATTGGAGAATTAGTAGATAGCGGATATGCAGATACTTTGGCTGTTGTTACATCATTAAGCGGTTTTGTCGAAGATGATGATTCTCTTCTAACATTAGATTTTGGTCCTGAGTTGGCAAGATTTGAGAATATTCTGCCGGATAAAGCAAATGATTTGTTAAATGTTAAAATTTCAGATGTTTCAAATACAGATTATGGAATGGGAATTCAGTATAAGATTACATCCACTAATGTGAAATCTGTTGAAGGTGGATTTGATGAGGTTGGAGAAATTCCTTCAGATAAGGATTTATGGCTGTATGCTCAAGTGAAAGAACCGAGCACTGGAATTATATTATGTGAAACAAGAAATGCTGAGGAGAAGAAGGTGTTACCAGAGGACATTGACAATGGTGAAGAAGTAATCAAATGCGGAAGCTATATTACATTTAGAGGAGAGGATATTCAGACTTGGGAGACAGAAGATATAATTATCGTGAAGATGAATGTTATATTCAATTACTTTAGAACTTATAAAGATAAGATATTGGCTGGAGGATCAGCAACTCCAAGTGCTTAGGATTTCATCAGAGCTCGTGCTTAGAAAGGTTTAAATATTAAGATAAATTTGAAAGTAAAGATGAAAAGAATGGGTAAAGGAGGTCAGGGATTACCTTTAACTACAATAGTAATCGCTATTTTAGTTGTTGTAGTCTTAATTGTGTTAGTAGCTTTCTTTTTAGGAGGGAGTACACAGATAACTGACACTATCAAAAGGGTTTTCTTTGGTACTACAGCAGGTTATGATTTGAACTTAGCAATTCAAACTTGTCAGAGCAGGTGCGATTCTGCAAGAGATTTACCAGCTCTTTCAAGACCCAAGCATGCTTATTGCACTTCAAGCTTAGCAGTGGATTATAATCCTGTTGATGGAGAGGCAGATTTTGTTAAAGTAAATAATAAAAAGAGAACTGTAAAATATTATTGTCCACCACAAGGATACTACACAAATGCACCTACACAATATCAGCCGGGTGGTACAGGGCAAGTAGGCTTCTTGGATATTTCTTGTGAACTTGAGGAAACTTTCCAGTGTGAAAGACCAGCTGGCTTCGGATCTACCATGGTTGGACCTCCACTTCCCCCACCAGGAGCTTAAGTAATAATAAATCTTATATACTAATTTTAGTTTAATTTATTTATGTTATTTATTAAAAAAGATAAAAGAGGACTATCTGTTATCGGCGTTATTGGCGATATAGTTATTGGCGTTTTTTTATTGCTGATATTATTATACGCAACGAGGAATTTATTTGGATTCTTAAGTGAAGAGAATGAGAAGGCTACAATAAATAATTTTAATTACCTAGTTGAGATTGCAAATACTAAGTTGAAAGATAAACCTTATTTTAATAATGCAGACAGTCCACTTGCTTACTATATAAACAACCAGTTCATTTTAGTCGGGTTTAATAAAGACGATCTTGGAAGTGAAGACGAGTGTCAGACAGAGTTTGTAAGAAGACCAGCTGCCCAGGCTTGCAAAGATTCAGCTTGCTTATGCTTATATCCAGAGACTGTTAATGATAATGATTTCGATCCAGAAGATTTACCAAGGATATGCAAAGCGATTGATGCCGATTACATATTTACCTTAGATTATTATCAGAATGGAAATATAATGTATACGGATAAAGAAGCTATATATAAAAATATATTAGGACCAGAATCTAAAGATATTGCCAGTAAATATTATACAGATAAATATGCCAGATTATTTATTTATGGACAATGCGAAGATTTTGGTGGTGATGATGAGAACTTTGGTATTCAAAAATTGTATATTGAGAAATTATATGATAAAGAATTAAACAGGACATTATTATTTATAGCAGATACTTCAGTAGCTGAGCAGTATAATAAGAGATTAGAGCAACCAAGTGCCTGAAGTAAAAATTAATAAATACAGGTTTCTTTTTTCGAAATATGAATAAAAGAGGAATTACGGATAAGCCTTTTGTGTCGGTATATTACTTAGTTTTAGGTGCTTTTGTTCTGGTGTGGTTCTTAGGAGGAACTAAAGCGATTGCACAGAATACTTACTTTAAACAGGAGTATCATGGCAGAGACATTGCTTTGCTTATTGATACAAGCCAGATTGCAGACGGAGAGGTGAAGATTAATTATCATGCTCAAGAGGGATTTAATTATCAGATTGGCGACGGGAAAGTTGCTGTGAAAGAGAAAATACCTTATGTTGCTTACTATGCTGAAGATGCGAATGATACAATTAACTTAGAAAAAGAAGGCGATGTAATTGTTGTGAGGAAAAATGAGTGAAGAACATGGAATAACAATACAAGAGATTGTTAAATGGAATGGTTATTTTTTAATTTTTTTAATTTTTGCACTTGGAATGTACTGGATGTGGAGCAATGCTGTAAAAAAAGAGATTGATACATCAAGTATGACAAATGACATCTATATGTCTAAGTTTTTAGAAGATGGTGATTGCTTGGCTTATAGTGAAAATGGGGCAACTAAGATAGGGATAATTGATGCTAAAAAGTTCAATTCAGGTGTATTGGAAAGCTGTCTAAATCGGAAAGGTTTTTCAGCAAGATTAGTTTTGAATTATAATAATAAAAATATGACCGCTTTTAATAATGAAGATGCATATATTTTGGACAGCAGATTATGCTTTAGCTCTAGGTATAAGTGTAATAGCAAAAAATTCTATTTATTAGCAGCAGACCAGGATAAAATTTACGAAGCTACTTTAGATGTAAGCGGGGTGCTAGGTGTTATACAATAAAAAAGGGGTTGGAACATTTGTTGCTGAACTCATTGCGGTATTTCTTACCATAGTTATGATTATTATCTTTAATATTATTTTTCAACTAACTGTGGAGAGCAGGACCAACAGAATCAAGAGTGAGTCAAGATCAAATGATTTGGATTTTCAAATGATGGCTTATCTGAGAACGCCGTATGAGAAGGGCGATATTGCAGATAAACTAATGGCCGAATGCATGAATGGTGGTGATTTCACAGAGATAAGGGCTTATACAGAGAAACTAAATCTTCCAGATAAATTAAGTATAAATCTTGAGTGCAATAATAAGAAAGCTGATATTAAAGAAGGAACATGCGAAACTGAAAGATTCTTTGAGATAGTTGGTCTGAGAGAAAGGGATTTTATAAAAATTATTTATTGTTAAAATGATCGGGAAAAAAGCAGTTGCAATAATGTGGATAATGTTTTTTATTTTTTTAGTTGTACTTTCAGCATCTTATATATATTTTCTTGGTAATAAATTCAGTCCTGAAACAGAGATAATAGGATCTTTACAGTTATCTCTGAAAGACTTAATAGATGAAGGTAATGTCCTTTTGTTTAATATAGAGAAATCCGCAAGAATTGCAAGCGAAAGGGGATTGAAAGATTTATTTGCCAAAGGCGGATTGATAAATGCTTGTGAAACTGTCGACGGATATGGTTTACTGTTTAGCAAAGAGGAATGTTACATCGATAGAAAGACAATAAATAATAATTTCATAGAAAGCTTTGGAATACATTTTGATAAATACTTAGAAAGACTAGGCGGGAGTATTACAAGATATGATTATTTGTATTTCATCAATGAAAGTTATTTGAGTGGTTTAGCTAGAGAAAAGATAGATTTTGTTAGAGATGGAATATCTTACTCGGTTAAGCCGAATTTTTTTATTAAGTTAAGCTATAATCCTGAAAAATTTATAGACATTCTGGAAACTATTGCAGCTAAAAAAGAGTGTTTACAAAGAATTGAGTTCAATGAGCTAGCAGATAGCGATGATAAGATTGCCAAAGAATGCAATTTTGATGATGATTACGAGTGGGTAATCAGAAAGAGGAATGATTATTTGTTATTTGATATCAAGAGTAAAGAGGAGTTAATGTTTGCTGGGAAAATAGATTTTAAATTCGCGATATATTTAAATAGTTTGAATGTGATGAGAGACTATCTAAAAGGAATTAAATTAAACGTGGTGAACTTATGATTGGATTGAGTTTTGATGATATTGTTCAAAAGATATGCGAAGTGAAGGGTGTTAGTGAGGATGAGATAAGAAGCAGGGTAAGAGATAAACTGAATAAGCTTTCCGGGTTGATAAGCAATGAGGGTGCTGCTCATATTGTTGCGAATGAGCTGGGGGTCGATCTTTTTGAAATAATCAGAAAGATCGGTTTAAAGATAAACAAGATAGTTCCTGGGATGAGGGGTGTGGGTGTTGCTGGGAAGGTTTTGAAATCATATGGTGTTAGAAGCTTTAAGAAGGAAAACAGGGAAGGAAAGGTCGGGAGTTTCTTATTAGGAGACGAAACCGGAATGATGAGGGTTGTTCTTTGGGATATTAATCATATAAAACTGATGGAAGAGAATGATCTGAAAGAAGGGATAATACTGAAGCTAACTGACGGATATGTGAGAGAAAATAACGGGTATAAGGAGATGCATTTAAGCAATCGAAGTCAGATAATGATTAATCCAGAAGATGTTAAAATAGGAGAAATTAAGATTAACTTTGACAGGGAAGGTGGCTATGCTAAAAAACAGATTAAAGATCTGAATGAAGGTGATTTTGTCAATATATACGGAACTGTGGTGCAATTATTTGAGCCCAGATTTTATGAAGCATGTCCTGAATGTGGAAAGAAATTGAACAATGGATGTGTTGAGCATGGAACTGTGAATGCGAAATTAGTGCCAGTATTGAATTTCTTACTAGATGATGGGACAGGAAATATAAGGGTGGCTGTATTTAGAGATAATGTAAACTCTTTGCTTGGTCTTGATGACAGTAAGATATTGGAATTCAGAAATAATCCTGCTGGATTTGATGAATATAAGAAAAGTACATTAGGAAAGCAGGTATCGATTGTTGGCAAGGTAAACAAGAATAATGTTTATGATAATTTAGAGATAACAGCTAATTCAATATCAGATTTAGATCCTAAGGAGTTGGCTAAAGATCTGTTGAATAATTAAGATGCTATTTAGGACACATATTTTAATCGGATTTCTTTTAGGTTTACTTGCTTTAGATATCTTAGACGTAGAGAATAAATTTATTTTTTTAATATTTACAATAATATTCAGCAGTTTTCCTGATGTGGATCATGAAGGAAGCAAAATAAATAAGAAACTTTTTTTTACTAAAATATTCAGTTTTTTGTTTAAACACAGAGGATTTGTACACAGTATATTTTTTGCCTTAATCCTGTTCCTGATAGCCAGAAGATTTGGTTATTATAGTGCAGGTTATGGCGTTTTAGTGGGTTACTTAGCTCATCTGTCAGCAGATAGTCTGACAAGAAATGGTGTTAGAATATTCTATCCATTATTTAATTTTAAAATCAGAGGATTTATTAAGACAGGAGGATTAATAGAGCGTATGTTATTCTATTGCATTTTAGCTTTAACATTACTTAAAATATCAAATTTATACTGATGATTAATCTTATAAATAAAGAATCTCTAAGTTTAAGCATATGCCTAAAAGAAAAAGAAGATGGCGTGGATTAAACTTAGCACTAATGCTAGTTCTATTATTAGTTTTAATCGGATTAGTCAGCAAGGGTCCTATTCTCTCAGGAGCCTTTGTGCTAAAAGGGGAGACTATAACGGCAGAGTGTAATATTGAAAATGCAGACAAGGTAGCACAAGATCTAGTTAATGAGGTTATTTTACCGTCTAAATTTAGGATAAACTGCGGCGACATAATGAACAAGGAAGAAGAGTTAGGCGTGAGAATAATTATCGAGTGTGATAGTCAAGAAGCAGCAGATAAATTAATAAAATCCTGCAAATATTACGAATCTCTTGAGCGTAATAAGTAATTTTTTAATCATATTGTAATATTCTTATAGTTTAATCGGAAAAACATACTGATTTTTATCGAAAGTATAATAAAGAAAATTGTATTCTGGTCATAGTTGTGATTATTGTATACTTTAAAATATACTTTCAAAACAATAATCACTTCTCAAGTCCATGGGGAGAGTTTATAAATATGAATGTATTAAAGGCTAATGGATTAAATAAAATGGGAAACCAAGGATTATTTCTTGGCCCCGATCTTAAACAAAAAGCGAAAGCAAACGGGGTGATGTGAGATGAAAGAAAAAAAGGTTGTAAACCAGATTCTAAACAGACCTGTAAAGAAATGGAAAGCAGGAAATATTGAGGCTGCTTTGTGGGTTAACAAGAGAGAAATTGAAGGGAATGAGGTTGAATTTAGAACAATTAGCTTGAGCAGGAATTACAAGAAGAGGGGAGAGGATATGTGGAGAAGCGATGTAATTAACAGTTTGAGAAGAAACGATTTGCAAAAAGTAATACTTGTGCTTCAAAAGGCACAAGAAGCCTTAATTTTAACAGGGGGAAGTGAGGACTGATGGTAGAACAAGTTAAGCAGGTTGTAAAAAAAGAGGTCGCTGTTCAAGATTTACCTGGAGTGGGAGCGGCCACAGCTGAAAAATTGAAAGAAGGTGGGTTTAATGATCTTATAAGTTTAGCAGTTGCAAGTCCTGCAGGGTTAGCAGAGGTAGCTGGTGTTGGAGAGGCTGTTGCAAGAAAGATAATCAATGCAGCAAGAGATAAACTAGATATGGGTTTTGAGAGCGGAGTTGAATTACTTGAGAAACGAGATAAAATACTAAGAATCTCTACAGGCAGTAAACAGTTAGACAAACTTTTTGGTGGTGGGATTGAGAGTGGCGGTATTACTGAATGCTACGGTCAATATGGCGCAGGGAAGTCTGCTTTAGCACATCAGTTGGCAGTAGTAGCGCAGTTACCGAAAGAGCGAGGTGGGGTTGAAGGTAGTTGTGTGTGGATTGATACAGAGGCTACATTTAGACCAGAAAGAGTAAAGCAAATTGCAGAAGCGAATAGATTAGACCCAATAAAAATCTTGAAAAATATAAAAGTAGCGAGATCTTTTAATTCAGATCACCAGATGTTGTTGATAGATAAGGTAAGTGATTTAATAGCTAAAGAAAATCTTCCTGTTAAGCTAGTTGTTGTAGATTCATTGATGAGCCATTTCAGGACGGATTTCCATGGGAGGGGGATGTTGGCGGATAGACAACAAAAACTAAATAGGCATATACACGATCTTTTAAAATTAGCACTTAAGCATAACATAATTGTTTATGTAACCAACCAGGTGATGGCAAGACCTGACGTGTTCTTTGGAGATCCTACTGAAGCAGTCGGGGGCCACGTTGTGGGTCACGGAATGACGACACGCGTGTATTTGAGAAAAGGTAAAAAGGGAACAAGAGTTGCAAAGATGATTGATAGTCCTTATTTGCCGGAGGCAGAGGCAGCATTTAGAATAACAGAAAAGGGGATTGAGGATGTTGATCTGAAAGAATAAAATTTAAAAATATACTAAAGATAACATTACAAGTACACCAATTATAAAAGAAAAGAGTTGTAAAATCGACTTGCTTATTTTTACTTCTTTATGAAGTTCTGGGATTAAGTCAGCACCTGCGATATAGATAAATCCTCCAGCTGCGAATGGTATAAGGAAACTTATAAGATTATCTGCATAAGATTTCAAACTTAGTACAACTATCGCTCCAAGGATAGATGTTATTGCTGATAAAAAATTAAATAGCAAAGCTCTTGATTTTGTTAGTCCACCATGCAGCAAAGTTCCGAAGTCTCCAATCTCCTGTGGAATTTCATGAAATAGAACAGCTAATGTTGTTGCGACACCAGTTTCTAAATTAACTAAATAGCTTGCTCCGATGATTAAGCCGTCTATGAAATTATGGACTGCGTCACCGTAAATAATCATAAATGAGAATGGATGTGTGTGATTTCTAGTATGACAGTGCTGCCAGCGAATTATCTTTTCTACGATAAAGTAAGTGACAATGCCGATTAGCACATAAAGTGAGATATTAATTCCGAAACCTAATTTAGCAGTTGATTCTGGTAATAGATGTATAAAAACATCACCCAATAAGCCGCCTGCTGAGAAGCTTACAAAGTAAATTAGAATTTTTCTCACTTTCCCATTTTTGAATGGAAGCGTTATAATTCCAATTAAAGAGATCAAGCTTACTACAATTACGCTGACTAATGTGTAAAACCATATGTTCATATTAAATCAATGAGAAATAATGGGTTTTTAAATATTTCATTTTGATGGTGCTAGACTAATACTTGCAATGCTGTTAACCTTCTTAGACACCATTAATAGAAAAATTTATATATGTAGTCACCTATATTAAGAATATTATTGTTCTTTACAAGAATATCAGAAAAAAGGCAATATTCTACCAACTGTACAGCTCATCTTGAAAGAATATAAAAACCTAAAGAAAGAACTAGGGGCCTACAAGAAATAGAAATGTAGTCACCCATAATTGAAAAGTGAATAAAGATTACTAGCATAGCTTTTATGGTAATGCC
>ERZ1292623.1403-Hain-H51-01um-R1-1403-length-23331-cov-12_pt2 | contig 17711 bp, 12 predicted proteins | sample MGYA00564398_ERZ1292623 | MGnify/ENA primary metagenome ERZ1292623 (study PRJEB36523, sample SAMEA6512633) | groundwater metagenome | collected 2019-01-07 | study: AquaDiva: Metagenomics assemblies of 32 groundwater samples | reverse complement strand
CAAAAGCTGAGCCAGTCCCAGCCAAAAATACCGTTATAATGATAAAAAGAACAGGGTTTGTTTTGGCTAAAGAATAATAAAGAAAAAATATAATTATCCCGACCCCGACTACCCAAAGAGTTTGTTTGAAAGTAAAAGGCCCTAAAATTTTTGCTTCTTGTTCAATAAATTGGGGAATCTGAAAATTCATACCGGAGTTATTTTTCTTCCACTTATTATAACATAACAGGAAGAAGCAACAAATAAAATTCAAAGATCCACAGAAATTTGACAAAGATTTCAATAGATGATATATTTTTAATAGTTCCTTGAGAACTGAAAATCTACAGAAGAGGTGAAAAAGATGTTCACGATCGAAGTGAGGAAAAAGAGTAAAGATGAAGAATTTAGCTTTAAAGATTTAGAGATGTTTCATCGAGAATGCATAGGGGGAAGAATAAAGATCACTGAAGACAGTCTATTTATTCGCCTTATTTGTCTAAGATGCAAAACGGAGAAGATTTTATTGCGCGATGCAAATCCTTCGACCGAATTGATTCAAACTGTGATAGATGGTAAGGAGAGAAAAATTGATTACGACATTTGTGTGGTCCAGAGAGATTAGTTTTAAAATAAGAGGTGATACAAATTGGAAAGTTAATAGCGCGTTTCGTTTCGAGCGCGCTCTTTATTTTCTAAGCTTGACAAAGATTTCAATAGATGATATATTTTTAATAGTTCCTTGAGAACTGAAAATCTACAGAAGAGGTGAAAAGAAATGGAATGGCTGATAACGCTCGGAATATCGTTAGCGTTTTTTTTCTGGTTTATTAGATGTTTTACCACGGTTAACGAAGGAACCGCAAAGGCAGTAGTGTCTTTCGGAAAGTTCAAAAAGATCCTTTTTTCGTGGGAAAAGCACTGGATGGATCATAGTTGGAAGATTTTAACTGACGAAGAAGACCCCGATCGTAGGGAGAGAGACGAAGTTTGGACGGGCTTGCGTATTGTTGGAGGATTGTATTTGTATGGCATTTGGCCATTTCATGCGATCCACCAGTACAAGAACCGCTGGACCGATATTCGTTTAAGAGAAAGCGGTGATACAAACCCTGAGTTTCATGAGGAACTAAGGATGAGGCACGTTCTCTTGAAATCAGCGGTTTACGCGATTAAGCTTACGGCTGTTGAAACCGCACCGCCAGAAAGAATCCCAGTGGACGTTTTGGTTTTAATCACGTTAAGGATCGACAATCCGTATTCTTTTTTATTTATTGCTCCTCCGACCCCAATTGAAGATGTTCTCGCCAAAATAAAGGCAGAGATGCGTTCAATTGTCACTAGTCGTGACCTTGATACGCTTCTTAAGCTTAAAGGCGCATCTCTTTGGGCAGAAAACCAAGAGGGTCTTTTAACTGGAGCTAAGGTGATTGAAGAAACCTTACAAAAGTGGGGGATGAAATTAGCAGATAAGGGCATTGAGATTCAAGAGGTTGATCTGTCCGAAGATTATCAGAGGGCGGCTTCAGCTAAAAGAAAGCAAGAGTTAATAGCGGCTGGTAGGGCCGAAGAAATAATGGGGACAGTTATTGCATCTGTGGCTAGTGCAGGTAAATCCCCAGAGCAAGTTAAGAAGGAGCTTCAAGCAAGCCCCGAAGAGTTCTACCGGAGGCATAAAGTTATAATAGATAGCACAATGAGTAAGCTTTCGATGGAGTCAAAATCCTATCTGAGGATCGAAACTCCGGGAGCTGAAGGAGGCGATGGCGGAGTCCTCGCTGGTATCTTGAAGATCATTGCTGCTTATAAAGGAATGCCACCGGTTGGTGAAGGAGTGACGCCAGAGCAAAAATCATCCGAGGCGGCGGAGAAGAAAGACGAGTCTTCAGGAGGAGGAGCAAGCTCGCAAGAGCATCTTGAAGATCAAGTTCCGCCAGTAAGAAAAGTAAAGTCAAGATACCCGGCGATAATACCGAACCCGGAAGAGGATGTTAGTTTGGGTAAGAAGGCCTTAGGTCTTCTGGCGATATTTTCCATGGTTGGTTCAATGATTTACTGGTTGATTCGTTGAATTCATTGAATTCATTGAAAAAAGGAACGGTTTTACCGTTCCTTCTTTATTTTTGTTTATTGTATCTGCTCGTGATAGATATCTTTTCTTTTAGGTTTTTCGCTTTCTATTTCGGTCTCTTCTAATAAGCCCGGAGAAAATTCCATTTTAACCTCCGGTCTTTTTTTCGGTTCTTTCAGTTGAGAAAAAATAAGTCGGTTGAACTCAAGATGCATTGCCTTAGCAGTTTGAGGATCCAATCCGGCTCCGAGTTCAAGAATCTGGGCTAAATTTTCTTTGGGCACCTCTCCGAATAAAGCCAAGGCGACCCTATAAGTAATTTTTTCCGTTTGCTCCTCGTCTGTTATTCCATTATCCAAACAGATTTGAGCGACATCAAATAAAAATTTTTCAGAGGTAATAAACTTCAAGAGTTCGGGATCAACCTTTTCAAAAAATTCCGGGTACTGCTCTTTTATTTTTTCAACCTCAGATTTAAAATCTTCCATCATACTAATTTTTGTAAAGCGTTAAATTTTTAAATTGGCGATCCACAACTTTGACAGAAATTCGATCCCGATGGAGCAGTAGCTCCACAAGTACTACAGAATGCTTTTCCTTTCGCTTTACCCTTCTTCTTGGTAGCTCCTTGTACCCATGCGCCTGCCATACCGCCAAGGAAAGAAGTTACACCCTTAGCAGCACCAGCAGCTGATCTGGCTGGTGCTGTCATAAATACTGACCGTATTTTTCCAACGCCAGCTTGTCTCGCTGTTCTATATTGGCTTCTGACGCTTGCCCAGCCTGCTACTGTGCTTCCTACTTGGCGTACTCCTGCTCCAGTTGCTCCCCCTACTGCTCGACCAAAAGCTCCGATTCTTCCTTGGCCGGCTTGTCTTCCCGCCGCATAACGACCCATAACTTGGCTTCCTGCGTTTCTAGTTCCTCGCCATGTGGCCCTACTAGCCCTTTTTGTTCCCCCCCAAGCTCTATCGCGTGTAAATTTACCGCTTGCCATACCTCCGGCAATAATGGCGTTAGCGCCCATGGCTGAGGTTGCCAAGCTCACTAAAAATCCCATACCAAGAAAAGCACTTACTACAGCATAGGGAATGAGTCGGTCAACGAAGGTTAAATCAGCGGCCGGAAAAATACCCGAAGATTGTTCTATTCGTCCTAGGAAAGATCTATTAATGGCGCTGAAACTTGCAAGCGCTAAATATAGAAAGAAAGAAATTGGGATTCCAATAATTGACCATTGGATAAGATTATTCCACCACATATTCCAGAACTGTCTTGGCTTGCCGGGTAAGACCCAAAGGACAAGGGCGATTGGGGATAAGATTACTAAGATCCAGATGGCAATATATCTGAAAACGAAGAGCCCGGCAAAAATCAAAAAGATAAAAGCAATAAAGAGGTTGAGGCTTACTGTGAAAGCTCCAGCTGCTAATAATCCCAGTCTATCTTTGAATCCTGCTCCCGAGGCTAGTACAGCGCCTTTTACCGTATCAAAAATTGTTGCGCCCTGATTTAATATTCCAGCTGCTCCCCCTTGGATAGAAGAAAAGAAAAAGTTCATCACAATATTAGTAGCATCCACGATCAAGCCAATGAGAACCGGAGCAAAATTCACCAATAAAGCAACGATGATTAGATTGACGAATATCTTTTTCGCATTAGTTTCCCCTCCTAATCTTAAAGCTATGGAAATAGCAACATAAACCAGAACTACTACTAAGAGTAAGTTTACAAAGCCTTGAGTGATATTTAATCCTATTCCGACAACTGGATTACAATCTCCGACTATTCTGTCAGGGGGATTGCAGGGTTTGGTGTAGCTATAAGAGGTAAAGTTAGGGCTAATAATCCAATCTAAGATAATCCCCATTAAAAAAGCTGCAGCCTGGCTAAGACTTATAAGTAGAGCGGTTAAAATCGCCGGCACAAGAAAGATGGCACCTAAAATGGCATCTCCCAAGAATTGAATCATAATTTTATTCCCTTAATAACTGTCATTGAATTTATACAGGGGGTACAATCAATACCTCTTATCCTGTCAAGAATAAAGAAGAAAGGGGTGGATTGAAGTATTCCCGAAGGACAGTTTGTTCCACACATTTTAAGCCCCAATTTATTTCCCCTAATATCAGCAGCGTCAGAATATAAAATTCCCCCATTTCCTTTTGCATCGTCTTTTTCATATACTATAGCAAGAAAACTGCCCAATGGCGTGATTCTAATAGAGCGGACATTTTCAGCTAAAGATTCTTGGCCCGATTTAAGTTCGCTTTTCCCCCAGAGTTTAATGTCAGCGCCGTCAGTGGCAAAACTTGCATCAATAAGGGGGATAGGCGTTCCAGTCAATCCTTTTGGGCATAAGCCCTTGCTTTGATTCCAGTTGGGGCAGGAGAATAAGGTTATCCCTGGAGGGCTTGCTTCTGGCACATCCGCCTTTTTTATACGAGTAATTGATTTAGCCCTTCCCCCGATGTCATTTAAGCCGTTGCCCGCTTTAAATCCGTCGATTTGATCAAAGAGCACAAGTTTTCTTCCAACCGTTTTTGGTATTGGGTATAATTTTTGTTCCCCCTTAAAATCATCTTTTTCATGCAAAATTACCGCTTCAAGAAATTCTGCTACGCGCTTTTGCGGATCATTCGGGTCAGGGAATACTTTTGGGATAGAGAACATTGTATAATTTGGCAGCAACGGGGTTCTGAGATTTGTGGAGCTCAAGAGCAATTGGCAAAGATTCGAAGAGTCCTTGTACATTATTCTTTGTAATGCCTGAGTTGCTTCAACCTGTCTTTTTGGATCCGTTTCATTGGTATAAGCATCAATAATTGCTCCTAGATCTCCGAAGGTTGGTTGGATTTTGAGGTCTTGGTTAATTTGAGTTAAATAACCTGTATCTACGGGATAAGTACAAATATATATTCCGGGTTGAGTTGTCCCCCACAGAAGATCAGCTTTTGGAGGTCCAAGAATAGTTAATTGCGGATTTATCGTATTAAAAATTAGAAAAGCCGCCAACAAAATAACGCCACCCAAAAAAGCGGCAGAAATTCCTTCTTTGGCATCTTGAAGTTTCGCTGCGTTGTTGAATGAAAGAAAATAGCTGACGCCGGCATAAACCATAGCTCCAAGGACAACAAAGCCTATCGCAGCAATTGCGAAGCGGAAAATATAATTTATGTAATCTGGTAAGGGCTCACCGGTTGTTTTTGGTGTAGCGACTCCTGGTATTTGAGGATAGCAGATTTCCAAAGCCCTGCCTTTACCGCATATTTTTGGGGCGTTAGGGTCGGTATTGCAAGGATCAGATATACAGCTTTGACCTCCTGGACAATCTTGATCTTTATCGCATACTTGTTGAGCTGAGACAAAATTACCCGATAAAAAAAACAAGAAAGCAATAATTAATAAAACGAATAAAAACCTCGTACCTTTCATAATTACCTTAGTATAATAAATTAGTTATCTCTTGGGAAGCGTTTTTCATCTCCTCCGATAATCTTTTAATCTTATTAAGATTAGCCTGGATTTGACCTGCTTCTGTCTGGCAAGGATTTCCTCCTTTGGGTGGCCCACTAATACACTCGCGAACATTTCTTAAACCCGAAAGAAGATCTCTTGGCGTCGTTACAGATAGTTGATGGCCAGGAAGTCTTCTAGTAAATTCTTTTTTGTAACTTAATCCGCACAAAGGAACTGACGGCAGGTCATAGCTTAAGCAGTTTTTGCACTCGTTTTTACAGCTGTTTATTCTGTAATCCAACTTGCATTTTGCGTAATCTTCCCAATTGGCAAGGGTCGGGCAGTCCGCCCATCTTAACAATCCTCGGCAAGCGTCATTTCCTCTTTGTTCACAGGCCTCACAATTACTTTCGTTACAGGACAGCTTGAACTTTTTTAGATCTTTTGGCCAGCGGATAGTAATTTCTGTTGGCCAGGTTTCTCCAAATTCTTTTTCAAGGAATTCATTTATTGATTGAGGATCAATGCTAATTGTTTGTAAATCCGGAGGCATATAAACGGTTAAAGGCGGTATTCCTTGACAGGGAAGTTCTCCTTTAACTTCCCAGACGCCAGGCACCGGCGCTGAAGGAGGTATAACATTTTGAGGAGCATATTTCCCTAAATGTTGGAGCAATTGCTTGCTTATTTCGTTTTTAACTTTCTCAAGTTCTCTTTCAACTTCTCTGGTTATTTTTTGATTTAATCTATCAGCTGTCTTATCAAGCTTTGTTTGGATTTCGCTCTGAAAAACGCTATTAACTTGCTCTTGAATTCTAGCGGCTTTTGTTGTTATTTCCTGGATTGATCCTTTTTGTCTTTGACACCATTCTCTTGCTTTTTTGCAAAATTTGAGTTCTCCTGGTTTGGGATAGGCTGGCCAAGGGAAATATTTGTCAGGATAAACAATATCGAGCACTCCAAGCTTAGCGTCCAAAGCCACGCACTGATTAAGATTGAGGGGCGTTTTGAAAAGGCCAAGAAGTAGATTTAGCAAATCAATATTAATTCCGAGAAAAGAGAATTGAATTCTTGGCTGGGGCAGGGGAATTTCCGGTATCTTTAATTCGGGCGTTACCAAAGATCCCAAGTTAATTAACTGGGGAATGTTAAAATTTAAGGTCTGGAAATTAATTGGTTCTATTTGGATATCTATTGGAGAGGCGCCTGGAATCTCCAGGGTAACAGGCGGAACATTTACTTGAGGGATTTTTAAAGAAGGAGGTTTAAAAGTTAAGTAAGGAAATTGGGCGCTGCAGTCGTCTAAGTTGCAAAGGTTGATTTCGCCTATATTTAAGTCCTCAAAAATAAGATTTGGTAATTTTACCCGAAAGAGAGGAGGTAAGCTGAAAGTTGGAAGATGGATGTCAGGGATAATTATTGTTGGAAAAGTTATTTTAGGGATAGATGGAGCGGTTATTGCGCAACCAGCCATTGGTATAGGAAAATCCCCAATATTTTGAGATGGACAATTTCCTCCTTGACCTATAACTGTTCCTTCTGGCAGATCTTCTAATTGTCCAGCGAATAACGGTAAAAGTTTACAAGAAAGCGGAACGTTTTCTCTACCTGAATTTCTTATCTCGTTGCACTTTTGATGAGTTGTTAGAATTGTTTCAGAAGAGCAGGTAGCCGGAGGGGTTTGTCCTTCATCTTGGTATAATGTCTGGCACCATTTAACCGCTTTTTGAGTTTTGTCTGGTGAACGACCAATCTGACCACAGATTTCTTGTTCTCGGGGATTGGAGAGTTCCCAGCGACAGTCAAGGAAAGAACATTTTCTTACCCATTTTGCTTCACACTCATTAATAGTGGTCGGGACAACCTTCTCTGGGCTCATGCAGCCCTCTACTGCTTTTTGATATTCAATTTGCCCTTGTTCATTTTTTAATCTTTTACTGTCGCTGTTAGCAACTTTAAGACATTCTCCTGACAAATGCTCAAAAGTTTTATTCCACCATTCAAATTCAATAAACCCTTCTTCTCCTTGCGAGGGAGGAGAAGAGCATTGATAGGATGAATAGCTTTGATATTGAGGACAACTCAGAGTTATGGTTGGCAAGTCTGGTAGGATAGGAGTGGATGGATGAAAAACGATCTGTTGTCTTTGGGTCGGGCAGTTTAAGGTGGCATTTGGAATACGGAAACTGAGAGAGGGAAGTTGGGGAGTTGGTATATTAACCTTGTCTGGTAAGCCAAGATTGATGTTTTCTATGCCCAACCTGCCGAGATTCAAATTATCTAATCCTACGCCGACTTTAAATTTAAGCTCTATTGGTTTTTGTTCGCCGGAAGCTCCAACACAGGCTTCAGCAGTAAAAGTTTGGCCTAATTCGCATTCCGGGGTGCATCTTTGAACTGAACATTTATTAGGTAGTGAAGAGTTTCTTTCAGTTAGATTTCTCATTTCGGACATTAACCGATCAAGTTTTTCTAAATTGTCTCTGATAATTTGAGCGTCTTCAGGCCTTAAAGTTTTCAACTGTTTTTCTATGCCAATTTCGACTTCCCCTCTTAAAGTTGTTTGCAAGGAGGCAAGTTTAATATTTAAATCATTTATTGCAGATTGTATTTCTTCGGAGTGAACTTCTTTTTCATTGGTGGTGCCTTGTGGTATAGGATTAACCCTTCCAAATACTTTTATTGGTCCTGGCTCGCAAATGGATTGCTGTCCTCCTCCTGGCAATTTCTTTGTTGTCTGCACGCATTGCGATTGAGCGTATTTGCAGTCGAAAGCGTTGACGAATTTTGATAGCTCATCACTACGAATAATCAGTTCTTCGTTGGTTGTCGTGATCTCATTAGCTAAAAAAGCCAATCTTATTGGAAAATTGGGGAAATAAAACAAAGGTATTCCTTGGCCCAACACTTTAACTTTGTCAGAAAGAGGGCTTATTCCAGCGAAACCAGAAATTAAGAAAATCGTTGTTATTATTCCCAAAGCTAAAAAATAAGTATTTAGAAACTTAATTTTTTTTAGATATTTTAATATTAAACTTTTTTTTAGATCTCTTAACATAACCGGACTTTAAAAATATTCCTATTGTTTAACTTGGCAAGCGAATCTTGCTCTCCCAGCTATTCTAAATTCGTCAATTAGCTTTCTTTTTAACTTAGGTCGTGCCGGATCATTTATATAAACATAATTTTCATCTGCCCCGGTTAAAACAATATAATGTCCTCCTTTTGAATACGGAGGATTTCCTCGGCCGCTAACGATTATCGGTCCATCGGAAAGTTTAGCTATTAGATTGTCAATATTCGCCACGCTTAAAGGTTTGCACCCATTTAAACCGTAAGATTTAGCTATACTGTTGAAAAAACTCCAGGCAGTACCGGCATTACAAACTCGAAAGTTGTTTCTTAATGACCATTCAGCAGTGATTACAGGATCGACATTTTTGCCGTAATGTCGTAACACCATAGCCATAGAAGTAGGGCCGCAACCAGAGGATTTTATTGTTGTCCCTCCGCACCCATAAGACCTTCCCGCCCAAAGAGGGTCCTTTTGGCTAAAATAAGGAACATTATTTCTAATTTCAGCAGGAGAAAAAGGGTTTTCAAGACGAGGGCCAGTATAATAGTTGAATTCTTGTGTTTCTCTTGGAAAAGATTGCCTTATTGAACCCGCTTTTGTTTTATCAGCGGTACAGCAAAAAAAGCTTTGAGGATCGCAGTCGCCAATTATGTTGCCGTCCGGCCCTTCATTTCCTATAGCATCTAGGCAATTAAGCAAAAAAATATCCGGGTTATTAATATCATCGCTGGTACAGAATGCCGTTGACCCTCTAATTCCTTGGAGCAAGTTTATATTTTCCTTAGGAGTCTCTATTATGTACGGCTTCGCATTAAATCCATTTTTTGTTTCTTGGATTAGTTCAATAATTTCATTATCAAGGAGTTTAATCTTTTGTAAAGTTTTTTCTATATCATCACGAGGGCAAGGGGAGCCGTGGTATGGCGCATCAGGATTGCCCTGACAAGATGATCCGCCCCCTCTGGCTTGAATATTTGGAGAAAGACCCATGCCTGGTCCACAGAGTAAACAAGGCGGAAGGGAAAGAGGGTTGCAGCGAAAACATGGATATCCCACTCCCCATGGTTGAGCGCAGGGTCTTTCAGGAAAACAGGGATTTGGTCCCTTTGCGCAAGTAATGCTGCATGCGTCTTTCCTGCTGCAGCTTGAAACAGAATCAAGTAATTTTTGGAGTTCTTTAGAGAGTAAGTCAATAAGAACGATTAGGCTTTCCAGATCTTCGTTGGCTGTGTATGATTCAATTGTTATATTATCTAGCATTTCGCCTAACGGGAGAATTGCCGGACAAGATAATGGTTCTGGACTTAACAAGGGTTCGGTTGGAATTACAAGGTTTAACTCTAACGGAATCTCAGGTATATTGAATGAGCTGGTTCTCGGCGCGTCAAAAATTGTTCCTCCTTTTATGCAATAAAATGTTAGATCGTCTCCTCCAGAGCTAGGGAAATATGGGTTTGATTTGAGTTGCGTCTTCCATCCTTGCTCAGTAAAAAATTGAGATGTAGCTAAATAATCAGCCAAGGTTAAAAGTTTCCCATTTTCTATACACTCATTTATTTCTTCGTTAGCTTTTAAAAATTTTTCTCCTTCTTGCAGAAAAATTTGAAACTGTTTTTTTACTTCATTTTTAAAATCTTGAAGCTCTCTTATTTTTTGAGAGGTAATATCCACGGCTTTTTGGATTTCTTCCTCGGAATCTTTACAAGGATTTCCAAAGCAGCCCACTCCTCCGGCTCCGGCTTCAGGAGTGGCGCAAATACCCTCCGTGGCATCACAGCTACAATCTTCGGTTAGGCCCACAAGATGCTTGCTTAAATCAGATAATCTATAAGAAGGCGGGTCAACGGGAATTTCCTTTTTCAAAAATTTTTCAAATTCGTTAAGTAAAATGGTTACCTCGTTAATATTGTTTTCGTTCTGAACACCCTTTTCTATCAGTTGCCCTACGGGGATTTCGTAAGCTATTAAAGTTGTTTCCCTTGGTTCCAGTTTTGCCCTACAGATTCCAAGGTCGCAACGACAAGTGCCCGGCGTTTCACACCCGAAACGCCCATTACAACTTTCATCGGTTGTGCAGCGAAAGACCGTAATTTGAGTTAGTCCCGGTATGTTAAAAATTACCAACTGGGGATTAATAGTGGTGAGAATTAAATAAGAGCTAAGTAAAACGATTATTCCCAAAAAAGCGGCAAGTATTTGATTCTTGGCTTCTTGTAATGCTTCCGGTTTCCCCGTGGATAAAAGATATTTAATTCCCCCTGCGACTAAAACGCCCAAAACTATTAAGCCAAAAATTATTATCCCGAAATTAAAGACGTATTTAACGTAATCGGGTAATAAGGTTGCGGTTGTTTTTGGAGTAGGGGCTCCGGGAACATTTGGATAATCAATTTCCAATTGTCTTCCTTGAGCAAAAGCGAAATCAAAAGAGGAAAAAAGAGAAAATAATAAAAAAAACGTAGAGAAAATTATAAAAAATCCTATTGCTCTCTTTGGCATTATTTTATTATAGCAAATTTTTCTGTTAACAGAATCCAATCAGATAAGCTTAATGTTTCAGCCCTTTGTTCAGGTTCGATTTTACAAGATTTTAACCAAGATTCGGCTTGCATCTTATTTAATTTTAACCTTTTAGACAAGTTGTTAATAATTTGTTTTCTTGGCTGGGAAAATCCTGCTTTCACGATTTTAAAAAATGTTTGATTATCTATTTTTCCATCTTTTTTTATTTGCGTAATTTGAATGATTGCTCCATCAACCTTGGGTTTGGGCCAGAAAGAATTTTTCGGAACAAAAGAGATAATCTTAGGATTGGCATACAATTGAACGGAGACCGCCAGAAGATTGAGCTTGGGCGGCTTGGCGCAAATTCTTTGAGCGACTTCTTTTTGCACGATTAAAACCATTAAATCAGGCGGTTTTTCAACTTCCAAGAACTTTCTTATTACAGGTGATGTAATGTAATAAGGAAGATTTGCTACCAGTTTATAGTTTTTAGTTATTAGTTTATAGTTATTATGGTTAAATTTTAAAATATCAGCGTTGATAATTTCCAAATTTTTATAAGCTTCCAAAGTTTCTTTTAGAATTTGGCACATTTTTCGGTCTTTTTCTACGGCAATTAATTTTTTTACTCTTTTGGCTAATTCTAAGGTTAAAACTCCGATTCCCGGCCCAATTTCCAGGACGGTATCTTCTCTTTTTAGCTCGGCAGCCCCAATTAACTGACTTAGAGCTGTTCGACTGATTAGAAAATTCTGACCCAAGCCCTTTGAGGGAGAAGTTCGGTTTTTTTGGAGTATCTTTTTTATTTCTCTTAACGAAGCAAGTTCCATTCTTTCATTTTACCCTGTTAGAAATCTTAGTACCAGTCGTTTGGACCCTTAACAAGGTGTAGAATAGTGACTTTTAGCGGGGTTTAGCACTTTTTAAAATTGTGGATAACATGCTTGACTTCCCTTGAGTGGTTGTTAAACTTAAAAGAGTGGATTGCTCTTGGGTGATCCTTATCGTATAAGTAGGTCGAGAGCAAAATAAAACTCAAAAATTATTCTTAGACCACTTAAAAAATCCTTGAGCTCCTTTGGAGCCAAGTTCAAAAAGGTAATTCGCCGAATCTACGAACAAAAAAAGGGATCTCTCAAAGACCCTTTTCTCCTTTTTGGGTTAATTTTAGCGATTTCGTTATTGGCTTTAGCTTTTAGGCCCATTGTTTTTTCAGAAAACTTAGATTCTTCTCTTTTAACCAAAAATCTCCAGGCCCAAATTTCAAATGCGCCAGGAGATTCTTCTTTTGACGGAATCAATCAGCCTGTTTTGACTTCATCTCTTTCTGTTTTAGGCCCTAATTCTTTTGACAATTCTTCAGATCTTGTTTTGGTTCAAAAAGACAGCATAATGGCTGTTTCTTCCCCAGTTATGGTTTTGTCTCATAGCTTTGGTGTTTTGACAGGACAAGGGATTGAATCAAGTCTGAGAAAAGAGGTTATCGAGTATACCCTCAGAGAGGACGATACCTTGGTCTCAGTGGCTGAAAAATTTGGTATTTCTTTGGAAACCTTAATTTGGGCTAATAACCTGACCAAAAAATCCAAACTGAAATCTGGCCAAGCTTTAATTATTTTGCCGGTTTCTGGAATTTTACACTACGTTAAAAAAGGAGAAACTTTAAGCCAGATTGCTAAAAATTATAAAAGCGATATTGGCAAGATCGTCGCTTTTAACGAATTGGAAAGCGAGGGCGATATTTATATTGGCGATATTTTAATTATTCCCGATGGCATAATGCCCCCGCCTTCAAAAAAGCAGCAAAAGTTCGTAAATCCTTCCTCGCCAAACCAAATATCTCTTCCCTCCAGTTACTTTATTCTTCCTTTGGCTTCTCCTTATACAATCAGCCAGGGTTTGCATTGGTATAATGCCGTAGATTTGACTCATCCTGGAGGAAATAGTTGCGGCAGGCCTGTTTTTGCTGCAGCCGGGGGAGAAATCGTAAGGGCTAAGGCTGGCGGTTGGAATGCTGGAGCGGGCAACAGCATTTCTGTTATTCATCCTAACCAAGTGGTTACTGCTTATTATCATCTTGGATCCGTTTTGGTTCAGTCAGGACAAATAGTTTCAGCAGGTGAGCAAATTGGAACAATAGGAAATACCGGAAAAACGACTGGTTGCCACCTTCATTTTGAAGTCAAGGGAGCTAGTAATCCTTTTAATAGATAATTTATCCTTCTCTTATCCTATAGATTAATGCTTCTGAGAGATGGCGATAGCCGATGTTTTCAGAATTATCCAAATCGGCAATAGTTCTGGCTACTTTTAAAACTCGATGGTAGCCGCGAGCCGAAAGAAATCCTGAATCAACGTACTTTTTTAAAAGGCCTTGAGAATTACTGTCTATTTGGCAGTATTTTTTTATTTCGGGCAGTCCCATTTCAGCATTCACTAATATTTTATCTTTTCTTTCAGTATTGTCATTCCCAAATCTTTTTCCTTGGATTGCCCTTGATTTTTCTACTCTTAATCTTATTTTTTGGCTTTCACTTTCTTCGCCTGAAGCTATCAATTTTTCGTATTTTAATTTTGGAACTTCAATGGTAAGGTCAATTCTGTCCATTAAAGGGCCAGATAATTTTCTTTTATACATTTGGACTTGGGAACTGGTACAGGTGCAATTTTTTTCCGAGTCTTGAAGATAGCCGCAAGGGCAAGGATTAGTGGCAGCGATTAAAGTAAACCTGGCTGGCAATGTTAAAGAGTGTCTTGCTCTGGCAATGGTGATTTTTCCTTCTTCAATGGGTTGGCGCAGGCTTTCCAGGACGTCGCGATGAAATTCAGGAAACTCGTCCAAAAAAAGAATTCCCCGGTGAGCCAGAGTTATTTCGCCGGGCCTGGGAGGATTTCCTCCGCCAATTAAAGCTACTTCTGAAGTAGTATGATGAGGATTACGAAAAGGCCTGAGATTGATCAAGGATTGCCCTTCGGCTAAAAGACCAGCGATGCTATAAATTTTGGTGACCTCTAAAGATTCTTCAAAAGAAAGCGAGGGTAAAAGAGAAGGAATGGCTTTAGATAGGAGGGTTTTTCCAGCGCCAGGCGGTCCTGACATCAAGAGGTTGTGGCCGCCAGCTGCTGTAATTTCCAGGGCTCTTTTAGCGTATTCTTGGCCTTTGATGAAACCTAAATCAAAAGAAAAGTCGGTTTCCTTAAAAAGTTCCCCGGAATTTATTTTTTGAGGCGATATTTGTTTTTTCCCTTCTAAATAATCAATCGCTTCTTTTAAATTTGCAATGCCAATTACCTTAAAGTCAATTTGTTCTTTCCCAGAATTCTTTAAAGTAGCCAAGGCAGCCTCTTTTGAATTTTCTTCTGGCAAGATTATCTCCTTAAATTTTTTTTGGGCAAAAAGAGAAATAGATAAAGCCCCTTTAATTGGCCTTAATCTTCCATCTAAAGCTAATTCTCCCAAGAAGATTTTTCCTTCAGGATCAAATTTTATCTGTTTTGAAGATAAAAGAAAGCCCAAAGCAATTGGCAAATCGTAAAGAGAACCTTCTTTTTTGAGGTCAGCTGGCGCCAAATTGACTAAAACGCGGCGAGGTTGATGGTGAGGCGGAGAAAGTTTTATGCTTTTGATTGCGCTGGCTACTCTTTCTTTTGACTCTTCAACGGCCTTATCTGGTAATCCCACAATAGTGAAAGAACGAAGGCCATAACTGCAATCTACTTCAACTTCAACAGTTTGGGCGTCAAGACCAATAGTGGCTGCTGAGTATATTTTAGAAGGCACAATAAAAGATTTTTAGTGTTTACATTTAAGGCAGAAACGAGCTTCAGGAGCAGCTTTAAGTCGTTCAATTTGAATAGGATTTTGGCAATTTTCGCATTTACCGTATCTCCCCTTTTTTATTTTTTCCAAAGCTGAGTTTATATCTTTAAGCCGGTTTTCTAAGCTATATTCAATCGGCAATAAAGCTTCATATTCTTCAACTTCTTCAGCTTCATCTTCTAAATTACTATGACTTAATTTTGGAAAGGGAACGTCCCAATCTCCTTTAAGTTTTCTATCTTTTTTGGCAAAACCTTGAAGGGAAGCTTCAACTCGGTCTTTTTCTTTTTCTAATCCCTCTTTTAATTTTTTAATAAACAATTTCTTTATCATAAATTACGGTTCAAAACGAAGATTTTCAATTGCTTTTTGCATGCTTTCAAGAGAGAGCGTAAAAATAAAGTAATTGTTGCTTATAGTGTAGCAACTCCCAAAATCTTTTTCGGTGAAGGTTTGGCATCTGATATCAAGACTACGAAAGGCAATCCTTCCAAAGTTTTCCTTTAAGGCTGGCCCTTCTTTGCCTTGAAGAGCGAAGAATTGTCCTAAATCATTTTCCATTGTGTCTTCCCAGAACCTTACAGCTGATCTAAAGCTCTCTTTATGCTCCTCTTTAATTTCAGCTATAAAGCCTAATCTTTTACCTTGTTCTTGGGAATAAAGGAATAAGGTAAAAGCCGGATTTAATTTATCATAAAATCCTTCCGGTGTTTTAGTTTGAAAAACTTTCAAAAAAGTTTCTAGACTTGGAACTTCTCTTTTTTTCGTATCTTTTATTATGATCCAGTAAGTCTTATTTTTTTCTAAATCTCCGGCTAAAAGATCAGCTAAACGAAGAGGAATTTCCTGTTCCTCAGCGATTTCAAGATCTTTGATAAAATCATAAGCAACCTTAGGTCGGGGAATAGTTATTTCAGGGGGCGGTACGCACTTTTCTTTTGACCATTCGTTTTCTGAAATGTCTTTATTTTCTAATTCACAATACTTTAAAATTATAGTCGGTGGGGGCGGGGGTGGCTTTCTGAGGAAAAAGAACCAGTAAATTAGAAAAGAAATACCTGCCAAAATTGAGATTATTAAAATAAAAGCTAAGAGTCTTGTGAAGAATTTTCCGAAGGTGGAAGACTTTTCTCTTATTGGTCGAATGATTTCGATTGGTTGAGATGGGGAAAGGGGGGAGATTGCAGATATCTCTTGCCTTGACTTTTCTTCTCGAATTCTTTTCAAGAATTCTTTTCTTTCTATCTCTTCTTTATTTTGCAGTTCAGATATTTTTCTTTTGATATTTTCTTCTCTTTCGTTTTTCTCTTTTTGTTCTTCTGGTTCCCCCATCCATTTTTTTCCCGGCAAGCTCATTTCAGATTTTTTGAATTCTTCTAATTCTTTTTGTTCTTGCCTTTTTCTTTGTTCCTCTCTTTGTCTTCTTGCTTCCTCTTCTCTTTGTAACTTCAAAACGTCCATTTCTTCTTGTTTTTTAATATCTTCCAGATAAGGTTGATTTGGTTTTTGGCTTTGTTTTTGCTCCTCATTTTCTTTTAATGTTTGAGTTGGTTTCTCATAGCTTTTATTGTGGGCGGAGAATTCTGTCCCTTTTTTCACTGCTTTTTTTTCAAACCCCATTAGCTGATTAATTTCTTCGATTTTTGTTTGAAGCTCTCTTTCCCTTTCTACGATTTTTTGGTGCTTTAAATTGTACGTTTCAACCTCCTTTTTTATCTTGCTTAGTTCTTCTTCTTTTTCCCATCTTTCTTTTTCTATCATCCTCCTTTTTTCTTCAATTGCCCATCTTTGAGTTTCTAATTCCTTTTTTTCTTCGGGGGCAGTCGCTGTATTTTCTTTTTCTTCAATTATGCCCTCCTCCCTTTCTATACTTTGTTCTTCGTCTAAAACATCCCTTAAGTTTTTTTTACACTGACGTTCTTTTTCTAAAATCTGGGACCTTTCTGATGCCAAGGGCTGTTTTTTTTCTGATATAACCTGAAGTTCTCTTTCCAGGACTTCTTTTTCTTCTTCTGCTCCGATTATTCTTTCTCTTTGGGCGATTTCCTTTTGCTTTCTTTTTATTTCTCTTTCTTTTTCCTCAACTTCCTGGATGTTAAATCCAGCGTTTTCTATGTGTTTTTTTAATTCATTTATTTTTTCTTCTTTTTCCCATCTTTCTTTTTCTACTCTTTTCCTTTTTTCTTCACTTGCCCATCTTTGAGTTTCCAGCTCTTTTTTCTCTTGCGGGGTTGCCGCTAACCTTTCTTTGCCTTCAATGTTTTTCTCTTCTTTTTCTGCTTCTCTTTCTTTTACTAAAATACTTTCTAAATGAGTTTTAAGCTGTTCTTCTTCTTTTAATATTTCCTCTGCTTCCCTTTCCAAGGGCTTTTTCTTTTCTGAAAGTTCTTGAAGTTCTTTTTCTAGGGAAAATTTTTCTGTTTTAAGCTCAATTTTCTCTCGGCTTTTCTTTGTTCCTTCTTCTTGCGCTAAAAGTATTCCTTCTTTTTCCATTCTTATTTTTTCCAATCTTTCCCTTGCTTCTTGCACTACCTTTTTAGCAGCCTCTTCCCTGGCTTTTTTGACCATTTCTTCTTTCCTTTTTCCTTCTTCTAATAACCTTGTTTTTTCTTCCTCTTGAATTCTTTTTATTTCCTCCAATCTTTTTTCTTCATCAATTATTTTTAGGGCCTCCTCAGCTTTTCTTATGGGCTCCAATCTTTCTTTTTCTTCGTTTAAGATTACTTCTTGCCTAAGATTTCTTTCTGGTTTTTCCTCTTGGATATTCTTATATTCTGCTTCTGCTAAATTAGGGATTCCCG
>ERZ1292623.459-Hain-H51-01um-R1-459-length-44274-cov-9_pt2 | contig 17718 bp, 16 predicted proteins | sample MGYA00564398_ERZ1292623 | MGnify/ENA primary metagenome ERZ1292623 (study PRJEB36523, sample SAMEA6512633) | groundwater metagenome | collected 2019-01-07 | study: AquaDiva: Metagenomics assemblies of 32 groundwater samples | reverse complement strand
AAATTTGGAAGTTTATTTTTTGCAATTAATGGATTAATTATATCAAATGTTCCTCCATCAATTCCAATTATAATCAACTTTCTCTTATTTTCTACTTTATTTTTAGTGGCCATATTTAGAACTATTAGATGTAGTATATAAAACTGTTTGTAATATAAACTGAACCTCCAAAAACTTAATAAGTGCGTTTACAAACTAATTTTATGAAAATAGCGCATGTATCACCAGAATTTTATCCTGCAATAGGAGGAGTAGGACAAGTAGTTAGAGAGTTAGCCTTACGTCAGGTTAGGGAAGGTCATGAAGTTCATGTCTTTGCTCCAGCTTGGGATAAGGAAAAAAGAATATCTCCAGGTGTGGAAATAATTGATGGAATACATATCCACAGATTTTTTTATTGGTTTAAAGCAGGAAATTTCGGAACTTTCTGGCCGCAAGTTTTTCCAAGTTTAATTAAAGGAAAATTTGATGTTATACATAGCCATTTATTTGCTCATGCACATTTTGTTTTTTCAGCTCTTGCTGCTAAACTTTCAAAAACAAGACCTAAACATATTCACACAACCCACTGCCCTTGGAGTGATGCACACAGACCATTAGTTGGAAAATTACTTATGTATCTCAGTTACAACATTTTTTCAAGAATTGCTTTAAAGTATACTGATAAAGTTATACTAATTACTCCTTGGGAAAAAGAGTTTATATCTAAATACATAGGTGATAAAAGAAAATTAGTTGTTATTCCAAATGGTATGTCAAATGTATTTTTTAAAAAAATAAAAAATAATGATTTTAAAAAGAAATTAGGAATTAAAAACCAAATTGTTTTATTTTTTGGTCGTTTAAGTGAAACTAAATCACCTGATAATTTTGTTAAAATTGCTAAACTAGTTTTGCAAAAATACCAGGAGGTTACATTTGTAATAAGAGGTCCTGATGAAGGCATGAGATCAATTGTTAAAAATTTAATTGGGAATGAAAAAAGAATAATTTTAATGCCAGAAACTAGAGACAGAGAAGAAATAGCCAAGATGTATCAATCTTCAAGTATATATGTCTTACCAAGCTATAGGGAAGGCTTGCCATTGACTATCTTTGAAGCAATGGCTTCTGGGCTTCCAATAATTGCTACTCCAGTTAATGGAGTTGCTTATGAAATAAAAGAACCTGAAAATGGTTTCTTAATAGAACATGGGAATAACGAATTATTTAAAGATAAAATAATAAAATTATTAGAGGATAAAGGACTCAGAAATAAAATTTCCGAAAATAATCTGAAAAAAGCGAGGAAATATGACTGGGATATAATAAACAGAAGAATAATGAGATTGTATAATAAAAATGAGAAATAACAAAATTATATGTTTAAAATGAAAAATAGTAAAATAACTGTGATAATTACTGCATTTAAAGAACCAAAAACTATTGGTAAAGCTATAATCCAGTTAGCTAAACAAAAAATAGCAAATGAAATAATTGTAGTTGCTCCTGATGATGATACACTTTCAGAAGCTAAAAAACTAAAAAAAGATTTTAAAGAAATTATATTATTGAAAGACCCAGGGCAAGGAAAGCCTGTTGCGTTAAATTTGGCTGTTAAAAGAGCTAAAGGTAATATTTTAGTTCTAACTGACGGAGATGTTTATGTTTCAGATAACTCCCTTAAATATCTTGTAACTAAATTTCAAAATCAAAAAATAGGTGCTGTATCTGGCCATCCAGTTTCTATTAGTGATAAAAATGAAATGCTTGGGTATTGGGGATATGTTTTAAGCTCTGTAGCAAATGACTTAAGAATAGATTCAATAAAAAAAGAAAAAAGAATATTTTGTTCAGGTTATTTATTTGCAATTAGAAAAGAACTTTTCCCTAAACTAGCTCCAGAAATACTTTCAGAAGATGGATATATTTCACATAAAGTTTATGAAAAAAAATATATTATAGATTACTCTCCTAATTCTGAAGTATATGTAAAATATCCAGATAATTTTAATGATTGGATTAAACAGAAAAGAAGAAGTGTTGGAGGGTATAATCAAATAAAAAAACTTTTAGGAGTGAATATAAGGTCATTTGGCCAGGAATCTTCGAGTTTTTTCAAGTTATTTAAGTATGTTAACTCAATAAAAGATATTTATTTTATTTTTGCATTATTTTTTGCAAGAATTTACTTGTGGATGTTGATATATTTAGATATAAATATAAGGAAGAAAAGTCACAAAGATATATGGCTTAGAATTGAAAGTACAAAGTAAAAAGAAATAAAAAACCCCATTTACTATTTAAACAATGGAAAACACAGAAAAAACTATTTTTAAAGATAAAATGAAGCTATGGCTAAAAGATACCCATAATCTATTTTTCTTAGGAATTATAATACTAACTATTTTAATAGGAGGGTATTATTTTTCCTTAACTAAAGCCCAGCCGTTATGGTGGGACGAATCTGATTATCTTGCTTATTCTAAACATCTTGCAGGATATAATGTTGATTGGATAGTAACTAAAGACCATAACTCCTTATTTTCATATATTGTTGCACTTTTTTTTATGCTGAAGTTTTCAGAATTATTTACTAAGTTTTTTGTCGAATTTATTCCTTATGTTTTAGTAATTGTGTTAATTTACTTGGTTGTAAAATCAATGTATAAGGATAAAAGAATCGCTTTAATCTCTTCTTTATTATTTGCAGTTCAATGGACTGTTTTATTTACAGCTACGAGGTTTCAGGTAGAAATTCCAGGATTGTTATTTGGGATGCTATCAATATATGTTTTTTGGAAAGGTTATGAAAAAAAAGAAAAGATTTTTGGAGTAATTAATCATAATTGGGCAGTGCCTTTAGCAGCAGTATTATCAATTGTTACATATTCAATAAGAAGAGGATATTTCTTATTCGGAGCATTTTTGTTTTTACAAATGATAATTTCAAAAAATTGGAAACATTTGGCAAAAGATAAATATAACTGGATAGCTGTCATAATATCTATGGCCTTAATTATTATAATAGAAACACTTATTTTCAGCGCAGGAATTGCAGGTGTGGCGGGAGGGTATGCACATTTTGACAGGAAAATTAATTTCCTCCCACTAGATGTTTTCAGCTCTTTTTTTAGTCATATGAGTTTAGGTTGGGCAAGTATATTACTTTATTTATTTTGGTTAGGTTTGATAATTATTTTCCTTAAGACAATTTTTTCATTAGGGCATATGAGAAAAGAAGATAATATTTTATCTAACGAATCTAACAAATATAAAGAGTCTAATGCTGATATTTTTGTTATAATAAGTATTTTTGTTACAATGCTTTTTTTTATACTTGTTTTAAGAGAACCAAATAGTTTTGGAGAACCAAGGTGGTATTTTCCTCTTTTATTCGGAGCTTTAATTTGTATTTCAAAAGCTACAATAACTGTTTCTGATTATATAAGTAAATACATTTCTTCTCAAAATAGTAAGAAAATTGCAGCTATTTTAGTTATAATTATAGTGGGATTTGGAGCTTATTATGAAGTCTCATCCGCTAATGCAATTATAAAAAATAAAATACCTTCTTTTGAAGGAATAAAACAGGCAAGTCTTTATTTAAAAGATAATGCAAATGAAAATGATATAATACTAAGTGTACCAGAACCTCAAACTGAATATTATTCAGAAAAGCATGTTATAAATCCAAACAAATGGGGATATTGGGAAAGGTATAATATTCCATTTGAACCATTTTTAGATGCAATAAGAAATGATACTAATGTAAAATACTTGATAGTATCATTTTCAGAGCCAAATCATCCAGAATGGATGAAAAAAGTAAATTATGCAAATATAAATGGACAGACAACTATTGCTTCATGGGAAATACCTTTTATGGACACTAAAATTGATTTTATAAATAATGTTCAGGATGTAAAACAGTCAAAATCTTATGGAGACTTAACCTTTAATCTTATTGGAATAAAACAAGATGTTTTTATCTATAAAATAACTAGAAATTGACTCGGCTAGTCATGTTAATTCTATAGATGATGATTATCAACTAAAAAATAACTGAAATTATTAAATTTGCTTAAATTAAACTTTAAAAATAAAAAATTAGAATTTATTATAAATTTATCAACATGAAAATTAATCTTTTAAGGTATTCTATTTACTTATTTAAAATTGTAAAAACTATCTCTTTTAACTTTACAGAACCACCTTATTGATTACTTTTAAAAATTCTTTCTTTGTATTTTCTTCAGAAAATTTACTAACTGACTTTGAAATTTCTTTTTTGTTTAGTTTAGATTTTAAACATAATATTATCTTGTTAGCAAAGTCATCAGTAGAATAAGATTTTGCTAAATATCCTGTTTTATTATCATGTATTGTTTCTTCAGGCCCTGCACCATCTTTCCAAGCAATAACTGGACAACCACAAGCCATTGCTTCTATAGGTGTTAATCCAAAATCTTCTTTTGGAGCAGACATCAAGAAGCATTTTGCCATGTTATACAAAGAAATAAGTTCATCATTAGAAACCCTACCAAGAATATGCACTTTTTTTTCTATGCCCAATTTTTTTATAAGGCTTTTTATATTCTCTTCCTCTTCTATAGTGCCTGAAATAACTAGATCAACATCTAATTTTTTTTGAACTATACTAAATGCTTTTACTGCCATATCAGGTCTTTTGTCTTTTATCATTCTTCCATGTAACAAAACATATTGCTTTTTTAGATTAAATCTTTTAAGGTTTTTCAAAGCTTCTTTTTTATCTATAATCCTAAAATCTTTTGCTAATACTGGATAAATTATTGTTGGATTTATTCCATATATTTCTTTTATTCTTTTAGCAGTATACTTACTTATAGCTATAGTAGCATCGGCATTTTTAACAGCTTTTTTGTCAATATTTCTCAGGTAATTACCAAATATTAAACCAAGTAAATAAGCAAATTTTCTTGGTAGATTGTTAGCCCATTTTAAACTTGTGTTATATAAGAAATTTGGAGGATGATATAATGTTATTACATAAGGTGTATTATTTATTTTCTTATTTTTCATAGCCATAATAGAGTACATAAAACTGTGACTTATAATAAGGTCAGACTTTATTTTAGTAAGTCTTTTTGGAAATAAAATTGATGTAATATATTGTAAAAACTCAGATTTTGTTTCAGATATTTGTTTGATAGATATATTTTTATTTAAATTTAATTCTTTTATTATCTTACTAGAATTTTTATCAGAGATATAACTAAAAATAAGCTCAACATTGTATAGCTTATTAAGAGAGTTAGCCTGAAAAAACATAACTCTTTCTAATCCTCCAAGCTCTTTCAAAAAATCATATCCCAAAATTATTTTTTTCTTCATTTTATTGTCTTTTGGCTCTTAGTAACCACCCTTGTTTTGTATCAGTTTTTTTTAATTTTGAAATAATACTTCCAATAAAAGTAATTAATAGCCATAGGTTAGCATAAAACCAACTAGAAAAACCCATTTTCCAAGAATTGAATATAATGTAAAATCCTGAATTAATCTGGTATTTTTTCAAATCTTCACCTTTTTTATTTAGCTGATCTCTTGCAACTCCGGTTCTTATCTTTTGTTTCACAATGTCTTTTAGTTTTATTTCATTATAAACAGCAATCATCCTGGGTATATTTTCTTCATTATAAACAACTATTTCAAAACCTTTATTTTTAATGTCTCTAGTTCTTTCGAAATCATCTCCTAAAGATAAATTTTTTTTATAAATTTTTTTTCTGAATATATTTGTTAAAAACATTGCTGGTTCTTTTACATAAGACAAATGATTAATATTTTCTGTGAAATTATCTTTTTGGGATTTTATCCAGAAATAATTTCCATAAGCTACAACTTTATACCAAAAGTTTGCTCTTTTTATTTTATTTTTATCCCATTCAACTGGGAAAGATTCTGCAATACCACCTATTTTTTCATCTTCAAAAATACTAAAAAATGCTTCTAAGCTAGTTTTATTATTGAATCTAAATATCCAGTCTGCATCATTTATTACAATTATCTCTCCTTTAGACTTTTTTATTAAATAGTCTATAACTTCTGGTTTTCCAGAGCGGATTTTCATTTTAAAATATTTGAATTTTCTATATTTCTTTACAAAGAGTTTCACAATGTCTTCTGTTTTATCTGTGCAACCGTCTAATCCAACTAATACTTCATAGTCCTTAAATGGTAGATTATTGAGATTTGTTAATGTTTTGCTTATAATCTTTTCTTCATTATGTGCAGGTATAACAAAAGAGATTTTAACCTTCTTCATTTTTTCCATGGCTTTTATTTTTGTAATTTAATTATTATCTTTAAGAGTTCTTAACTTAAATATTATCTGTGATACTGGTAAAAATTTACATAATACCAGTTCTGTTAATAATGGAGATATATTTAAAATAGGGTTTAAAATAGGATTTATCCAAAGCTGATTTATCCTGGTTGCACTGAATTTTTTTTCCATAATTTTGAATTTGGCCTTATCAGAGTAGTATTTAGGATTATTTTCTTCATAATATATAAAAAGTGATGAACTAAAGTAATTTTTATGAGTTAAATCTGAATAAGCTGTAAAATGACTCCAATGAGGAACTGAAATAATAACTTTAGCCCCAGGTTTAGAAATTCTCCATATTTCCTCAATAACTTTTAGGGGATTGGACAAATGTTCTAGAACATGGTGCATTTCAACAACATCAAAAGTATTATCTTTAAACGGATAAGGGTATTTATCTAAATCATGAACAACATCAACACCAGGTAACTTTTTAATATCCAAGTTTATATAACCACTTTTTATATCATTACCGCATCCTAAATGTAGCTTGTTTACCATTTTAGATAGTATGGTGGAATTTTAGTTTTTCAGGTATTCTGTCATATAAACCAACTACAAACTTAAAAGGAGAGTATGTTAACCTTAGCCTTACAACAGATAAGAACATTTTAATCGGAACTTTAGTAAGGTTTATTTTACTTCCCCCTTTATCGACCCATTTAGTTGGAATTTCTTTAATTTTAAAGTTATTATTAACTAACAGATATAACATTTCTATATCAAAGGCCCATTGAGTAAAGCTCATGTTTGATACTATGAATTTTGTTGCTTTGTAATCAAATAATTTAGCCCCACACTGGGTATCTGAAAAAGGCAAAAATAAAAATAGCCTTACAACAAGATTAAAACCTCTGTTTGTTAGTTTTCTTGAGAAACTAGTCTTTACGTAAGAATCTTTTAATCCTCTACTAGTAATTACTCCATTGTTGTGTCCAATAGATTTTACTAGTTTATAAAATTCTTCTGGAGAAGTAGCCATGTCTGCATCTACAAACCCAATAAACCCTTTATTTCTCTCTAAAGCGTATTTAAATCCTTCAATTATTGCAAAACCCTTTCCACCTTTTTTATAGGTTAAATGCTTTATTTTTCTGTTTAGTTTTTCATATTTTTCAACAACTTTTTCTGTATTGTCTGTTGTACCATTTATTACAACTATTATCTCATAGTCAACCAACCCTTCTTTGTTAAGTGAATTAAAGTAATTTGAATATTCTTCCAAAGTACTGCCTATTCTTTTCTCTTCATTGTAAGCAGGAATTATAATTGACGCTTTTTCCATAAAACTAGTAAAAAACATATATTTTAAAGATATCTATAAAAAAATATAATTTTATACATTAAAAACCAAATGGTTTCTTGGCTTAAAGTATATGTAATAGACTTTAAATATTCAAATAACCGAAAATATATATGGGTGATAAAAATATACTTGACAAAGTAATAGACAAGTTGTTTAGTTTTGATAGAAATTTTATCTATGTAATTTTAATAGTTTTATTTGGGTTTATACTTAGATCTTTAATAGCTTTAAGAACTAAATTTAGTGCAGATGAAATGGTGCATGGTACCCATGCTATAGGTTTCATAAGTTCTGGAAAACTGCAAATTATGGATGAATCAGCAGTATGGTTTTGGTTAACTGACTTTTTTATGAAGGTTTTTAGTGTTAATGTTTTTGGAATAAGATTTGCTTCTATATTTTTTGGAACACTTACCATAATTGTAGTATACTTAGTTTGCAAAGAAATATTTAATAAAAAAGTAGGATTAATTGCTGCAGTTATTTTAGCAGTATCTCCGTATCAGTTAGACATGATGGAAGCTGGAATGGATATAACAATGGTTTTCTTTGTGTTATTATCATTATACTTTTTTATTTTATCTGCAAGAAAAGAAAATAAGTTTTACTTTTATCTTATATGGTTATCTGCAGGAATATCTGTTATGGTAAAACCAATTGGATTACTATTTTTAGTACCTTTAGGTTTATGTAGTTTATATTATCACTTCTATAAATCTAAATCAATAAAAATTAAAGATTACATTTCTGTGATTATACTTTTATTGTTGATTTTTACACCAGTTTTGACATTTAATTACCTGCTTTACAAAGATAAAGGTATTTTAGACTTGCAGTTTTCTAGGTTTACAAGAATTTCAGTTGATACTTATGCATCAATTGCCCCAACAATAGAGAAATTTAGCTTTACAACCCTTTTAGTAAATAATAATGGAAGAAATAGACCAGGTTTTATAGAAGGATTCTTATTTATGTACTCCCAGGAGTCTATTTTTATATTGATATTTGCGCTTGTTGGATTATTTTTTATAATAAAAAATAAAAATAAATTTATTTTTGTTCTAATACTAACTTTTATTCTTCCGTTTATATTTTTAGCAGGAACCTCTTTATTGCCAAACCACTTTGTTTTTACAAGCAGTTACGCAGTAATATTTGCAAGCTACGGAGTTTATAGTTCATCATTATTTTTGAAAAATAAGAAATATCAAAAGATTTTTATTTATGGAGTAATTATCTTAATATTAATAACCTCTTATATAAAAATGTCTAATGGAGATTCAAATGGTTTTATGGGTAGTAAAAATGAATTAGGACAAATGATTGATTTTAAAGAAAGCAGCATAGATAAAAATGCTTTTGTTTTAGCAGATTCTAGAATTTATAGGGGGAGGATTGCATTTATGTTCTGGGATAAACATTACATGGAAGGGAATGTTTTTTTAGGGGCTTTAGAAAATATGGATCAGATCCCAGGTCAAGAAGTTCCAATAGATATTTATTTTATAGAGTGTGTTCCAGATGATTGTGGTTGGGGAGGCGGAAAGGTAACTAGTGATTTTAATAAGTCTATGGAAGACTTAGTTAGTGTATTTGGAACTCAAAATAGTTATATTAAAACAATTAACAGTGTATACGGGAAACCTTATTTTAATGTATATAAAAAGACAATTTATCTAAAATCAGGAATTATTCCAGTAGCTGACTCATTAAAAGATTGGTTTTTCTATCCTTTAAATTATCAGCCAAAAAGCAAGATTTTTGATAATTATCAAGTACATACTCTTTACGATAAACTTCTTGATCAAGCAGCGCATGCAATTTTATATTTAATAATAGTTATATCCGGATTATTAGCATTTTTGACAATTTATTTATTGTACAAAGAAGGATGAAATGAAAAAAGAAAAACTCTCTATAGTTATCCCAGTGTATAATGAAGAAAAAACTCTCAGAGAGATTGTTAAAAAAGTCCAGGCTGTAAAAATACCAAACATCACAAAAGAAATAATAATTGTTAATGATTATAGCAAAGATAATTCTTTTGAAATAATCACAAAATTAGCTAAAAAATACAAAAATATTAAGTATTATAATCATAAAGAAAATAAAGGAAAAGGTGCAGCACTAAGAACTGGTTTTTCACATATTAGTGGGGATTATATAATAATACAAGATGCAGATTTAGAATATAATCCTGAAGATTTCAAGAGATTATTAATCCCAATAAGAAATGGGGAAGCAGATGTTGTTTATGGATCAAGAATGCTTGGAAAGATAGGGGGATTTCAAATAACTTCTCATTATTACGGGAATTTATTTTTATCTCTTGTAACTAGGGTTTTATATGGAAATAAGATAACTGACATGGAGACATGTTACAAAATGATGAAAAGAGAGGTTATTAAAAGTCTAAAATTAAGAGCAAATAGTTTTGATATAGAACCCGAAATAACTGCTAAAATAATAAAAAAAGGATATAAGATAATTGAAATACCAATAAATTACAAATCAAGAAGCTTTTTAGAAGGTAAAAAAATTCATTGGGATGATGGATTTTTTGCTATGATTACTTTGATAAAATACAGATTTTTTGACTAAATAAGTCCTTATAAATACTCCCGTTTTTCCATATTTATGGAAAAATGGACTGGGAAAATAGAAAGACCAATTAGAGTTTGGACAAATCCGAAACTTACAGATGATATATACTTACATTTTTCAGAAGTGTTAAAAGATATAAAGAAGTATGCTCCAGCAATAAGTGGTAAGGTTTTAGATTTGGGTGCAGGGAAATCACCTTATAAAATATTTTTTAAAAATACTGATGAATACATAAGATTAGATAATAGAGACTATAAAGGTATAGATGTAGTTGCAGATATAACTAAAAGAATACCTATAAAAAATGATGATTTTGATGGGATTGTTTGTATACAAGTATTAGAACATGTTAAAGATCCGAAACATGTGATTAATGAAATACATAGAATTTTAAAAAAAGATGGGAAATGTTTGTTAACAACGCATATGGCTGCCCCCATCCATGGAGAACCTTATGATTACTATAGGTTTACAAAATATGCTTTAAACGATTTATTTAAAGAATTTAAGTATGTTGAAATAAAAACAAGTGGAGGAGCAGCACTTTCAATCTTTCAACTTATAATATGGGGGATATCTCAGAAATTACCAATAGTTATTGCCAAACCACTGATTTTTGTCCTTAATTGCTTAGGAAAAATATCTGATAAGTTGTTTTACAGTGATGTTTTCACAATTAATTATACTGTTTTTGCAGTAAAATAATCACTATTTATGTAAAATAATAGATCCAATTAAAAATATTATAGAAGAAAGTACAAAAGCTAAAGAAAAAGAAGTTAAGTTTGAAGAAAATATGCTCATTAATATTACTTCTATTATTATAAAAATAGGCAGATAAAAACAACCCCTTACTTTTCCTTGAGACAATTTATATAATATATTTAAATTAGCCAATGAAATAAGGCTAGTTGCAATAGCAGGAAGTATTAGTATGTTAGTTATTTGAGGAATATCTCTACCAGAAAATATTTTTATTAATAATCCAGGAAATAGGTAAACTACTAAAAGCCCAGCTATTATTAACCCCCCTAAAAACAATAAAGCATATTTGAATATCTTTTTTCTTCTTTCACCGTCTTTAGATTCACTTGATATAGGAAATATAGCTTTACTTATTGGTTGAGTTCCAAAAAATATTACTTTTGAAATCATTGATGCTACAGCATAATATCCAGCTATTTCTGCAGAAAAGAATATTTTTGCTATTATCACATCAATACTATAAAAAACAATTACTGCTATTATTGCTACAAAAACTGGAGCGCTGTAAGCATATATTCCAATATTTTTTGATTTTATTTCTTTAGTTTTGAATATGTCTTTTAGACTTACAAAAGAAATTAACAATGAAAAATAAGTTCCCAATAATGTTGCAATAACTGCTCCATATACCATCCATCCAATTAATACTAAAAATATAGCAGAAGATAATTTAATTAATGCTTCAGATATCATATTAAAACCAAGAGTTCCAAATCTTTTTTGGCCTTGTAAAGCTCCCCTAGTTATGGGCAGTAAAAAAGAACTGAATATTATCACACCTGTTAAAGCAACTAAAGGATATTCTATTTTCAAAACTATTGAAAGCGGAATGCTTATAATTAAATAAACAAAAAACAGCAGTAAAGATATTTTAAATGATTTAGCAGAAGATTTTTTAACCAAATTCTTAATTTCACCCTCATTTTTTCCAGTAGTATATTTTGTTATTACTAGTTGTATTGATTCTGTGAAAACTGCTAATATATAAATTATCGAATATAAAGTAACTAATATGCCATATTGTTCTATGGGAAGCATTCTTGCCATAGCAAAATGAAAAAAATAGTTTAAAACGAAAAAAATATTTATTGTTATTAACAAAAGTAAACTTCCGCCAAGAATTGTATTAAAAAGCTTTTTTTTCATAATCAAAATATACCTCTTCTAAATATAAAAAAACCTAATAAAATTATCATAATTTGAAATGTCCAGAGAAGTATAGTAACTCTTTCTTCATTAGCCTTAAATTTTGTTTTATTTAGTAGCCATATAGCTATATGGTTTAAACTGTAAAACTTATTATATTTTAAGTTTAAATTATCCTGGCTGTCAGGTTTTCCAAAGCTTTGTTTTACTAATTTACCTCTTAACTTTAATCCTGTTTCTATAATATAAGGAATAAAGAAAAAAACAGCAATTCTTTCAAAATTACCAATTATTGCCATTATTGCTATTAATCCGCCTACAGAATATGTTAAAGAATCTCCAGGAAAGATTTTTGCAGGAGGATAATTAAAAAATAAAAATGCACACAATGCAGCAACCATACATAAAGCTATTACAGTTAGCCAAGAGTTTCCAGTTAAATATGAAACTATTGAAAGAGCAGTTAGCATTATTATTCCCTGGCCTGCTTCTAATCCATTAAATCCTGCCAGAAAATTGAAAGTAGTAACTGCTCCGATTATACCTATTGGAATTATTAAAACAGGGTAAATTATTCCTAAATCAACATTTCCCAAAATCGGCAAAGTAATAATTGATCTGCCAGCGTTTATTGCAATTAAAGGTATAGATGCAACTGCTACAAGTAATATTCTGGTTCTTCTATTCAATCCACCATGTCTCCATCCAAGAAGATCATCTATTAAGCCTATGCCTCCTAAAATCAAGATTACGGTAAGTAAAGCAAAAATTTCAACAAGAAAATGATTTTCCTGATTTAGGAAAAATACTCTATAAGCAACATAAAATAATATTCCAATAATAAATCCCAATAATACAATTAAACCTCCAGAACCAGCAACATAAGTTTTTTGGGATTTGTTCATATCTTCCCATATTAGTCCAATACTTGTTGCCTTTTTAATCCATGTAGGTATTATTAGTATAACTATAATAAAACTCAATGCAAGCGGAATTATAAGTCTTAAGTCTATAGCCATTTTAAATTGTTTAAAATTTTAATTCGTCAGGATAGTTTAACTTAAGATAATCTTCATTAACTTTTATGTTATTTGGGTATTTCATTTCCCATATTTTTATAGGCCCAAAAAAACTTCCCTGAAAATACATATAATCACTTACATTTAATCCTTGAGACCTTAGTGCATTTGTAACCTCAGATGGTTCAGAATGCACTAATTTAAAGTTCCCTTCTTCACCGAATAAATATTTTCTTGCCAAAAAAGAATGGACAGTTCTAGGGCTTAAATAAAAACCAGCTCCCATTTTAGTCATAGATAACTGATTATTATTTTGATTAAAAACATCCATTAAAAATAAACCAGCATCAAGACCATTTCCAAAATTCTTTAACTCTCCATTATAATAAATATATTTTAACTTCACATTTATTTGTTTACCTTGAGTGATTACAATTGCACTAGGTTGCATTAAACTTCCATTTGATTCTTCAACTATAAAAGCTCCGATACCAGAGTTTTCTTTTGTAATTATTTGCGTATTATTGTTATCATTTATTGAGATATCATCATCAAGAGACATGCCTCCAGAATATACATATGCCATCCCATCTTTTGTTTCTCTTGTTTGCTTTGGATCTAATGTTATTGTACCAATAAAACTCTGCCTGTCTAAATTAGTATTAGATCCTATTAAGCTATAAGCACCATATTTTCCAATTTCTGTAGAATCTATTAAATAATGTGTTGCATTATGGGAATATAAAAATTCTAAAGTGTCTTCATCACTAGGACTTGTTAATGCATATCTGCCCATTAAATGATTCCAATAAGATATTGCATTTCCTCCATCTAAAATAGTTGCTCTTTCTCCTATGCTTTGTAACCAATATCCATAATCCCACCAGTGTCCAAATACAGCATTTTCCGGAGTATTTTCCCTTACCCAAAACATGGCTTTTTGCCATTGTTGATTATAGTATGAAGGAGCATAAATTGCAGCTTGAGAAGCACTGACCTGATAAAATTGTAACCCTGCAAAAGAAAGAATTAATATTAGTAATACTGATACTATTAAATAAGTTTTATTTTTATTATTTTTTAGCGCTTTTTCAATCATTGATGTAATAAAAAAACCTGCTATGATTGATGTAATAGGCACTAGCACCATTATAAGTCTAACAGCTCCCCTGGCAGAGATTATAGCAAAAAAGAAAAAAGATAAAACAAATATCATACTGAAATTTATTTCTTTTATTATCAATTTTTTGTCAGGATTATTATAATACTTAAAATAGTAATAGCCAATACTTAAACCTAAAACAATAAATCCTAAGGCATATAAAAATAAACTAGTAGAGTTAGTTCCATTTAAAACACTATTTCCATTATATCTGCTGAATATTATTGCTATTAAAAATATTAAATATGAAACTGTTAAAACAATTCTATCTTTTTTATTAAATTTACTTAAAATACTATAAAATAAATATACTGAACCTACAAAAAAAACAAAGAAAAATATAGGAATCTTAAGTATAATTGGTCCAAATTCATATGCCCATTCATTAAAAAAAGGCTGTCTATTTTCAGCAACTGTTTGTATTAGTCTAGAGGTGGCTGGTTTTACTAAATTAGATATAGTATTATTAATTTCTCCAGTTATCCAAGAAGGACCATAAAAGATTAAAGATGCAATTATTCCCAATAAAATAACAATAATTAGTGTAAATAATTCTTTAGGTATTTTATTAAGTTTTTTTTCATAAAGTCCTTTGAATTTTGTTCTAAAAACTAATTTATGTATTATCATTATTAAGAGTAGTGCAATTGCTGAACCAGTTGTTATAGCTTTTAAAAGCCCAAGTGGTTGTTGATATCTAGAAGAAAATGGAATCATAGTTGTAAATGAAAATAACAGCCAAAGGCCATAAGTCATTATATGTTCTTTTTTTACCTGCCCAAATAAAAAAGATACAGCTACAGAGATTAATAATATTAAAAATATATAGTTATATCCCCCCCAAGTTATGGCCATGCAACCAGTGGCAATTCCTGCAAGTACTGAAAAAATTATTCTATAAACTATTTTCTCACTTTTCCAGCCCTTTATAAATAAATAAAAGGTCATAAATAGGAAAAAGAAAGCTACAGATTCTTTTTCAGGAATGCCAGCAATTGTCCTAGGTAATAAAGGAGGAAGTACAGCAAGAAAAAATGAAGCAATAAGAGCAATTAAATAAGGGTATTTTTTATTTTTAAATTGAGCAATAAAAACTTCTTTTGTTAAAAAGAAAAAAGCTATAACAGTAAGTGCAAACATAAACACTGGCATTAATATTGCAGAATAAGTAACTGTTATCTCACTAGGGCTTCCAGGAAGAAATTTTATTATTGAACTTGGCAATTTTGATAAAAACTCATGAAATAAAGCAATTAAATAAGAGACTAATTTTAATTCTCGTGCAGTGTTATATCCTAAAGGAGCATATCTCATTGGATCAACTAAAAATAAACTTCCGTTAGCTACTATGTATTTTGCCCATCTTAAAAATAAGAAGGGATCTAAATCAGGGCCTAAAGTCCAGCTATTTGTTGTTACATCTTTTAATTTAGGAATATTAAGAGACCTTATATAAATTGAAATCCAAACAATCCAAGCAAGTAAAGGATAAGCAAAAAATTTTCCTTTGTAATAATAAACTAACAACCCAGAAATTGCTAAAGCAAGTGCAAGTAAAAACCAGTTTAAACTCTCAATAGCAAGATAATAGTTAGATAATAATGGAATGTTAATTGAAAATTTAGTTAGAAAACTAAATATTAATGAAAAAAAAGATAGTATAACAAGCACAGATAAAAATTTATTTTTTCTGGAGAAATCTACTATTTTTTCCTTTCTTATTTCAATTATTTCTTTATTCTCTCCATTTGATTCCATTTTTATTCTTCTATGTCATCAAGTAATTCTGAAGCACTTTTTTCTCTTTCAATACAGTTTGTGTTTCCGCAGTTTCGACAAACTTTTGGAGTTATTTTTGCCCCCATTGAAAAAGAGTAATTGCATCTTTTACATCTAAATTTTGCCATCTTAGAGATTAGAAATTATAGTATTAAAATGTTTTTAGTCTAGAGTTTATATGTATAATCTACAGAATTCTTATGATTAAATAGTAAAAAGAGATTAAATTAGGAAAAGGTATTGTAATGTTAAAATTAAAAAAGTCTAGGAGTTAAAAAAACTTCTATTAATCCTGCTATTAGCAATATTGCTATTGCAATTACTATAAGCATTATTGAATCATAAAATATATCCCAAAATCTTTGGGTTTTAAACTCTCTCCTGATTATTGATAATCCTATTATTCCTCCAGCCAAAGTGCCGATAAAATAAGATGCAATTTCAGGAATACCATGTATCATATATCTTCCTAAGCTTAGGGGTAAGCTGTAAATGTCAGATTTAGCAAAAATAACCATTGCTGCTGATATAACTGTTGCATTCCAGGCAAGTATAAATATTCCTCCAGCACCAAATATTATTGAAAAGATAACTGCAAATAGCAGAACATAAAGATTATTTGTGAATATGCTTCCAAATACTTTTCCAGAGCTTGTACTTCCAGTAACAAATCCTGTCCCGCTTATTCCTCCATTAATTCCATGCTCAGCTATACATCCTTGAAAATTCTGCGGGTTGTTTATTGAACAATAAGTTTCTATTTGAGCTCTGAAACTTTCAGGAGATCCCAATATTATTGCCCATACAGAAAAAGCTATTATAAAACCGACAAATAACCATAAAAATGCATTTATAGCTTTACTATGTTCTGTCAAAAGCCTGATTCCTCGTATAGAAGCACTTTTATTTTCTTCCATCCTTATAGTATAATAAACATATGGCATAGAAAACATGACTGCAAAAGTTACAATAAGTATCCCAGAATATTTAGACAAAACAGGATCACTTGCAAATATCCAATTAACTAAAATAACTGATAAGCTTGCATAAAATACCCCAACAAAAAAAAGCTCCCAAGGCCTTCTTTCAGATCTACCTGGACTTAAAAGCATTTCTAACATATTAGTATTAATAACCCCATATTTTTAATATTATCACTTTTATTTTATATTTTGGGAACCTTTTTTAAAGGTTCATTTTCATTTATAATTTTATCTAGTTCCTCATTAATTGCCCCTATATGATTTGAAATTTCAGGTTTTATTTTATTGAATTTATCAATTTGGTTTTCAATAACTGTTTTTATTTCATTGAAACTTTTTGGAACTAGAATTTTTGAGCCAACATCAACCATCAGTTCTTTTTTAGCACTTGATTTAATGTATATACCTTTTCCAAATTCACTAAAAATTTCACTTTCTTTAGATTTTTCTAAAAATTCAAGATCTTTTTTAAGCTGAGTTAATTCAATAATTTGTTCTTCAATAATTTTAAGCTGTTCTTCATACTGATTTACCTGGTTTTCAAGAAGCTGTAATTTTAAAAGTTCTTCTTGTTTGCTTGCTTTTTGCATTTGATTTTTTGCCAT